>ERZ778514.638-NODE-638-length-30904-cov-6.730234_pt1 | contig 30904 bp, 28 predicted proteins | sample MGYA00510344_ERZ778514 | MGnify/ENA primary metagenome ERZ778514 (study PRJEB29527, sample SAMN07138968) | mouse gut metagenome | material: feces | host: mouse | place: China:Nanjing | collected 2016-01-25 ...
ATTGCAAGCCATAATCTAAAAGTAGCAACATTAAACGCAATTTTTGAAATCAATTTTTGCAATGAAAAAGAATGGACCCGTGTGACAGATGAATTCCGATTTGCGTGTGAACTTGGACAGGCATGCATATAGGGTTTGAGCCAGTCGGGACAATGGCGGTTCCTAATTTGGAATGGGCCTTAAACATTGTACAGAAACTGAATCTTCCAGAGGTTGGATTGGTTATTGATGATTTTAATCTGTATCTTTGGGATTTGCTTTCTGATGTGGACTTAATCTGTACGATACCGCCGGAAAAAATATCGATTGTTCATTTAAATGATGCAGAAAAAATTCCTTTTGCAAGGCTTGATCAGACGCATCGGTGTATGCCTTCGGATGGTCGGATCGATATCGCAAGATATATGCAGAATGTGAAGGACAGCGGTTACGGCGGTTATGTATCTATAGAAGTTTTGAATCCCGGCATTTGGATGAGGGGACCGGAAGTTGTAATTCCTGAAGCATATGCAAAGGGAATGGCGGTGTTACAGTCTATTACGTAGAGAAAGAGAGGAAAGATTATGAGTAATTTAACAGTGGCTGATGAATCAAAAAAATACTATTACAAAATCGGCGGCGCGGAAAAGGCGGCATATGGATTTTGGGGCTTTGGAAGTGATCTGGTATTCCAGACCATCACAATCTATCTGACTTATTTTTACACGGATATTTTTGGGATTACAGCGGCTCAGGTAACAGCATTGTTTTTGGCAGCGCGTGTGTGGGATGCGATCAATGATCCGCTTATGGGAGCCCTTGTTGAAAAATGTCATTTTAAACAAGGGAAATATATTCCATGGTTTGTGGGTTTATGTATACCGTACGGGATATCCACAATTTTAGTATTTACAACCCCGGCCTCTATCGGAAAAGTGGCTTATGCATGGTTTACATATATCCTGTTCGGTATGCTGTTCACAGGAATTATAATTCCGGTAACGTCATTATCGTCATCCATGACACAGGATCCTTTGGAGCGTGCAAAGTTGAATTCGTTCCGTATGTTCTGTTCCGGTATCGGCGGCGTGGGATGTTCTATTCTTGTTCCTGTATTGTCCGAAAAGCTTGGTTCAACGCCGCAGAACGGATATCAGAGAGCGATGATTGTTCTTTCGGTTATCATGGTTATTTCCTTCCTGACAGCAGGAAAAGTATGTAAAGAACGTGTTCCGGAGTCTGCGCTTGATAAATCAGAACCATTCCGCTGGAGAGATCTTCCGGTTCAGATTACAAAGAATAAACCGCTGTTGATCTTATTTATTATGTTTTTGAGCGCATATACCTATAACATTCTTGTTTCATCTGTCGGAACTTATTTTGTTACTTACAATATTGAAGGGAAAATATCTATGGCGACGTGGTCGTTATTACAAACGCTTCCGTCTATTGTGCCAATGTTGTTTGTGCCGGCAATCGCGAAGCGGATCGGTAAAAAAATGGTAGTAATTGCAGGCTGTATAATTTCTACAATAGGTATGCTGATGTTTGCCGTTATGCCTGCAAATGCGATTATGGGGTTCTGTATCGGTAAATCTCTGGGCGCTTTCGGATATGGTATGACCCTTGCTACTATCTGGTCAACATTGCCCGATTGTGTGGAATACGGCGAGTATAAGACAGGAAGAAGATGCGGAGGACTTGTATTTTCTCTGGCATCCTTCTCAATCAAGATTTCTATGACGATTGCCGGAATTGTTCCGACGATTGTATTCTCATTCGTAGATTATGTTCCGAATGGCGTACAGAATGTTCCCTGTCTGATGGCGATTAAGATGATGAACTCTCTGATCCCGGCAATCGTATTGATTATTGGTATTCTTGCCTATACAAAATATGAATTGACAGAAAAACGGTTCGATGAAATCGTGGAAGAATTAGCAAAGCGCCGTTTGAGAAATTAAGAAGGATTTAGAAAAGAGGAGGAATTGTATGAAAGTTGTATGCGGTGTAAAAGTTGGTAATATGAAGGACTCAGACGAGGCAAAGCGCGGCAGGGTCGGAGTTGTGGATTTCCCGGTAAGAGAACTGGGACCGGAAGAGGTAAAGATTAAAGTGGCATATTGTTCAATCTGCGGTTCAGATCCGCATATTGTCGGAGGAGCTTTTGGGCTGGAACCCCCATTTGGACTGGGGCATGAGATGTCAGGTATTATAGTCAAGATGGGCGAGAAAGCCGGCGATACCGGATTGAAGGTAGGCGACAGAGTGTCGGGTAATTTCCTGAGGTATTGCGGCTCCTGCTATTACTGTACGACCGGATTGCAGGAATATTGTACTAACGCCGGAAATGAGCCTTGTATGGCGGAGTATGTTGTATGGCATAAGTCTCAGGTTGTGAAGCTCCCGGATAACTGCAGTCTGTTAAATGGGTGCCTTCTTGAGCCGCTATCTATAGGAACCAGAATTATGGACCGCTCAAGGATTAAAGTAGGCGACAGAGTATTGGTGTCGGGAGGAGGTCCTATCGGACTGATTACCTGCCAGTTATTTAAAAAGTATGGCGCGACTTCTTTAACATTAAGCGAACCAAATGAAGAAAGGTGCAAGATTGCAAAAGGGATAGGTGTAGATTATACAATAAATCCGATGACAGAGGATCTGTTCAAAAAGGGAATGGAGATTACAAATGGTTTGGGATATGATGTGATTGTCGAAGTGTCGGGAATTCCAAGCGCGGCAGAAGCCGTCCTTTTGCTGGCAGCGAAAGGGAGCATGGTGCTTTATGAAGCAATGTTCCCGAACGAGTATAAACTTCCGCTGAACCTGTATGAGTACATTTACAGCAGAGAAATCACGATTACAGGAACTTATTGCTCCCACTATAATTTCCAAAGGTCGGTACAGATGCTTCCGGAGATGGATTTCAGCGCGTTTTTAGGCGAAGGACAGATTTTTGATATTGATGATTGCGAAGCCGCGTTTGCCGCGCATCTGAGCGGAAAATACCCGAAGATCATTATTCGCTGCAATCAGCTTGATGAAGAATAAAAATACGATGATAGAAAGGAAGGTTGCTATGGGCAGTAACAAATTACAAACAGTAGCGGAACTGGAAAACAAATGTGTGGATATTCGCACGAACCTGCTAAATTTTATCTATAGGATCGGTATGGGGCATCTGGGAGGGGAGTTGTCCATCGTAGAAGCTACAGTGGCGCTTTATTATAAATATTTGAATTATGATGTGCTTGACCCAAAAAAAGAGGGGCGCGACCGTTTTATTCTCTCCAAAGGTCATTGTTCAGAGACGCTTTATACTATTTTTTCTGAGCAGGGAGCATACACGCAGGACTATATGGTAGAGCACTTTGAGTCTTTGGATACCTATAAATTCGGTATGCATTCTAACCGTAAGAAATGTCCGCAGATAGAAGTGTCCGCCGGATCTTTAGGGCACGGTCTTCCGATTGCGGTCGGCTATGCTATGGGAGCCAGATATAAGAAAGAAAATTACCGTGTGATTGTTATGATTGGCGACGGAGAATTTGATGAAGGAACAAACTGGGAAGCTTTGATGGCCGGCGCACACTATCAGCTGAACAATCTGGTATGTATTCTTGATAAGAACCAGCTTCAGATGACAGGAAATACAAAGCAGATCATGAATATTGACCCAGTTGCGGAAAAGGTAAAAGCATTTGGATGGAATGTGATAGAAGTTGAGAACGGAAACGATATGCAGCAGGTATGCAGCGCTTTTGATCAGCTGCCGGAGAGGGATTATACAAAAAGAGCGAAACCTACCTTTATTATCTGCAATACGGTAAAAGGGAAAGGCGTCAGCTTTATGGAGAATAATCACAAATGGCATGGCGGCGGAATCGGTGAAGAGGATTTGAAACGCGCGCTTGCAGATGTCGCTAAGATGAGAAAGGAGTGCTAATATATGGCAGCAAAAACAACTTACGATTTTGATATGATGCTTTCCAGTGCAAAGGAGGCATATGGAGAAGAGTTATATAAAATGGCGCAGGAAGGTATTGATTTTGTCTTTACTTTTTCAGATAATGTCGCTCCTTCTACAAAGGCAGGACAACTGGTAAAAGATTTTCCGGACCGCTGTTTTAATATGGGAATTGCAGAACCAAATCAGGTGGGAGCCTCTGCAGGGCTGGCACTTGCCGGAAATGTTGTGTTCGCACAGGTTTTCGGACCTTTCCTTCCTCTTCGCGCGGCAGATCAGGTTCACACGGATATTGCGTACAACGATGTAAAAGTAAGATTGATCGGCACTCATTCAGGAGTTACGGCAGGGGGCGGCCCTACGCATAATGATATTGCAGATCTTGCTCTTTACCGTGCGATTCCGAACCTTACAGTGTGCGTGCCGGCAGACGCCAATCAGTGCGCAAAATTTATCCGGGCTTCTATGGATTATGACGGACCTATGATTATCCGTATTGACAGGGCTGGTTCTCCGAATGTATACGCAGAAGATTATGAGCTGGAAATAGGTAAGGCGATTCAGCTTCTGGAGGGCAAAGACGCGACTATTATCTCGTGTGGCTCGAACTTATATGAGTGTTTAATGGCGGCCAAGATGTTAAAAGAAGAGCTTGGACTTAGCATTGAAATTTTGGATATGCATACAGTAAAACCGTTGGATAAAGAAGCAATTATCCGCGCCGCAAATAAAACTGGCAATGTAGTCACTGTAGAAGACCATTCTATCAATGGCGGACTTGGCGGGGCTGTGGCGGAAGTTCTCTGTGAAGCAGGTTATAAGGGGAATTTCAAACGGATTGGTATGCCGGATGAGTTCGCAGTATTAGGCGCGGTAGATGATATCTATCATTATTACGGAATGGATCGCCACGGAATTGTAAAAGAACTCAGGAAGATGTTAGGAAAATAAAAAACGGATATAATAAGGAAGGCAGGTGTTTTCAGATGATGACACAAGTATTAGGCTGCTGCGGACGTTATATTCAAGGATACGGCGAGATAAAAAATCTGCAGAAGCATATTGGCTGGATGGGAGAAAAGTATCTCTGTGTTGCCAGTAAGAACCGTCTCCGCGATTTGAAAGAGACGATCACCGAAGTGATGGAGGGAAAAGAGGTTATTTTCTATCAGTTTAACGGAGAATGTTCGTGGGATGAGATCTATAGTATTACAGAAGTTGGAAAAGAGAATGGGATACAGGCAGTCATCGGGGTGGGAGGCGGTAAAATTGCGGATACTGTAAAAGTTGTTGCAGATGAGCTGGGGAGCATCCCACAGGTGATCATCCCTACGATCGCGGCTACAGATGCCTATACAAGTGCGGCGGCTTTAATTTACGGCCCTGACGGAATGGTTGCTGATGTGAAGAATTATCCGCACAGTCCGGACGTGGTACTGGCTGATACAGAGGTTCTTTTAAAAGGACCGGCAAGATTGTATGTATCCGGTATGGGAGATGCACTGTCCACTTACGTGGGGGGCGTTGTGTGTCAGGAGCACTATTTTGAAAATCATTTCGGCGGAGTTGGCACCCATACTGCACTCGCGGTTGCGAAATTATCCTATGACATGCTTCTTCAATACGGAAGACAGGCTAAGATCGCGGCTGAACGGCACATTCTGACGGATGCATATAATGCGGTTACGGAGGTAAATATTCTGATGAGCGGTATGGGATTTGAGAATAATGGTTCCGCCTCCGACCATTGCTTCTACTTTGGGACATTAGCTTTGCCGGATCGGGAAGAATACGTTTATCATGGAGAAGGAGTCGCGTTTTCCACATGCTGTCAGCTTGTAATGCAGGGCGCTTCCAGCAAACAGCTGGATGAAGTATACCGGTTCTGCAGGGACGTAGGACTTCCGATCACATTTGACGATATGCATTTGCCGGATCTGACAGATGAAGAATATGATATAATGACAAAAGCGGTATTAAAAGAACAGTTTATTCATCATCATCCGTTTCCGGTAACTTATGAAATGATAATGGGCGCATATAAAACTGCAGATGCGATTGGTCATTTGTATCATGACGGAGGCAGTTTGCTATAGGATTTAAAAATACAGTTTACAGGAAAGTACTTTATAGTGCTTTCCTAATTGTGTTTTGGAAAGAGATGGGCATATGCAGGATAAGAGAAATTATTTGAAAAATATTACAGAATTAAATTTTTCCGGATACAAATTTGTTCTGTATTATGGAGAAGAATTAAATGAAGGGATTGCGGAATTTCCTCACTATCATTACCCATTTCAAATTTATTATGTACTTGAAGGGGAAATCCATATCAACATTGCGGGCATTCAGGAAAACGTTTCAAAAAACGGAGTTTTGTTTTTGAATCGCAACATCCAGCATCATGTGATTTATAATCCGGATGAACCGAAAAGATATTTTACGATTATTTTTGATATCGCTTCCAACAAAAAAGATTTGTGCAAAGGTCCTGACGGTCCATTGGAATATCAGGATTTGATGAGTGCAATACAATCATGTACGGGAAAAGGCTACTGTATTTCTAATGAGTTTTATGCCGACAGCATTCTGGATTCTCTGTATGAAGAATTGGAAGCCAGAGAAATCGGGTGGAATACGACGGTTGTCAACTGTTGTTATCGCTTCTTTTTAAAAACGCTCAGACATATCTCAAATACGAAAGCAAAGGACACGGAATTATCAGGAACAGAGAATCTAGCGATGGCTGCTTCTATGTATATCCACGCGCATTATGCGGAAGAAATATCAATTGAAAAGGCAGCCAGACAGCTTAATGTCTCTCCCAGACATATTAACCGGTCTTATACGAGCATGTTTGGGATCACATTCATAAAAAACACGAATCTGCTTAGAATTGCGTATGCTAAAAATTATCTGTGTGAAACGGATGATTCGCTTGAGATGATTGCTGAAAAAGTCGGTTTCTTTTCTGTACGGTCTTTCTATAAATTATTCCAGAAATATGAAGGGATATCGCCCGGAGAATACCGGGTACTTCATCGGAAAAAATAGAACTTAAAAAGCAAGTGTGAAAGTCTTTCTTAAGATCTGCACACTTGCTTTTTTAAAAAATATCTACTGCATTTTCAATACTGATTTTATAGCAACACCCTGATGGGATTCTTCAAATGCTTTATTGATATCCTTGAAATCATAGAACTTCATTAATCTGTCTGCCGGGAATTTCCCTTCGTGGTAGTATTCTAATAATTTCGGAATAAATGTCTTTGAATTCGCATCTCCTTCCACAACGCCGACTAATGATTTTGCTTCTCCCATAAGTTCTTCCTGCACATTGATGGTCAGATCGCCGGTCAGTCCTAACACAACCGCGGTTCCTTTGAACCTGACGCATGACAGCGCTTTTTTTACAAAGTCACTTACGCCGGAGGTGTCGATAGCGTAATGACATCCGCCTTTTGTGATTTCTTTGATCTTACCTACGATATCATCGCACTCTTTTCTGTTGACCGTATGAGTAGCTCCTAATTCCAATGCAAGCTCAAGCGATTTCGGATTGCCGCCTACGGCAATGATATTCTTACATCCTGCGATTTTTGCCGCCATGATAGCGCTCATTCCGACAGTTCCGCAGCCGAACACGGCGATACTGGAATCAAACTTTGGATTCAGCGTATTAAATACAGTTCCGGCTCCGGTCTGGATTCCGCAGCCAAAGGGAGCGACGATCCCTAAGTCAATATCATCGTACGGAACTTTAACCGCCTGTCTTGTATGTACCACAGCATATGTCGCGAATGTTCCCTGACCGAAGAAGGTTGCGATATCTTTTCCGTCTTTATGTAAGCGTGTTGTGCCGTCGGGCATAATGCCGCCGAAGTTGATGGTGTTAAAGTCCTGACAGGCATATGGATGGCCATTAAGACATTCTTCACATTTACCGCAGGAAGAGAAAGAGAATCCGACGCGGTCGCCTGCTTTGAATTCTGTGACTCCGGGCCCGACCTTTTCTACGATCCCTGCGCCCTCATGTCCAAGTACCGCCGGCAACGGGACGGGGATCGCCTGATGCTGTGCGCCTTCGTCCGTATGGCACACGCCGCAGGCCGCAACCTTCACTAAGATTTCCCCGGCTTTCGGATCGTCCAACTCTAATTCTTCGATTATAAACGGCTGTCCCTTTTCGTATACTACTGCTGCTTCAATTTTCATCTTAACAAATCCTCCTGATATTTTGAAATATGATATTGCTGCCTATACATCTATTGCCCGGTTATATCCAAGTGTGACTGCTTCTAAAACTCTGCCCGGCTTTACACAGTCGCCGATCATGAATACACGGTCGGCCGTATTATAGAAGCTGTTGACGAACTCCTGATCTGTCTTCATTCCTGCGGCCAAGAGAATTGTATCCGCTTCCAGTAAAAGCTCTCCGTCTTTTGTTTCACAGGTCAGTCCTTCTTCGGTTACGGCTTTTGCCATCGTGTCTGTGTAGATTTTAATTCTACTGTTTCGTATATATATGTTCATTGCATTTTTGTGCATGAAATAAGAGTCCGCGGCCCAGTCGTCTTTCATTTCTACAACGGTAACGTCTTTTCCGAGTCCGTCCAGATAGATTGCGGCCTCGCTCCCCACAAGTCCGCCTCCGAGAATCACGACCTTTTGCCCTACCTGCGGTTCTTTGCTGTGCAGCGCCAAAAGACCTGCCACTTTTGGGCTGTCAATACCCTCAATCGGCGGAATGACAGGCGTTGCTCCTATGGCGACCATAACGACATCAGCCTTTAACTTTGCAACGTCTTCGGCAGTAATTTCCGTATTCAGCCTAATTTCTGCATTTGTTTCTTTCAGGCGTCTCTCTAATACTTTGGCAAAGTTATACATATCCTGTTTAAATGGAATATACTGTTCTGACAAAAGCTGGCCGCCCAGACGGTCGTTTTTCTCGAATAAAGTTACGGTATGTCCTCTTTTCGCGGCGGTTATGGCCGCTTCCATGCCGCCGACTCCGCCGCCTACAACCATAACTTTTTTAGGTGCGGAGGCAGGAAATCCTGATTTATTTTCCAGTTCATTTCCTACAACCGGATTCAATGCGCAGCAGAAGGTCCGGTTGGTCAGATAATTGTAAAAGCAGGTGAAACAGCGGCAGCATTTTGTGATATCGTCCTTGCGGCCGGAGAATGCTTTTTCCGGGAAATATGGATCGCAGATAGACTGACGCGCGATTTCTACAATATCGGCCTGCCCGGAGGCAATGATCTGTTCCATCATGTCCGGATCGTTTAACCCTCCGACAGTAGCAACCGGAGTTTTGACATGCTTTTTGATCTCGGCCGCAAGATGGACATTGCATCCGTGTTCGATGAACATGGACGGGTGTGTTACTACAAATGCATCGGGGTCTTCATGGACTCCTGCGGATACATGGATAATATCTACTTTTCCGTCCAGTATTTCTGCCATCTTTATACCTTCTTCGATGCCGTATCCGCCTTCAATAATCTCAGAACCGCTCATGCGGTATTCAATCAGCATATTATTTTTACAGGCCTTCCGAATCTTTTCAATGACTAAAAGCGAAAATCTCATCCTGTTTTCCAGACTGCCGCCCCATTTATCTGTCCGGTGGTTCATAGTGGGCGACATAAACTGTCCTAAGAGCCATCCGTGCCCCCCGTGGACAAGCACCATGTCGATGCCTGCTTTCTGACAGAGAACGGCGGCATCTGCATAGCAGTCTGCGACGCGTTCAATATCTTCATCAGTCATGCTTGTCACGCGGAGACCGTCCGGATTCGTCTCATTATTCGGTCCGAGTACGAGAGGATCGCCTGCCCCGTCATGACTTCTGGCACCTGCGTATTTGCCTCCGTGGGCTAGTTCCATTACGGCGATACAGTTGTGACGATGCATAGCGTTCGCATATTCCTTAAGGGACGGCAATGACATGACATCGTATAGCGTAACTTCTTTTGTGTGTACGCGCCCGACAGGATCGACGATGCCCAGACCGATGGCGACGGTTGCTAAGCCTCCTCTTGCCCGGTTTTCATGGAAGGCAAGGTCTTCCTTTCTCATATGGCAGTCCGGATCCAATTCAGGGTTAGACATGGGAGCGCCGAAGATACGGTTTTTGAATGTAACCCCATTGATTGTGATAGGATTAGCCAGATTTGGATAATACTGATTTCTCATAAGTCTCCTCCTGGTAATTATATTCGTGTTCATTGCAATGATTCTAAATTAATTGTATAATATTTAACAACTAGTGAAAAACAGAAAAATTAAGATATAGCCACAATTTTTTTTTGTAAAGGAGAACCTGATGGATACAAAGCAGTTAAAGTATTTTATTGCCGTATGCCAAAGTGGCAGCATCACAGGCGCCGCTGAATCAATCTTTGTATCGCAGCAGGCGCTCAGCGCATCGATTGCAAAGCTTGAAAAGGAATTGCATGCAACACTTTTTGTCCGTTCGTCAAAAGGGGTTGAGCCGACAAAAGCCGGCCTGTATCTGCTGTCCGAGGCTAAAAGGGTACTATCGATCGAAGATGAGATTATGACTTATCTCAGTTCATTTCATGCAATGCCGGTCAATCTCAGGGTAGGCTGTGCATATGGTGTGGTGCATGAGCTTTCGGAAAAGCTTTTGAATGCCTCCGAATTATCAGCCCGGAGGATTCGGCCGAAGTTTATTGAGTATACGGACGTCAAATGTGAAAAAGCAGTGGAAAACGGAGAGGTGGACTTGGGCTTTGCAATCGGACCTGTAGATATGAATAAATTTCAGACGAGGTTTTTGATGTCAAGGAAGTATTGTTTTGTTATTCACGAGGCGCATCCTTTTGCCGGACAGGACAAGCTTAAGCTTATGCAGCTTAAAGATGAAAACCTCATTATGCTGAATGAACAGTTCAAAGCAAACCTTTTGTTTTCAGATCTTTGTGAACAGAGCGGATTTACTCCGGAATATGTCTTTGAGGCAGGCGAGATAGCGCCGATTCAGAATTTGGTGCTCAAGCAGTACGGCATCGGTCTCAGCACGGATTTTATTTCCGCGAAATATAAACAGCCGGAACTTAAGATACTGAAGCTGGATGACGTGGATTATTCATGGAATGTATACCTTATCTGGAAAAAGGATAAGGTGCTGTCTGAAAAAGAAAAGGATTTTGTCGGTTATCTGTTATCGTGAGTATAGTTTTATATAGACTATTTGTATATAGGAGCTAACATTTATTGGTATAAAATGTGGAGGTGAAACGGGTGTATTTAACAGATTATGAACAGGAAATACTGGAAGGTAAGCATGGGGAAGGAACCCGCATGGCGATGGAGATTGTGATTAAGATGGGGGAATTATACGGCGCTGACAGACTGATCCCGGTTAAACGGGCGCACATTGACGCCGCTGCCTATACGACCATCTGGGATGCGGGAACAGAATTTATAGTGTATCTGGCGGATCATGGAGCAAAATGCGCAGTACTGACTACAATCAATCCGCTCTCCCGCGATATTAAGAACTGGAAAGAGCTTGGAGCATCTGAGAAATTCGCGTTAAAAAGTAAGCGTCTGGAAGATGCCTATCTGAAGATGGGCGTGATCCCAACATGGACATGCGCGCCTTATCAGAGCACCAATGCGCCGCATTTTAAAGAGGTGGTGAGCTGGTCGGAGTCCAATGCTGTAAACTATGTAAATTCTGTGCTGGGTGCAAGGGCAGAGCGCCTTCCGGACATGGTAGATGTCTGCTGCGCAGTTACAGGCCGGGTTCCCGCTTATGGAAGATATCTGGATGAGAATAGAAAAGGCGACGTGCTTTTTAGGCTGGAGGGTTTTGATGACACGTGGTTTCAGGACAGTGTGGATTTTGCGGTTCTAGGGTATTATATCGGAGAGATTGTTGTGAATAAGGTTCCGGTGATCGAAGGATTGCCGGAGCGTACGATGCCGGATGATTTTAAGGCATTGTCTGCTGCGGCGGCGTCGGGAGGAGCAGTGGCGCTGTTCCACGCCGTAGGCCTGACTCCGGAAGCGCCGACGATAGAGGCGGCGTTTCAGGGAACTTCAGATTATGAGATAAGGATTGTCACTCCTGCGGATATGGAGGCTATGGAAAAACGGCTCAATACAGCCACTAGTGATAAGGTGGATATGGTCCTGATGGGATGTCCTCATCTTTCTGCAAATGAGATTGCGGAAGTTGCCGGATTAATGAAGGGAAAGAAGGTCTGTGATGGCACACAGTTCTGGATCATGACTTGCGAGACTCAGTATAATCTTGCAGTCCGCTCCGGGGCTGCACAGATTCTTGAAGAAGCCGGAGTAGTTATTACAAAAGATACCTGCCTGATGGAGATGGATGAAGGTGACAGAAGGTGGGAAGGCCAGAACTTTGTTACAAATTCAGGAAAAGCAGCGCAGTATACGCCTGCTATTAATAGAGTAAAGATTCATATGGCAAGTACGGCCGGATGTGTAAAGGCGGCGGTTTCGGGCAGATTTTCCGGGGAGGTGAGAAGATGAGGATCATAGAGTATACAACGATTGTAGAGGGATGCGCTGAAGCTGAGGCACTCGTCTCAGATACATCATTAAGTTTCTGGGGCGGGGTAGATCCTGCAACCGGAATGATACAGGATGTCCATCATAATCTGAATGGACGGATCCTTAAGGGTAAGATATTGTGCGTTCCTTATGACCGGGGTTCCTGCTCCAGCTCTGGCATTATGCTGGAGATGATTCGGCAGGGAACGAATCCGACAGGTATTTTATGTATAGAAGCGGAGCCGGTTCTTGCGCTTGGACCGGTTATCGGTGAGAAGATGTATAAGCGCGGGATTGCCATGCGGACTGTTTCAGAGGATATCTTTCAATCTATTCCTGAACACTGTCGGATTCAGTTTGCGGAAGAGGCGATTATAATAGATTAAGGATGTAAAAGCAGGAGAATTGTGAAGATGAACAGTAAGCAGAATTACAGATGGAAAGAGATGACGATGGGAACGTGCTATTATCCGGAGCACTGGAAAGAGGAGTTATGGGCAGAGGATCTTGACAGGATGAAGGAAGCCGGGATCAGCGTGGTTCGTATCGCGGAATTCGCATGGAACAAGATTGAGCCGGAGGAAGGGAAATTTCAATTTGATTTTTTTGACAAATTTTTAAATCTATGTGAAGAGAAGAAGATGAAAGTGATCTTTGGTACACCGACGGCTACGCCTCCGGCATGGCTTACAGAAAAGTATCCCGAGGTCTTAAACGCCACAAAGGACGGCGTGCTGTACCGGCACGGTGCAAGAAGGCATTATAATTATAATTCGCCGGTTTACCGCAAGCTGAGCGCAAGGGTTGTTGAAAAAGAAGCAAAACATTATGGAAAGCATCCGGCAATTGCAGGATGGCAGATTGATAATGAGTTGAACTGCGAAACCTGTGAATTTTATTCGGAGGCAGATTCGGCGGCATTCCGGACATTTTTAAAAGAGAAGTACAAAACCCTTGACAGACTTAATGAGGCGTGGGGAACCGTATTCTGGAATCAGACCTATACAGACTGGAAAGAGATATATGTGCCGAGAACCGTGTTGAATAGAGGTATCAATCCTCATCAGCATCTGGATTACTATCGTTTTCTTTCTGACAGTACGCTTAAGTTCTGCGGTATGCAGGCAGAAATCATCCGAAAATATAAAAAGCCTGAAGATTATATTACGACGAACGGTATATTCTGGAATGTGGATAATCACCGCATGGAAAAAGAATGTCTGGATGTGTATACTTATGATTCTTATCCAAGTTTTGCCTTTGGGCTGGACCGTGATTTAAAGACAGCGGACGATCTAAACGACCGGAAGTGGACGATGCATCTGAATGAAGTCCGCTCTGTCTGTCCGCATTTTGGAATCATGGAGCAGCAGTCAGGAGCGAACGGATGGACAACAAGGATGGAAGGACCGGCGCCGAGACCGGGACAGCTTACATTGTGGGCGATGCAGAGTGTTGCTCAGGGAGCCGATTTCGTCTCCTTTTTCCGGTGGAGGACCTGCACGATAGGAACTGAGATATATTGGCATGGGATTCTTGACTATGATAACCGGGATAACAGGAAACTTGCAGAAGTAAAGGATTTTTATAATAAGCTGAAAAAGATTGATGCAGTGTGCGGCGCGGATAATGTAGCTGCATTCGCGCTAATAAAGGACTATGATAATGAGTGGGATACGCAAGTGGATATGTGGCACAGGAGAGTATCTGAAAAGAGTGAGCAGGAGATATTCATGGCGTCAGAGCTTTATCACACGCCGTATGACATCGTGTATCTTCAGGAAGACAGCAAAGTGTGCGATCTGGTTCAATATCCGGTTATTTTCTACCCTCATCCAACGATCATGGATGAAAGACGTGCGGCGCTGCTAAAAAAATATGTGGAGCAAGGCGGTACATTAGTGATCGGATGCCGCAGCGGATATAAAGACATGAACGGAAGATGTGTGATGCTGCCGCAGCCGGGACTTTTGCAGGAGATCACAGGTTCTGATGTAAAGGATTTTACGTTTGAAAGTCCGGCAGAGGAACAAGTATGGGCTTCCTGCGAGGGAACAAGGATAGAGATGCCGCTGTTCAATGATATCCTTGAGCCGCTTAATGGGGCGGAGACGGTAGCAGTTTATGAAAACAGCTATTATGCGGGAAAAGCTGCAGTTACGAAGAAAGAGTTGGGAGAAGGAAAGGCGTTTCATTTTGGAAGTACCTTCTCAAGAGAGAACTTAAGCTGGCTGTTTGGATATCTGGGGATCAAAGAGCCGTTTAAAGAGCTGATCGGCGCACCGGATACGCTGGAAGTGGTGTTAAGGGCGAAAGAAGGAAAGAATTATCTTTTTGTGCTGAATTTTCAGGCAAAAGATACTGCTTTTACGTTACATAAGAAGATGAAGCTACTGTATACAGGAAATATTGTGCAGGGAGAACAGAGTCTGCCCGCATTCGGGACAGCAGTTTATGAAGTTCTGTGATTTAAGAGATTCTGTAATTGGTAAATTTAGAGACCGTCTGTGTTGTTTCTTAAATAACTGCATGTTATACTTAACCTGTTCAGATATTATAGATTCAAAACCGCAGACAGAATAGGTGTTAAAGATACTTATGAAAAATATTTGGGAGATAATATTTTAACTGGAAAAAATTCCGGTTCAGCAAAGTACTAAGGGGCTACGGATATCGAAAAGGCGACAGACTCAGGATATTATGGCTGGAAAGAGATCATACAATAAGCGATAATGGATAAAAGTGCCGGAACACAGGAGGTTATATGCCGATGGAGTTGAAGGATGAATCAATCCGGTTGTTAAAAAAGCGCATGCATCACCAGATGAGCGTCTCATCAGAAAATGATATTAAACCGGAAAATATACAGTATTATGTTTCTTCGTTAATAATGCAGAAAGAAGATATGTATCGGAAAGAGAGCATATGTCAGAGAGAAGACATGTATCACCAAGAAGATGTGCGGCAGGAAGTCCGGACTGACGGGAATAAGGCGGAAGCTTCTGAAGAAGAAAGCGAAGCATATGAGGAGATTCCGTCTGATATAGAGTACATAAAAAAGCTAGAGGAGATTCCTCCGGCGATAAAGGACATAAAAGTTCCCGAGACAATGGAAGCACGGCATGAGCGGGCGAAGAACGAATATGAAAAGGTACTGCAGGCAGTTGATGAAGAAGAGATATTTGGCTTTAGGAAGCCGCATTGGCTTAATATAAAGGGATAGGCTTACAAAGTCTATAACATGAATATAGTCCGTTCATTTTATGCCTTCTCTGTGGTAAGTATATTACGTAGATGTAAGTACCGCACTTGGATGTGCGTACTTGTTTGCGATAATATTCTTGCTATAATTACAATATCAGAAACGGGACATAAAAAGTCCTGCAGAGAAGGAGAGATATTGTATGAGCAAAAAGATTGTAGTAATAACAGGAAGCCCAAGGAAAGATGGAAACAGCTTTGCCATGACAGATGCTTTTATCAAAGCGGCAGAAGAAAAAGGACACAGCATTACTCGTTTTGACGCTGCTATGAAAAATGTAGGCGGCTGTCGCGCCTGTGAAACATGCTTTAAGACAGGAAAAGCGTGTTCTTTTGACGATGACTTTAATGCTATCGCTCCGGCGATACAGGAGGCGGACGTTGTTGTATTTACCATGCCTGTCTACTGGTATTCCATACCGGCGCAGATCAAAGGTGTGATTGACAGGCTGTATTCTTTCTGTGTTGCGGGGAAAGATATTGCGGGAAAGGAATGCGCTTTAATTACCTGCTGTGAAGAGGATGACATGTCTGTGATGGACGGAGTGCGTATGCCTATGGAACGTACGGCCGCTCTGTTGAAGTGGAAGATGATGGGGGAAGTTCTGATCCCCGGTGTATTTAATACAGGAGATATTGAAAAGACAGATGGCTGTCAGAAGGCTGCCGCTTTAGCAGACAAAATTTAAAAGGATCGGAGAAAATATCATGAGTAAAAAAATAGTTGTTTTAAATGGAAGTCCCCGTAAGAATGGCAATACCTCGGCGCTTGTCAGAGAATTTTCAAAGGGAGCAGAAAGTACAGGCAATACAGTCACAGTATTCTTTCTCGGGGATATGGATATTCATGGATGCAAGGGCTGCTTTGGAGGACATAGCAGCAGAGAATGCCCCTGTGTTCAAAAGGATGATATGGATAAAATCTATCCGGTGGTAAGGGAGAGCGATATCGTTGTTCTTGCTACGCCGTTATATTACTGGAATATGAGCGGGCAGCTCAGAACGGCGGTTGACCGTTTGTTTGCTCTGGAGGAAGGAGACGGGAATCTGCTTCGGGGAAATGGCAGGGCGTCCGCGCTTTTGATGGCTGCGGAAGGAAACGGGTTTGAAGACGTTGTTCTTTACTATGACCATCTGATGGAGCATCTGCGGTGGAAAAATCTTGGTCATGTACTTGCCGGCGGAAACGGGGATGTAGGAGACATCGAAGGAAAGCCAGAGCTTAAAGAGGCGTATGAACTTGGAAGGGCGATTCAGTAGTAAATGGGAATTGAACTGTGTGTTCAAATTGCCAGAAAATGATGCGAGGGGTTTTAGGGCTTTTTGCAGCGTTAGATGCTAATGAAATCGTAGCAGGAGTATACGGAGAAGAGATGGCTGAACCGGCGGGATCGTACGTATTTTAAAGTGATATATTTTATTACAAGTTAATATATATCAAAAGGAGAGTATCTATATTATGAGTTTTGAATGTATTAAAGATGCCAGATTGGAGGATACGGGATTTAATTACACTATGTCGCTGATTCAGGGGAAATATAAGATGTTTATTCTGTATGCGCTGATGGGGTACGGAGTAGTGCGCTTCAATGAGATGAAAAAGTATATCGGAGGGATTTCTTATAAGACACTTAGCGCTACGCTGAAGGAGCTGGAAGCAGACGGACTGGTGCACAGAGAGGAGTATCCGCAGATCCCGCCGAAGGTTGAGTACAGTCTGACAGAGAGAGGAAGATCACTGATGCCGATCTTAGATCAGATGTGTACATGGGGCGAAACACACAGACAGGACGAATGAGACAGGACAATTTTATAAACTGCGGTTTAAATGGAATATATTTTGAGAGATGGTTAAAAAGGAAGTCCCTTTCAGCAGGTTTTGAAGCCTGTGGAAGGGGACTTGTTTTATTTTTTGCAGTGGTTTTCCGCAACAATGAGGAAAAAGTGCGGTTGTTGCAAAGACTTTTTAAATATACAATAGAATCATAAAGAGGCCGGCCAAAAAAGGAAATAAGGAGATTGGGAAAAATCATGAAAGAAAAATTAACTGTTAGAGAAAGTTTCAACCTTGGAAAAGGCTGGCATCTGATGGTCTTTGCGATTCTGGCTATGTTAGTGACAAACGCTGGGGTAAATGACGGCTTGAATATCGCCCTGCCTGCTATTGCGAAAGGGTCAGGTCTTGATTATGAGCTCTGCTTAAGTATGGGGACCGTGGCGGGATTTGTGGGTGTGGCTATGATGCTGGTGATTGCAAAATTCCGCGACCGGTTTGGCGGAAGAAAAGTAAGCGCCGCGCTGTTTATTATTTTTGGATTGACTTTCTATTTTCTGTTTTTAAGGGCGACCAATATTGTGATGTACGCATTGGCTCAGTGCATTATGGTTAGCTGCGGACAGGGCTGCTTTTATCTGTGTACCGGTCCGATGCAGTCAGACTGGTTTCCGAAAAAAAGAGGCGTGGTAAATGGGATCAGTACGATCGGAGCCAATATAGGTACGGCGATTTTAGCGCCGTTAATGACCTTCTTACTTACACTGGCGGATTATAAGACAAGTCTTGCCGCGTTTGCGGCGGCGGCGCTCGTGCTGGCAGCCTATGAATATGTTACACTGCGGGACAATCCGATCGAAGCGGGGATGTATCCGGACAATGTGTCAAAGGAGGTATATGAGACAGAATATGAAAAGATTTCAGAATATGATGGGTATGTGAGTGACTGGACGATTCCAAAGATGTTAAGCTGTAAAGAGGTATGGCTGGCATCGATCGTACCGGGCTTTATCACATTGGGACTTTTAGGGATCATCACACAGTTTGTGCCAAGGAACATATCGCTGGGACTTTCGGAAGGCGTAGCGATCTCGGCTATGACTGTGGCAGGACTTGTGGGAATCGTCGGGAGCTATGCGATTGGATTTATCGATACAAAATTAGGGACAAAGAAGGCATGTATGATTTACTGCGGAATTTTCGGGCTGGGAATTTTGTTCAATCTTCTGGCTGAATTCTTTCTTCCGTTTGTATATGTGTCAATCTTTATCGTAGGATTTTCGCTGGGCGGAAGTACCAATATGTCGCTGTCTTTTCCGGCTTCTATCTTTGGAGTGCTGGACTATCCGAAAGTAAATGGAGTGATCTTTCCGATCAACTATTGTATCGGTTGTCTGAATTTTGTTGTGAACGCAGTGGTCATGAAGATTACCGGAAGCCTGACGGGCGCATATGTTGTATACTTTGTATTATTCCTTCTCAATATTCTGATCGTCGCGAAAACAGAGGAAGGAAAATGGGATAAGCTAAAGCACCCGGAGCTTATGAAAAAATAGGTATGCGTGCGGGAATTTAACGGAACAGATAGAAAAAGAAAAGAAGATAAGCGCATAAGTTGTGAAGACTTTGCGCGTATCTTCTTTTTATGTCATATTTTCTCGAAAAAGTTCATCAGTTCTTCTTTTGCTTTTAAGAAACGGGTGTCATTCGGGTTGAAGCCCGGGTAATACAGTTCGTTGATCAGACGGAACACTAAGGTGGCGTCTTCGGGGCGCAGCGCCGCCATGATGATTGTGCGGATCTTATAAGAATTCCTTTTAATCCGGTGTTCTAAGGTCGCGATAGAAAGGCGGGTTCTGGAGCTTGGGACAAGAGAGTACATCAGCACGATGCTGGGCTGGAAAGCAAACGTAAGAAGAGATTCCCTTCTTAAGATGGCAGTCAGGTATCCAGAGCCGACATATCCGTTATTTATAAAATCCATAGCCAGTGTTTCGATTACTGCAAAGTAGTCTTGTGTGTCTATTCTTTCGTGCCAGAAAGCCTCCGCGAACAGTTCATTAAGAGTGGGCAGGGAGGAATGATACAGCCGGTTAAGCTGTGTCTTTAAAATATAGGCATCCAGATTCTCAAAGTCTGTCCGGTTCAGGAAAGGAGTGACAAGCAGGGTTTCACAGCCGGGCTGTGAAGTGATCTCTTTGTCGGCAGTGGTAATGACCAGATCGATATCTGAAAAGTTGTAACTGTCTTTCAAATATACAGGAAGCAGCGCGGTAAGTTCGATATAACTTTTATATTTGCTGAGCAGGCGCTGCTTTAATTCCCAGGAGGACGGAAGATTTAACTGGGACATGATCACAGTCTTAAGCTTTGGCGCGGTTCGGTTCAGATAAGCGAGAGCGCCGGATATACAGAAAGAAAGGTACAAAAGCTCTGTATGGTTCAGATAGGAGCCATAGTAATCAAGCGCCAGCGGCTGGATGGAGAACGCAATCTCAAATTCTATCAGAAACCGGGAGCGCGTCACATCTGTGTGAGTAGGGATATTGTTAAAATAGTGCACTGGCAGCTCCAGATATCTAAGGTATTGTAGCAAGGTGATATAAAACTCTTCATTGTCCGAAAAACGAATATGATATGTGTCATATATTGCGGAAATATAAGTATCAGCCAACCGGATGATACCATTGGAAAAATAATCGGGAGCGGTCTGGAAGTTTAACAGTTCTGTATCCAGAAGTTTGCTGCAGGACACATGGAGATAGATATCCTCACGCTCTAAAGGTGAAAAATGGCAGGAGAGCTTTTCTTCCAGAGAATCAAGCAATTCGTCAACCGCCTTAACAGCCGTCGGATCTTTATAGGTTTTTGTCAGCGGCTCTGTCAGATGGCAGCCTTTAGAGATGCGGTAATACATAATTACAATGCTCATATCCAAAATTACCATGTTGACGTCCTCAATATGGATGGAATATTTTGTCAGGAAATAGTGAATCTCGTTCATAACCAGATTGACAATCTTTTCATCAAAATATTGATAGCGGTAGTAAGTATTGCCTTTGGAATTGTAATTCCAGTTTTCCGAAAACAGTCGGTTTAGGATGGCCCGCCGTTTCCGTTCGTCTTTTTCAAGGAAGATCGCGTTTCTGTTCCGGAAGAATTTGATGTGGGGTTCCGGAAGGATATATTGCTTTCTCAGAGCAATCAGGTCGTGCTCCAGAGTTGTGCGGCTTACAAACATCTCATCTTCCAGATCATAGAGATCAAGAGGTTCGTCATAAAGGCATAACTGAAACACGATATGTCTTACCCGCTCGTCTCTTGAAAGGAAAGAGTTGCTTGCCTGACTTAATTGTTTCAATGAAGCGGGATCTTTTGCTTCAAGGAGATAACCGATGCTTCGTTTGGAACTGATCTGGATTCCGTATTTCTTCAAGGCTTCGTTGAGCTCCGTAATATCGTTGCGGATGGTACGGGAAGAGACATGAAGATGTCCGGCCAGTTGTTCTCCTGTCGTATAGTCCTTCTGAGATTGAAGATAATGGAGCAGCTCCCGCTGCCTGAGTGACAGTGATAAAGATTCCATATTCATATTCATTCTCCTCTCAATTTCAGTCTTGTTTTTTCCTATTCAAAAATGACCTTTCGACACTGGTATCATTCTATAAAGAAAATGATAACGGGTAGAAATGGAAAATGTCAAGCTGCCAGTGTCAGAGATATTTCCTCATCAAAGCGGAAAAAGGCTGTTTGATAAGAAAAGGTGCACATAATAGAATGGTGTTAGAAATTAAAGGAGGTATACATTATGAAATACGAGAAAATCAGAAAACAGGTATTAGAGGCTATTTTGGACGCGGTAGATCAGGGACTGATCAAAGGAACATCCGGAAATATTGCGTTGAGGGATGATGAAGATGACGTTGTAGCAATCACGCCAAGCGGTATCCCATATAAAGGAATGACTCTTGAAGATATTGCGATTGTCGATCTGAACGGAAAATGGCTGGAAGGCAATTACAAACCGTCGTCTGAGGTACCGATGCACACAGCAGTACTCCGCGCAAGACCGGATGTAAAAGCTACGGTACATACACATGCGATGTTCGCGACCGTTATGGCAATGGGAAACGATGCACAGTTAAAACCGATTACTCCTCCGCAGTGTGAATTTGTTCCGGTAGGAATCGTACCATTTACAATGCCGGGCAGCGACGAAGTTGCGGATAAAGTCGTAGAAGCCCTTGGAAAAGACGGAAGAGCTGTTCTTATAAAGAATCACGGAATGTTCTGCTGCGGAAAGAATATGAAAGCGGCTATGGCAGCGACAGAGTATACAGAGGAAATGGCAATAACAACGCTGTACGCAAAACTTCTCGGCACGTATGAGCCGATGCCGGAGGAAGGCGTTCAGAAGATGAAAGAACTTATTGCAGCAGATCAGGCAGTGTAAGTAAGAGGAGGATATGAAAGTGGCAAGTGAGTTTTTTGCAAACAGTGATGTGTTCTTTGGCAAAGATGCGATAAAGGAACTGCCGGGAATGCTAAAGTCCTATCAGGCAAAGAATGTTATGGTGCTGCACGGGGGAAGTGTGAAGCGGGCAGGCATTGCGGATATCGTATTAGAAGAAGCCAAAAAAGCGGGAGTAAAGTTTACTGTTTTTGACGGTGTGATTCCAGATCCGACTAATGAGATCGTAGAAAAAACTGCGGAGCTTGCCCGGAAGGAAAAAATAGATGTATTTGTCGCAGTCGGCGGAGGAAGCTGTATTGATCTTGCAAAAGCGGTGAATGTCCTGATGACGAATCCGGAACCTGTCAGACAGTATGGAGGGATCGGAATGGTAAAGAAACCGGTGCTTCCGCTGATTGCGATACCGACTACAGCCGGAACATCCAGCGAGGTTACCAATGTGGTAGCCCTGAATGATACGGAAGCTGTATGTAAGTACGTGATCATCGACAATAAGCTCACGCCGGATAAGGTGATTGCGGATCCTGAATTTACGAGAACAATGCCTCCTTCTGTAACAGCTGCAACCGGAATGGATGCCATCACACATGCGGTAGAGAGTTATATTTCCAATATGGCAACGCCGCTTACAGAATATCATTCCTTAAAAGGGTTTCAGATTTTCTATGAAAATCTGCCTAAAGCGGTAGCGGATGGAGCGGATATGGTGGCAAGAGAACAGATGATGCTAGGATGTATTATCGCCGGGTTTGGATTCTCTAACGCGAATCTGGGACTCGTCCATGGGATTGCACATACATTAAGCGCACATTTTCATCTGGCACACGGCGCAGCTAATGCAGCGGTTCTCCCTTATGTCATGGAGTATAATGCGCAGAGCTGCCCAAAGAAAATGGTTGAACTTGCGCAGGCCGTGAACCTTCCGTTATCCGGGGATATAGATGAAGATAAACTGCTTTTGCCGAAAGCGCTCCTTAGTCTGACAAAAGCGCTAAAGATTAAGACATTGTCGGAGCATGGAATAGAAGAAAAGAATCTGGGTATTCTGGCAGAGGATGTATTGAAGGAGCCTGTACTTGGGTTTAATCCCAGACAGGGAGTAACCAAAGAGGATGTTCTTTCGATTTTACGAAAAGCAATGTAAATACACGAAGCCAAGGGGGCAGGGACTTTTGCTCTCTGGCAGCAAAGGAGTAAATTATGGGAAATAAATGTAATGATGGGAAAAAATTATATCCTCACCTGTTCTCGTCCCTTAGGGTAGGGAATATTCGGATGAAAAACCGTATCATCTGCGCGCCCACGAGTCCAAGTATGATTGACCTTAATGGACATTTTACACCGGAGATGATAGCGTATCTGGAAGAGAAGGCAAAGGGCGGCGCAGGAGTTGTCACATACGGAGAGGCAATCGTGCACTCTTCAACAGGAAAATCGCATAATAAGCAGCTTCAGCTTGATGCTTTTGGCGTCAGGCAGGGAATGTGCGAGGCGGCAAGAGCGATCCATAACGCCGGGGCATATGCAAATATCCAGTTGTCACACGGCGGGATGTACGGCGGGCTTGCCAGTGTCGGCGGAGATGTGGATACCTGCAAAGAAGCGTACGGACCGAGTGATATGTCCATGCCGGCAGGCGAAGTAAAGGAGATGCCGGCAGCGATGATCTATGAGATCATCAGGTCTTATGGAAAGGCAGCGAAGCTTTGTAAGGAAACGGGATTTGACATGGTACAGGTGCATGCGGCGCATGGCTGGTTGTTTTCGCAGTTTTTATCGCCTGTATGGAACAGACGTACAGATGAATTCGGCGGTTCGCTGGAAAACCGCGCACGATTTTTTATAATGGCTCTTGAGGAGGTAAGAAAAGCGGTCGGACCGCAGTTCCCGATTGAAGCCAGAATATCAGGGGATGATCTGACAGATAAGGGGCTGGGGCTTGAGGATTGTATCCGGGTTGCGCAGATGATAGACGACAAGGTGGATTTGATCAATGTATCCTGCGGGAATCATGAAGATCCGGATATGTTCTGCAGGACGCACCCGTCGGCATTCTATCCTCGCGGAGTGAATGTATATCTGGCGGCAGAGATTAAAAAGCATGTTAAGACGCCGGTTGCCTGCGTAGGTTCCCTTAATGATCCGGCACAGATGGAAAAAATCATCGCAAGCGGTCAGGCCGATGCGGTAGAGCTTGGACGCGCAAGTCTGGCGGATCCATACCTTCCGTCAAAGGCGTTGGCGGGCTGCGCGGATGACATCACGCCGTGTCTTAGATGTTACGAGTGCTTTGGCGCAACCGGCGAGCTGGAGATGGTGAAGTGCGCAGTCAATCCTACGATGGGCGAACAGCTCTCTGCAAAGTATCCGAAAAAAGAACCGGAGTACTCGAAAAAGGTGCTTGTTATAGGAGGCGGGCCTGCAGGGATGGAAGCGGCCATTACGGCGGCTGAAAGAGGACATGACGTAACGCTTGTGGAGAAGACCGATAAGCTTGGCGGCAATCTCCATCCAGCAGGGGCGGCGTATTTTAAAGAGGATATAAAGAAACTGATCGGTGTGCTGGAGAGAAGGACAGCGCGCGCGGGAGTAAAGGTTGTCCTGAATACAGAGGCGACGCCGGATTATGTGAAAGATTTTGCTCCGGATACATTGTTTGTCGCAATTGGTTCCAATGAATTATGTCCTCCGATCAAGGGGATGGATCAGGATCATGTCGTGATGGCGATTGACGCAGAACTCCATCCTGAAAAACTGGGGAAGAGGGTTGCGATCATGGGAGGCGGTCTGGTAGGCGCGGAAGGCGCGGTAGGTTTTGCTCATGAAGGGAAAGAGTGTACGATCATCGAGATGAAGTCTTCTATTGCGGAAGAAGTAAATTCTTTTTATCGGGGAGGCCTTTTGCCGGAAGTAGAGAAATCGGCAGAATGTCTTGTAAATACAACTGTTAAAGAGATTCTTCCCGCCGGCGTTCTGTGTGAGAGGGACGGCAGGGAGTTTCTTGTAGAGGCAGACTCTGTTGTATGCGCTCTTGGATTCAGAGCGCCTTATGATAAGGTGGATGAGCTTGCCAATCTGGCAGAGGAAACTTATATCATCGGAGACTGCAAAAAGGTCGGAAAGATATATGATGCTATGAATACTGCATACTACAGCGCGCTTTTAGTATAAGGAAGGAGAGAAAAGATATTATGAAGAAAAAATTAGTTTTGTGCACACAGCTTCCGGAGAAAAGGATGGAGGAGATCAAGGAGTACTGCGATATTACTATAGCCGGTGAGTTAAAGCATGGAAAAGGAAATGTTACGGAAGAGATGGTGCGCGAAGAGTGCAGAGGCTATGAGATTGTCGTACTGGGCGATGAGAATGCTGGAGCAGATACATTGAACGACTGGATCGGATCAGGCATGAAATTTATCGGCGTCGCAAAGGGGACTCCGGTGACTGTGGACAATGAAACACTTAAGAAGTCAGAAATCAAGCTGTCCTATACGCCGGGAAGAAACCGGGTGGCAGTAGCGGAGTTTAATATCGGACTTATGCTTGCCGTAGCAAGAAAGCTTACGCTGTCGGCGACAGGTCTAAAGAAGGGAGAACATCTGGGAGAGGCGGCAGAGAATATCTACGATGTGCCGGATGTAAAGAACGTTATCTGGGGGCCATTAGATGAAAATCATCCATATACAGACTATGGAATCGGCTTTGAATTATATGGAAAGAAGCTTGGAATCGCAGGATACGGAGCGATTGGCCGTGAGGTTGCTGTGAGGGCGAAAGCTTTTGGCATGGAGATCCTTGCGTATGATCCGTTTATGCCGGCCGAAAAAATCGAGGCAGACGGTGCAAGAGCAGTAGATCTTGATACGATGTTATCCGAGAGCGATATGGTAAGTCTGCATCTTCCGGTTATTGAATCGACAAAGGGTATTGTGAACAAAGACTGGTTTTCTAAGATGAAGCCGACGGCGGTCCTTGTCAATACCGCGAGAGCGGCCGTTATCGACCAGAAAGATTTTGTAGAAGCTCTTCAGAATGGAACCATCGGCGGTGCAGCGATTGATGTGTACTGGAAAGAACCGGTTCCGGCTAATCATCCGCTTCTTTCTATGAGAAATGTTGTATGCACGCCGCATATGGCAGGACTTACGACAGACGTAGATAACTGGTCAGGAGAGATGATGTCTCAGGAAGTATTGGCTTACCTGAAAGGCGAAGAAAGAAAATATATCTGGAAAAGATAAGAAAATACATATATGAGGAGGAATAGAAAATGGAAAATGGAAAAAATAAAAAAGTCATAGCAGCCGGACTTTTGGTTATGTCGCTGACGATGGCATGTAACAGCGCATTAGCGCCGATTCTTGCGGAAGTAGGTAAATTTTTCCCGGATGCAGGCGACTCGGCAATCCAGATTGTCCTGACACTGATTAATTTAACAACGCTTCCGGCCATGATTCTGGAACCGATGTTAGAGCCAAAGATCACAAAAAGAGATATTGCAGTCATCGGTACGGCGCTTATGCTGATTGGAGGTTTAATGCCGCAGGTTTTAAACAGCCAGCTTTGGATGCTGTATGCCGCCAGTGTTGTAATCGGCGTGGGACTTTCTTTTGTAGTTGTAACAAGTTCTTCTCTGATCTCCGATTATTTTACCGGTCTTGATAAATCAAGAGTTATGGGATTCCAGTCGATCTTCGTCAGTATCGGAGGAACGATCATTGCAAAAGGTTCCGGACTTCTGACGGCTATGGCGGGATGGAAGAGAGGGTATCTGGTATTTCTTATTGCGCTGCCGATCATTATCATCATTCTTCTGACTGTTCCAAAGGGAGAGACGACCCCGCAGGCAGAAAAAGGAGAAAAATCAGGAATATCCGGCAGTATGGTGTACTTTGGGGCACTTTGTCTGATCACAGGTATCTTTGTGGCTACGTTTAACACAAACATCGCAATGTATATCGACCGAAAGGGAATCGGAGATGCGAGCACGGCAGGAACAGTAGCGTCCATTATGCAGGTTATCGGTATCGTAGGCGGATTGATACTGGGATTTGTAGTAAAGACTTTCAAGCGCTTTACGATCGGGGCATCCATACTTGTGATGGCGGCAGGTACAGCGCTGGTCGGACTGACTACAAGCTTCCCGACGATCTGCGTCGGAGCGGTATTGGTAGGAATTGGTTTTGCCATTCGTAATCCGGGGGCAGTTACGTTTGGAGCAAATATGGTTCCGGCGGCACAGGCTTCTTTAGCGATAGCAATCATATCTGCTACATATAATGTGGGCAACTTTATTTCCGCATATGTTGTCAATCCACTGGCCAATATGCTTGGAGAGGATATTGCGAACCGGTTTATCGTATCGGCAGCGGCGCTGGCAGTGATCGGAATCGTGGCGTGTATCAAGGCTCCGACAACCGATGCGCAGGCATTAGATTCACAAAATTAATTATGTGAATGTTCAAATCAGAAAAGGAAAAGATCAGGCAGAAATGCCGGGTTTTTTCCTTTTTTTGGCAGACTGTAATTTGATTATAACATTAAAAAAACAGTCAGGAACAGTAAACCTGTCCCGACTGTATATCCAGCAAAAGAGGAGGGTGAAACGTTCTTTCAAGTTATGGCAGTTAGTCCCACGGATGAAGAACAACTTTGATGGCTTCGCCGGTTTTGGTTAACTGTATCCCTTCATTTATCTTATCTAACGGGAGAACATGCGTAACAAACTTTTCTGTCGGGAAGGACGGAGAGATCGCCAGTTGGAAAGCCCTCTTTGACTGGCTGTAGGAAGCGCCGAAATGTCCTTTGATCCAGATATTATTATAGTGGATCAGGTTGCAGTCAAGTTCTGTCATAGAGCCCTTTGGAACACCGCCGAAAAATACGACAAGCCCGCCCTTTTTCACCATATGGATGCTCTGAGTCTGCGTTGCGTTGACGGGGGTGGCGGAGATGACTTTGTCTGCGCCTTTTCCTCCTGTCAGTTCCCGAATTTTCTGAATCGGATCTTCCTTAGAACTATTAACGGTAATGTCTACGCCGAACTGCTTAGCCATTTCCAGACGTGATTCATTGATATCGATCATGATTACTTTTTGTGCGCCCCGGATTTTGGCAAGCTGCGACATAAAGCAGCCGATCGGTCCGGCGCCGATGATAACCAGTGTGTCTGGATATCCGACTTTTACATTTTCCAGACAGGCAAATACAGATGTAAGTGGTTCTCCGAGACTTGCCGCATCAAAAGATACATCGTCCGGGATATCATAGATCCCGCCCCGGCGGATCTTTTCGCCGGATACTGCTACATATTGGGCGAATCCGCCGGTTCCAGCAAGCTTTGCGACAGCCGTATTTGAACAGTTTTCGCTGTGTCCACTGATACATTCATCGCACTCCATACAGTAAGTACCCGGAAACAGGAAAAGTCTGTCGCCCACTTTATAGCGCGTTTCCTCCGGTCCGGTCTCATCTACATATCCTACGATTTCATGTCCGTATATAAAAGGATAGTCTCCTTTTCTGGAATCGGTGGTAAGATTGCGGATGTCAGAACCGCATAAGCCTACGGACATGATCTTAAGAATCAGCCCGTCCTTCGGGCAATCCGGCTTTCTTGTCTCTTCTACACGGATATCATTTGGTCCATACATTAATGCTGCTTTCATAATTTAGTGTTGCTCCTTTCTTTGTTTGAATTATGAATATAGTATAATAAGAGAGAGACCAAATTATCAAACACGATATTGCCACATAGAAACGGAAGCGAATAGTCTGTCAGGTGAAAGATTCCACATGAATCAGGAAAATATAAAGTTGAGGGAAAGTTATGATTTTATTATCGTAGATGGTAAGAAAAAGATTTGTGGAGGATGATACAGATGGCAAAAATTGAAAATTATTTATTGGGGATGGACTGCGGAACTACCAACATTAAGGCAATCATTCTTGGCGAAGACGGAACAGTTGCGGCAGAGGCAAGCAGGCCCAGCAGATTCTTAACACCGGGTCCCAATATGCAGGAGCAGGACGCGAATGAGTGGTGGAGCAACACTGTAGACATCTTTCGGTCTCTTTGCGCGCAGGCGGGTGCAGATGTGGTAAAAAGGATCCGGGGGATATCGATCAGTTCACATACTGTCACTATGCTTCCCGTAGACGCACAGGGGAATCCTCTGAGAACGGCGATGACCTATCAGGACAACCGTTCTGCAGGGGAACTGCACTATATTGTAGATACGATCGGATACGACCGATTTGTCCAGATTGTGGGAGGACAGCCGGCAGTGGCATTTCTTCCAAACAAGATTTTGTGGTTTAAGAAAAATCAGCCGGAATTATTTGCGAAAACCGCGTATTTTCTGCAGGCAAGCTCATTTATCAACTACAAGCTTACCGATGTGATGACATCTGATATAGATCAGGCTTCCCGAACCCAGTGCCTTGACATGAGTACAATGCAGTGGTCGGATGAGATTGGAAAAGTAATCGGTGTGGATCTTGGGGAAAAGCTGCCGCCTCTTAAGCTGGTAGACGAGATCATCGGATTTGTGACGGAAAAAGCAGCAAAAGAGACTGGATTAGTCGCTGGAATCCCGGTTGTCGCAGGCTGTTCTGATGCAATGGCTTCTATGCATGCAACGGGTATGAGCCGTTTGGGAGAGGCGGGAGAATCATCGGGAACGACCTCTCTGGTGTTCGTAGGAAGTGACAAGAAGAGCGCGCCGGATATTCCTGTAGTGACAAAACCCTGCGCGATTGACGGTATGCCGTGGATTTTTGACGCGCCGATACAGACCAGCGGTGCCGCGTTAAAGTGGTTTATTGAGACTATGGCGGCAGAAGAGCGCGCATACGCAGAAGCGCATGACAAGAATATATATACTTATCTGAATGAACTGGCGCTGGAATCCAAAGCAGGATCGAACGGCCTGTTTTTCTTCCCGTATCTTCTTGGTGAGCGTGCTCCCTTGTGGAATGAATATGCAAGAGGAATGTTTATCGGAATGGGTATGGATATGAAGCGGAGCGATCTGGTACGGTCTGTGTTCGAGGGAACCGCTTACGCGTTGCGTCATGTTATGGAGACGGTAAAGGAATCGGGCGCGAAGGCAAAGATCCTGCGGATATGCGGCGGCGGAGCAAAGAGCAGGACATGGTGTCAGATCAAAGCTTCCATGCTTAAGATGCCGGTGTACATTCTGGATGAAAAATCAGGCGATGTGCCAGTGGGAGACGCTTTGATCGTGGGGCATAAAGTCGGAGTATTTGAGGATCTGTCCAAGGCGGCAGAACGCATCGTGAAGGTGAACTCAATCGTACAGCCGGTGGATGAGTGGGTGGAGACTTATGATAAATTATATCCGTATTATGTTGAGATGTATCGGCATCTTGATGGAGATCTGAAAAAGCTGAGACAGACGGTTGAAGAGTTATAGAATGATATAGGCAGAATAAAGCGGAGAAGTCTTATTGCTGCAGGCTTCTCCGTTTATGGCTTTTATTCAAAAACGTCCGTTTATTAAATCATCCAGTGTGATATTATAAAAAAAATCATGGGTGAGTGCGTTATATTTTTTCCACAATGGAAGAGTCGTGCAGGTTCCTTTTCTGGGGCAGTTTTTGGCGTTCGGCTCCAGACATGCAACCGGAGCGAGAGAACCTTCTGTTATTTCTATAATCTCTCCTACCGTATATTCTTCCGGCTTCCGAATAAGCATATATCCGCCGCCTTTTCCGCGGAGTCCTTGTAAGATATTTCCTTTGACAAGCAGCTTTAATATGATTTCCAGATATTTCTCGGATATTTCCTGACGGTTTGCGATTTCCCTTAATCCGTAACTTCCTAAACTTAGGTATTATAGAGTCAAGAAATTACATAAGAATTAGC
>ERZ778514.639-NODE-639-length-30890-cov-8.777169_pt1 | contig 30890 bp, 19 predicted proteins | sample MGYA00510344_ERZ778514 | MGnify/ENA primary metagenome ERZ778514 (study PRJEB29527, sample SAMN07138968) | mouse gut metagenome | material: feces | host: mouse | place: China:Nanjing | collected 2016-01-25 ...
GTTCTTGCGGTTGGCGTTGAGCTCCACGGCCTCCAGCATGTTGAAGAGCAGCGTCTGCCGCATGACGTTCAGGTCGGCGCTCAGCGGGTTGAGGATCTTCACGCAGCGCTCGGCGGGGTAGCTGGTCAGCCCCTCGTAGTAGGCACCTTTGGTCAGCGAGTTGGACATGATCTCCGTATAGCCATTGGCCGTGAGGAAATCGGCCGCAAGATTCATCAGGCGGTTGCGGTCGGGACGCGGCGCATAGGCCACCGTCGAGCGCACGCGCGAGGGGATCTCCACGTTGTTGTAGCCGTAGATGCGCAGGATCTCCTCCACCAGGTCGGCCTCGCGCTGCACGTCGACGCGGTAGGGGGGCACGGCCACGCTCCACACGCCGTCGTGCTCGGCGACGATCCGCACCTCGAGCGCCTCGAGGATCGTGCGCACGGTCTCGTCAGGAATCTCCTTGCCCACGAGCGCGTTCATACGCGCAGGCGAGACGTCGAAGCGGAAATCCCCGGCCGGCACGGAGCAGAGGTCGGCGATCTCGCTGGAGATGGTGCCGCCGGCCAGCTCCTTCATCAGCAGGGCGGCGCGCTTGGCGGCGTAGACCTGCATGCGGGGATCGATGCCGCGTTCGAAGCGGAACGACGAGTCGGTGTTCAGTCCGAAGCGCTTGGCCGTCTTGCGCACCCACACGGGATTGAAATAGGCGCTCTCGATGAAGACGTCGACCGTCCGGTCCGAGATGCCCGAATCCAGACCGCCGAAGACGCCGGCGATGCACATCGGGCGCTCGGCCGAGCAGATCACGAGGTCGTCGGCCGTGAGCTTGCGCTCCACGCCGTCGAGCGTCACGAAGGGCGTGCCCTCGGCGCAGGTGCGCACGACCACCTCGCCGCCCTCGATCTTCGAGGCGTCGAAGGCGTGCAGGGGCTGTCCCAGCTCGAAGAGCACGAAGTTGGTGATGTCGACCAGATTGTTCTTGGGGTGGATGCCCGCGGCGCGCAGGCAGTTCTGCATCCACTCGGGCGAGGGGCCGATCTTGCAGCCCGCAACGGTCACGCCGGCATAGCGCGGGCAGGCCTCGGCGTTCTCCACGCGGATCTTCACCTCCAGGTCATGGTTGTCCACGGCGAAGGCCGAGACGTCGGGCATCCGCACCTCGGCACGCTCGCCGCGGCTGCGCAGGTAGGCCGCCAGGTCGCGCGCCACGCCGATGTGCGACGCCGCGTCGACGCGGTTGGGCGTCAGACCGATGGCGATCAGGTAGTCATCCTCGACATGGAGATACTCCTTGGCCGGCATGCCCACCGGCGCGTCGGCCGGGAGCTCCATGATGCCGTCGTGGGCCGAGCCGATGCCCAGCTCGTCCTCGGCGCAGAGCATGCCCAGCGACTCGACGCCGCGGATCTTCGAGCGCTTGATCTTGAAGGCCTCCTCGCCGCCGTCGGGGTAGAGCACCGCACCCACCGTAGCGCACAACACCTTCAGCCCGGCACGGCAATTGGGTGCGCCGCAGACGATCTGCAGCGGTTCGGCGGCGCCGACGTCGACCGTGGTGATGTGGAGGTGGTCCGACTGGGGATGGTCGACCGAGGTGAGCACATGGCCGACCACGACGCCCTGCAGGCCGCCGCGGATGGTCTCGATCTTCTCGAAGCCCTCGACCTCGAGGCCTATGTCCGTCAGAATTTCAGCGATACGCTCGGCCGGAAGGTCGGTCTCGATGTAGCGCTTGAGCCAGTTGTAGGAGATATTCATAGCGGTTGAATTTTGTTCGTAAGGCAAAAAATCGAACAAAGGTAATTATTTTTTCACGAAATCGCTCTATACATAGGTGCCGAAATTTTGCGCGCCGAAAATTTGTTTTTCGCCGGCGAGGCACTATATTTGTCGTCGCATGACGCAATCGATGATTCGCAATCTCGACATACAGGCCTGGTGGTGGCGCTCGTTGACTCTCGTGGACAATGAGTGCGGACCGTCATGTGCCTGATCCAGCCAGGATCGCCAGCCATCCCGTTGTTTACGAGCAGTAAGCAGCGGGATTTTTCTTTGCATACACCCGAAAACACAACCCGATATGAAAACCCGCAAATTCATTCTTCCCGAGCACCGCATGCCCTCCGCATGGTACAACATCGTGGCCGACATGCCCCGCAAGCCGCTGCCGCCGCTCCACCCCGCGACGCGGCAGCCTCTGACGCACGCCGATCTGTCGGTCCTCTTCGCCGAGGAGCTGGCCGCGCAGGAGCTCTCGACCGAGCGCTACATCGAGATTCCCGACCAGGTGCAGGCGCTCTACCGCATCTGGCGTCCCGTGCCGCTCGTGCGCGCCATCGAGCTCGAAAAGGCCCTCGACACCCCCGCGCGCATCTACTTCAAGAACGAGAGCGTCTCGCCCGCCGGCTCGCACAAGCCCAACACGGCCGTGCCGCAGGCCTACTACAACCACCGCCAGGGCATCCGCCGCCTCACCACCGAGACCGGCGCCGGGCAGTGGGGCGCCTCCATCGCCTTCGCGGCACGCCACTTCGGCATGGAGGTGCAGGTGTTCATGGTGAAGGTAAGCTACGAGCAGAAGCCCTACCGGCGGCTGATGATGTCGACCTGGGGCGCCGACTGCGTGGCCTCGCCCAGCCGCCTCACGGCCGCGGGGCGCACGGCGCTCGATCGCGATCCCGGGTGCTCGGGCAGCCTGGGACTGGCGATCTCGGAGGCCGTGGAGACGGCCATGCGGCGCCCCGACGACACACGTTACTGCCTGGGCAGCGTGCTCAACCACGTGCTGCTGCACCAGACGATCATCGGCGAGGAGGCCCTCATGCAGATGGAGATGGCCGACGACGAGCCCGACGTGGTGATCGGCTGCTTCGGCGGCGGCAGCAACTTCGCCGGGATCGGCTTCCCGTTCCTGCGCCGCAACTTCCGCGAGGGGAAACGCATCCGCGTGGTGGCCGTCGAACCGGCCAGCTGCCCCAAACTCACGCGCGGCGCTTTCCAGTACGACTTCGGCGACACGGCGGGGCTCACGCCGCTGCTCCCGATGTATACGCTGGGCCACGAGTTCCAGCCCGCCGACATCCACTCGGGCGGCTTGCGCTACCACGGTGCGGGGTCGATCGTCAGCCAGCTGCTCCGCGACGGGCACATCGAGGCGCAGTCTGTGGCGCAGACCGAGGCGCTGGGCGCCGGCGTGCTCTTCGCCCGCACCGAGGGGATCATCCCGGCGCCCGAGTCGACCCACGCCATCGCCGCGGCCGTGCGCGAGGCGCTGCGCGCCAGGGAGGAGGGGAGGCCCCGCACCATCCTCTTCAACCTCTCGGGCCACGGCATGATCGACCTCTACGCCTACCAGCAGTACCTGGCCGGCGCGCTGAAGGACCACGCGCCCACGGACCGCGAAATCGCCCGGACCGTAGGGCGGCTGGAGCGGATCCTATAGCGACCCGCGCCAGAGGAAGAAGAGCCCCGCTATGATGAAGAGCAGGTCGACGGCCTTGGCCCGCAGGTTGCGCTCGTGCAGCAGCAGCGCCCCGCAGCCGAACGAGACGACCACCGACCCACGGCGGATCATCGACACCACGGCGATCATGGCCTCCTCCTCGCGCAGCGCCATGAGGTAGGCGAAGTCGGCCAGCGACAGGAAGATCGAGATGAAGGGTATGGCCCAGCTCCAGTGGAACGGGGCAGTGGTGCGCCGCCGCGGCAGCCAGAGGATCGCCACCACGACGGCCATCATCCCCAGCTGGTAGAGGTTGTACCAGCTCTGCACGAAGACCGGGTCGAGGCGCGCGACGATGTATTTGTCGTAGAGCCCGCTCGCGGCACCCGTCACGGCAGCTGCGGCCAGGCACAGCACCCAGCGGTTGCGCACGAAGTCGACCCCCTCGCGGCGGCTCGACCGGCCCAGCAGCACCAGCGACACGAGCGCCAGCACCACGCCGGTCCACTGCCACGCGTTGAGCCGCTCGCCGAAGAGCGCCATGGCGCCCACGAGCACCAGTACGGGGCGCGTGGCGTTGATCGGCCCCACGATCGTGAGCGGCAGGTGCTTCATGGCGAAGTAGCCGAAGATCCACGACGTGAGCACGATCGACGACTTGAGCGCAACCAGCCCGTGAGCCGCCGGCGTGCCCGGTACCGAGGCGAGCACTGTCCCGTCGAACCACCCGAGGCCCCGCTCCGCCGAGAGGATCACCGGCAGGAAGAGGAGCGACGAGAAGAGGGTATTCAACAGCAGAACGGGCAACACCGCATTGGCGGTGAGTGCCCGTTTCTTCGCTACGTCGTAAAGACCCAGGAGCGCCGCCGAGGCGAACGCCAGAGTGAGCCACATGGTCCGCGCGCTTTAGAGCTCGTCGCTGTAAACGGCGCCGGGCAGGTCGTGGAGGTTGTAGCGCGAGGCCATCGACATGCCGTAGGCCCCGGCCGACTTGATCGCCAGCAGGTCGCCGCGGCGGGTCTTGCGCAGGCTGACATTCTCGTCGAAGACGTCGGTCGACTCGCAGGCGGTGCCCACGACCGTATACTTCGAGCGCGCCTCCTCCTCGGAGGTGATGTTCTCGATGTTGTGGTACGAGCCGTAGAGCGCCGGGCGGATCAGCTCGGTCATCGAGGCGTCGACGATCACCAGGCGGCGCCCCGTGGCGGTGGTCTTGTTGAAGAGCACGCGCGTGATGAGCTCGCCGCACTCGGCCACGATCGAGCGGCCGAATTCGAAGTGCACGTCCTTGTCGCCCACGGCCAGGTGGTTGTGGACGATCGAGAAGAGCGACGCGAAGTTGGGGATGGGCTCGTTCTCGGGCACGTCGTAATTGACACCCAGGCCGCCGCCCACATCGACGAAGCGGAACGAGAAACCCAGCTTCTCGAGGTTCTCGACGATCACGTTCACCTTGTTGCACATGTTCTCGAAGACGTGCAGCTCGCGGATCTGCGAGCCGATGTGGAGGTGGATGCCCACGATGTGCAGGTGAGAGAGGGCCTTGATCTGGTCGGCATGCTCCAGCACCTCCTCGTAGGAGATGCCGAACTTGCTGTCGGCCTGGCCCGTGTCGATGCAGTGGTTGGTCTTGGGGTCGATGTCGGGGTTGATGCGCAGGGCGATGTCGACCTGCCGGCCAGCCTCGGCGGCCAGCGCCTCGACCACGTGCAGCTCCTCGATCGACTCGCAGTTGATGGCCAGGATGCCCTGCTCGATGGCGTAGCGCAGCTCCTTGTCGCGCTTGCCCACGCCGGCGTAGACGATGCCCTGCGGCGCGAAACCCGCCTCGATCGCCTTGCGCAGCTCGTTGCCGCTGGCGCAGTCGATGCCCAGCCCGTACTCGCGGATGATCGCGAGCAGGTGGTCGTCGTAGTTGGCCTTGATGGCGTAGTGGACCTTGTAGCCGTACTTGTTCGATTCGTAGACGACGCTTTCGAGCGTCTGCCGCAGCAGAGCGGTATCGTAGAGGTAGAAGGGGGTTTCGAGCTTCTGCAGCTTCGCGGCGATTTGTCTGCTTAACATGCTTTTAGTCTTTCTATCATTAACCTGTGAGGGCAAAGATACGAATTAGCGAGGGCAAAAGCAAGCCCGCTTGCATTTTGCCGAGCGAGAGTATCTTGGACGAAGTCAAAGATACGAAAAGTCGAGCGCAGAAGCAAGCCGCAGGCTTGATTCTGCCGAGACGGAGTATCTTGGGCGCAGCCAAAGATAGCAATTAGCGAGCAGAAGCCCCCGCAGGGAGACGGCCGTTCCGGCTCCGCCCGCATGCCCCCCCCGGGGGGGGGCTCGCCGCCTCCGACGGCTGCGCCGTGGTGCTCTGGCGCGCTCGCTGATCGCAGCGGCGCAAAAACAGGAGGCCGGACGATACGCATCGTCCGGCCTCTTCGTTCGTCGGCTGCGCGGCGGCTAATCCCGCGCCTCGGCCACGACCCGCTCCACGCAGATCCCCGGGCAGCGGCCGTCGGAAAGCAGGGCCACGGGCCGCGCGATGAAGTGGACGTAGCTGATGCCGTCGCGGCAGGCGTTCAGCTGCGGCAGCCGCACGCGGCGCAACCGTCCGTCGACCCGCACGCGCGCCTCCGGGGCGCCCTGCGCGTCCAGGTCCCACTCCAGGGCGACCTCGTGCCAGCCGTCGTCGCCGATCCCGAGCTCGCGGCGGTCGAGCCGCAGGGCGTAGATCGCCTCGTGGCACGCCACCGTGTCGGAGGGGTTGAACCAGCGGTCGTTGAGCAGCAGCGACACGCCCCGGCACCCCTCGGGGATGCGGAGACTCGTCGCGAAGCGCCCGCGCCGCATGGCCGGGAAGTTCCACACGGCGCCGCGCGCATCCTCCACCAGCCGCTCGTCGGCCTCGTAGCGCAGGTGGAGCACCTGCCGCCCCGCCTTCTCGGGGTGGGGCTCAGTGCGGCAGCCCTCCACGCGATTATAAGAGCAGTGGCCCTCGATCCCGCGCAGGTAGTTGAACGCCGACCAGCGCGCGAGCGAATCGCCGAAGTCGTCGGTGCGCTCCCGCTCGTAGAGCCAGCCCACGTCGAAGAGCACCAGGGCCCGGTGCAGCGGATGCTGCCCGATCGAGGCCAGCACCTTGCCCGGCGCCACCTCCACGAACTGCGCCTGGTGCATGCCGCGGTCGATGCCGCCGCCCCGGAGCGCATAGTCCGACGCGTTGCGCAGCGGATCGAGGTGCAGCTCGCGGAAGCCGGTCCATGTCCGCCCCTCGTCCTCCGAGATGGCCACGTGCGTCGCGTCGCGGTTGGTGAAGACGTCGTCCCACACCCCGTCGGCCGTCTCCAGCTCGGGCAAGGGCGTGGTGTTGCACCAGAAGAGGAGCAGCCGCCCGTCGGCCAGACGGCCGAGCGTGGGCATGGTGATCGTGCCGTAGAAGCGCGACGGCTGCGCCTCGCCCCACGTCAGGCCCCCGTCGTCGGAGAAGGCCTCGTAGTGGCGGTCCTGCGACGTGCGCATGAGCATCCACAACCGCCCGTCTGCCAGCTCGACCAGCGTGGGCTCCACCGCCCCGTGGTTCCAGCGGATGCCCCGGTGGAAGCCGCCGCCCCGGTGGTCGGGCGACGTGACGACGTTGGACCGCCGCCACGTGCGGCCGTCGTCGTCGGAGACATAGGTGTAGCACCCCTTGGGCGCGACGCCGCCGTGGGCCGCCACGACGATCCGCCGCCCGCCGCGCACGAAGACCGGCGGCTTTATCATGATCGAGGGGGTCTCGGCCACGCGCGTCAGCGTGCGGTCGCCCCCGATGCCGCCCTCGGTGCGGATGCAGTAGACGCCCATCGGCCCCATGTTCGCGAGGCGGACATACTCGCCGCTCAGGGGGCTGCGCCGGTCGGCGTAGAGCATACCCCGCGCGCAGGAGACCTTGCGCCACGTGAGCCCGCCGTCGCGGCTCGACAGATAGAAGGTGCCGGCCTCGGCCTGCTCGCCGTAGTTGTAGTGGCGGATCTCGCCGTCGTCGAGCAGCGACAGCCCGATGTAGGCATCGGAGGGGGGCGTGCCCACCCGCACGGGCGCCCACACCTCGTCGAGCGACGCAGGCACCTGCGCCCCGGCATGCAGGGCGAGGCCCGCCAGCAGGCAGGCCAGAGAGAGTCGTTTCATCATCTTTCGGAATCGTTTCGCGTAAAGATAATCAATCTGCGCGAAACGGCCGCGCCGCCGGGCGGAAATCCCGGTCAGCGGGCCAGATTTTCGGCCGTCTCGCGCCCCGCGTCGAAGGCCGCGCGCAGCTCCTCCGGAAAACGGGTCTCGCGGTAGCGGCGCTTGGCCTGCTCGGAGAAGACCTCCACCACATAGTCGTCGTAGCGCTCGAACTGGTAGGTGTCGCAGGCGCAGATGCGGCGGGGCGGGGTGAAGACGTGGCCGACGAAGGCCTCCAGCGCGTCCAGCTGCGGCGCGGGGAGCAGCTCGCGCGTCACGTTCATGGTGTAGAGCATGACGACCGGGATGCGGCGGGGCGCCACCGTGCGGTAGCCCGCTTCGTAGGTCGAGAGCGGGAAGAGGAGCCGCTCGACCAGCGAGCGCACGGCACCCGTCACATCCATCAGGTAGATCGGCGAAGCGATCACCAGGGCATCGGCCCGCAGCGCCCGCTCCAGAAGCGGTGCGAGGCCGTCGCGCACGACGCAGCGGCCGTAGCCGGCCGCTTCGCGGCGCTTGCAGGCGAAGCAGCTGCGGCAGCCCTTGTAGTCGAGATCGTAGAGGCGCACCGTCTCCACCGAGACGTCGCGGCCGGCCGAGGCGACCCCCTCGGCGAATGCACGGCACATGCGGGCCGTGTTGCCCTCCCGGCGCGGAGAGCCGTTGACGATGAGTATTTCCATATCGAAATCGTTTTTTTCGTTGCAAAGGTGAACCATTCTTCTTACTTTTGCAAGTACCTACAGCAAAGTGATATAGTTACCTAAAGGAGTGAAATATGGAGAACGAGGAGTTTGCCCCGGAAATAATTTTCGGACACCGCCGCTACCTCTGTCCGCTCGACCTGGCGCTGGAGGTCATGGGCGGCAAATGGAAGACGATGATGATCTACCGCCTGCGCGGGGGCGCACTCCGCTCCTCGGAGTTGCAGCGTCGGATGGCGGGCATTTCGAACAAGATGTTCACGCAGGCGGCCCGCGAGCTGGAGCGCGACGGGCTGCTCCGCCGCACGGTCTACGCCCAGGTGCCGCCGCGGGTCGAGTACGCCCTCACCGCGCGGGGCGCGGCGCTCCTTCCCGTCCTGGAGCAGCTGGCGGGGTGGGGCACGACCCTCGCGGAGCAGGAGTAAAAAAGAAGACCCCGGATGCGCATCCGGGGTCTCTCTTTGCGGGCTGGGGCTGTCAGTTGGCCGGCACGAAGCCGCGGCGGTCGAGGTAGGCCTTCAGCCGCACGAGGTACTCGTCGTCGGGACCGTCGAAGAACGACACGCCCGAGGCGCCGTTGTCGTAGGCCTCGTCGAGCGCCTTCTCGAAGTCGTCGCCCGTGATGTCGGGGAACATCAGGCCGGCATAGATCGCCGCGCGGCCGTTCACCGCCTTGACGCTCTCGGCCACCGAACGGCCGATCCACTCGGGCCCCTCGTAATAGAAGCCGTTGTAGATCATCGGGAAGTAGGCGTCGAGCGGCCAGTTGCCCCAATCCTGGCGCACCATGCGGCGGGCCATCGAGGGGCCGGGGAAGACGGCGCCCGAGAGGAACTTGCCGTCGCCCTTCACGCGGGCGGCGATCTTCTCCACCACGCGCGTGATGCCGTCCAGACGGTAGTTGATCCACGACTGATCCTCCATCGGGTAGAGCGAATCCATCGGATCGCGGCCCGTCTGCGCCTTGAAGCGCTCGCGGCACAGATCGCAGTAGCAGTAGTCGTACTCGGGCATCTCGTGCGTCTGCTCGATGCCGTAGTTCTTCCACAGGCTCACCGGCAGCACCACATCGGGGAAGCGCACGTAGTCGAGGTGCATGCCGTCGACGTAGGGCAGGTTGGCGCACTTCAGATAGTCCTCGGCCAGATACTCGGCCACCTCGGGATGCGAGGGGCAGAGGAAGCGGTAGTAGTCGACATAGGCGGGCCGGTCGTGGCACGACTCGCCCTTGCGGTTGACGGCGAACCACTCGGGATGCTTGTCCAGCAGCTCGCGGCGGTTCATCGTCCACTTCCAGTAGTGGGCCTCCAGCCCGGCCTCCTTGCAGAGGCGGAAGACCGTCTCGTCGTAGCCCTCGAACAGCACGCCGCTGATGCCCGCCGCGTGGATCTTGGCGAAGTGGGCGCGGTAGTCCTGCGCCGACCAATCCTCCTTCAGGCGCATCCACATCCAGTTCTTCACCACGCGGGGCGCGATCTTGCCGATGCGGAAGCAGCCGTTCTCGTCGAGCGTGTAGCGCTCCCCTCTGGCCGGCAGTGTCACCGACAGCAGGAAGGCGTTCGACGTCGCCTCCACCGCCAGTTCGCCGCCCTCGGGCAGCGTCGCCCGCTCGGCGTCGGTGAGCAGGAAGTCGTCGACCGTGCGCAGGTAGTTGTTCTTGGCGGCCTTGTTGTCGAGCTGGGCGTAGAACATCGCCCAGAGCAGCTTGTAGGCCCCGCGGTCGAGCGTCATGGGCTCGGGGGCGATGCGCGCGCCGACCGGCGCGTCGACGAAGCGCAGGAAGCCCCAGCGGTCGGGCATGTGCATGTCGACGCGGCCCGTGGGCGACCACACCCAATTCTCCTCGGGCTGGCCCTGGTGCAGCCACTGCACGCGCGAGAAGTTGATGCGCCACACCTTATAGTCGCGCGGGTCGTTGAAGTCGCGCTTGAGCGCCGCGAAGGGAATCGCCATCTCCACGAACCAGCGGCGGTCCTTGTCCTTCGATTTGTTGAGCGTGCCGTCGCAGTGCACGGCCAGCTGCAACCCCTCGCAGTTCCAGGGGATGAAGAAGCTGCCGCCCGAGCGGTAGGGCTTGTCGAGCATCAGGTCGAAGACCACGCCGCGGGCGTTGTTCTCGATCTCGAAGTAGTGCTGCCCGTCGCCGTCGGGGTCGATGAATACCTCGAAATCATTGTCGTGGTAGATGATCGTGTCGCGCTGCGTCAGACGGGCCACGATGTCGTCCTCCTCCAGCTCGGCGCCGATGTAGAGGTTCCGGTCGTCCCACAGCATGCGCACCGAGGTCTTCTTCACGGGCTCGGGGTAGCCCTCGCCGCGGATGTCGACGAACGGCGCCGTGGGCACGGCGCGCCGCCAGGCCGCCTCGTCCAGACGGCCGTCGATGCGCATCTTGCCCTCCGTGCGGAAGCAGTCGTAGCTGCGCGGCTCGGTCAGCTGCGCCTTGTAGCGCTCGAAGAGCGGTTGGCCCGACGCCGCGACGGCGGCGCCGAGGGCCAGAAGCGAAATAAGGATCTTTTTCATGTATCGCGATTAGTATTCGTTGAAACTGAGGATCTGGCCCGACCCGCGGTAGAGCCGCACGGGCTCCTCCATATCGAGCGCCAGCACCGTGATCTGCTCGTCGAGCGCCTCCTCCGGCACGTCGATATAGTAGACGCCCGGCACTTCGCTCCACGAGATGTCGTTGTACTGCTTCCACGCCAGCTCGCGATCCGTGCCCACGACGCGCACCCGTGCGATGCGGCTCTTGAGGCCCTTCACCTCGACCGACTCGGTGGGACGGTAGGGGAGATAGACGTAGAGCGTCTTGCCGTCGAGCGAGAGCGACGTATAGCCCGCCACGTGGCCGGCGGGGATGCCGGCGCGCGTGTCGTAGACCGCCTCGGCGTGCTTGCCCGTCCAGCGGCCGAACTCCTTCAGCACGGCCACCTGCTCGTCGGGGATGGTTCCGTCGGCGCGGGGGCCGATGTCGAGCAGCAGGTTGCCGCCCAGGCCGATGCAGTCGACGAGCATGCACAGCAGCGTGTGGGGGCTCTTGTAGTCGTCGTCGTCGAGGCGGTAGCCCCACGAGTTGTTGATCGTCATGCAGGTCTCCCACCACTCCGACTCGGGACGCACCACCGGCACGCCCAGCTCGGGCGTGGCGTAGTCGCCGTAACCCTGGATGCGCGAGTTGACGATCACGCCCGGGTTGGTCGAGCGCAGCATCTCGACGATCTGCTTCGAGCGCCACTCCTCGGCCGAGTGCTCCCAGTCGCCGTCGAACCAGTAGAGATCGGGCTTCCAGGTCTCGTTGAGCTCGCGCAGCTGGGCGAAGTTGAAGTCGACGAAGTGCTGCCAGCGCTCGGGCTCGTCGGCGATCTTATAGCGCACGGGGCCCGCGCGGTAGATGTCGGTATAGTCCTCGCGGGGCCAGTCGATGAGCGAGAAGTAGAAGCCCAGCCGCACGCCGCGCTTGCGCACCTCCTCGGCGAAGGGGGCGATCACGTCGCGGCCCGCGGGCGACGACTTGACTGCGCTCACGTCGCCGGCCTTCGTGTCCCACAGCGCGAAGCCGTCGTGGTGCTTGGTGGTGATGACCGTGTAGCGGGCGCCGCTCTGGGCGATCAGGTCGGCCCACAGCGCCGGATCGTACTCGGCGGCGGTGAACTCCTCGCGCTGCTTCATGTAGTCGTCGAGCGAGACATAGCCGTTGTGGAAAGCCCAGCTCTCGGAGGTCTTTCCCGTAGAGTAGATGCCCCAGTGGATGAAGATGCCGAGCTTGGCGCGCGAAAACCACTCCATGCGTTCGGCCTTCTGCTCGGGCGTCTCGGCCCGGGCCGGCGCGAAGGCCGTCCCCAGCAGCAGGCCGAAGAGAATTACGGATTTGAGATTCATAGTCATTATTTATAAAATATTCGGATTCGTCCGGGAAATAATGTAAAGTTAGGATAATTTTTCGAAACGGAGCCCCTTTCGCCGCTTTTTTCTTTCAAAGCGTCCGCCCGACCCAACGAAAAAGGCCGAAAAGCGCCGCCCGGAGGGCCCCGACTGTTGCCGGAACCGAAAAAAACGATTACCTTTATCCATTATTAACCCCGGGAGCCCCGCTCCCGGCATAACCCAAACCCAACAACTGCTCTCTTCATCTATGAAACTCTTCCGACTTGCGGCGCTGCTGGCCGCAACCGTTCTGCTGTCGGCCTGCGACCGGCAGCCGGGCATCCTCTCCGACGCCGCCTACCGGCAGCGCGTGGAGGAGGACCTCTCGTCGCGCCGCGACCTACTCGCGCGCTGCGGCGCCCTCGAGACGCTCGACGACCCATCGCTCACGCCGCGCGAAAGCGAGGCGCTCCGCTTCCTGTACGCCTACATGCCGCTGGGCGACGCCGTGAACTTCCCGGGCGACTATTTCCGCGACAACGTGCGCCAGTGCGAGCGCGTGAGGGCCGAGATGCCCTGGGGCGAGCGGATTCCCGCGATGGTCTACCGCCACTTCGTGCTGCCCGTGCGCGTCAACAACGAGGACCTCGACCGCGCGCGCTTCGTCTTCTACGACGAGCTGCGCGACCGCGTGCGCGGCCTCTCGATGGCCAACGCCATCCTGGAGGTGAACCACTGGTGCCACGAGAAGGCCGTCTACACGCCGACCGACTCGCGCACGAGCGCCCCGCTGGCCATGGTCAGGACCGCCGCGGGCCGCTGCGGCGAGGAGTCGACGCTGCTGGTCACGGCGCTGCGCTCGGTGGGCATCCCCGCCCGCCAGGTCTACACCCCGCGCTGGGCCCACACCGACGACAACCACGCCTGGGTCGAGGCGTGGGCCGACGGGCAGTGGCACTTCCTCGGGGCGTGCGAGCCCGAGCCGGTGCTCGACCTGGGGTGGTTCAACGCCCCGGCCAGCCGCGCCATGCTGCTTCACACCAACGTCTTCGGCCGCTACGAGGGACCCGAGCAGGTGATGCGCCGCACGGAGCTCCTCACCGAGATCAACATCACCGACAACTACGCGCCGACGGCCTCGGCGACCGTCCGCGTGGTCGACGCTGAGGGTGCGCCCGTGGCCGGCGCCTGCGTCGAGTACAAGGTCTACAACTACGCCGAGTTCTACTCGATCGCCACGCAGACGACCGACCGGGAGGGGTGCGCCTCGCTCATCGCCGGCTGCGGCGACGCGCTGGTCTGGGCCTCGAAGGGCGACCGCTTCGGCATGGCCAAGGTCTCCTTCGGCAGGCAGACCGAGGCGACCGTCGCGCTCGACCATCGGCAAGGCGACGCCTTCCGCACCGAGCTGTGCATCATCCCGCCGGCCGAGAGCGGCGAGCTGCCCCCCGTGAGCGACGCACAGCGGGCCGAGAACACGCGCCGCATGATCGCCGAGGATTCGATCCGCAACGCCTACACGGCCACGTTCCGCACGCCGGCCCAGGGCGAGGCCTTCGCCCGCCGCCACGGCCTCGACCCCGCGCGCACCTCGGCGCTGATAGTCGAGGCGAAGGGCAACTACGCCGCCGTCGAGGAGCTGCTGGCGGCGGCCGTCGCCGCAGGCAAGGGCGAGCGGGCCCTCGCGCTGCTCGAAAGCGTCTCGAAGAAGGACCTGCACGACACTCCGCGCGAGATCTTCGAGGACCACCTCTACGGCACCGAGGGCGACGCGGCCACGGTGATGAACCCGCGCGTGGGGCAGGAGCTGCTGAGCGCCTACCGCGGCTATCTCCGGAAGGCTATTCCGGCCGACATGGCCGCCGCCTGGCGCGACGATCCGCAGCGGCTGGTCGCCTGGTGCCGCGACAGCCTGCGCCTCGATGCGGCGCGCAACCTGCGGCTGGTTCCCATCCGCCCGATCGGCGTGTGGGAGTCGCGTCTGGCCGACCCGACCTCGCGCGATCTCTTCTTCGTCGCCGCCTGCCGCAGTCTCGACATTCCGGCCTGGCGCGACGGCGTGACGGGCAAGGTCCGCTACCGCCTCGACGGCCGCGAATACGACGTCGACTTCGAGACCCCGCAGCCCGCAGCGACTGACTACGGCACGCTGTGCCTGCGCTACACCCCCTCCGTCGCCGTTTCGGACCCGCGCTACTACGCCCACTTCACCCTCTCGCGTCTGGAAGGGGGCCGCATGAAACTGCTCGAGTTCGACGAGGCGGCCACCTGGAGCGGGAGCTTCCGCCGCGGCGTCCGCCTGGAGGCCGGCGACTACGTGCTGGTGAGCGGCACGCGCCTCGCCGGAGGCGAGGTGCTGGCCGAGATCCGCCTCTTCACCGTGGGCAAGGAGGCGACGACCGAGGTCGACCTCATCCTGCCCGAGGATAGGCGCCCGAACGAGATCCGCGGCGCGTTCGACCCCGAGGTCGGCTACTCGACCGCCGGAGGTGCGATCGGCTCGCTGCACGAGGCGGTCGGCGGGGGGATCTGCGTGGTGGGGATCCTGGGCGCCGGCGAGGAGCCCACCAACCATGCGCTCAACGACATTACGGCCGTGCGCGAGTCGCTCGAGCGGCTGGGCACGCCCATCCTGCTGCTCTTCGAGAGCGAGGAGAACGCCCGCCGCTACGTCGCCGCCGACTTCCCGTCGCTGCCCTCCACCGTCGTCTTCGGCACCGACACCACGGGCGAGGTGCGCCGCCGCATCGCCTCGGGTGCCGACCTGAAGCGCGACGACCTGCCCGTGATCGCAGTCACCGACCCCTTCGGCCGCATCCTCTACATCTCGTCGGGCTACACGATCGGTCTGGGCGAGCGCCTGATCAAGGAGCTCTCGACGCTCTGAGGGCCGACACGGCCATGAAAAAGGAGGGATGACGATGTAAACGGCATCCCTCCTTCTTTCGTCGTGTCCTGCGCGCAGGCTACTCCTGCCGCCAACCGCCGCCCAGGGTCTTGTAGAGGGCGACCAGAGCGAGGTATTCGTCGCGGCGGGCGTTGCTCACGCCGATCTGCGCGTCGAAGTAGCGGCGCTGGGCGTCGAGCACGTCGAGGTAGGCGATGCTGCCGGCGCGGTACTGCGCGCGGGCCAGCGCCACGTATTTGAGCGCCGCGTCGCACAGATAACCCTTCGCCTCGGCCGTCCGGCGGGCGTTGCGGTAGGTCACCAGCGCGTCGTCGGTCTCGCGGAACACCTCCAGCACCTTCTGCTCGTAGCCCAGACGCGCCTCGTCGTAGGCCGCCAGCGCCGCCTCGTAGCGCGCCTTCTTGCGGCCGAAGCCGAACAGCGGCGAGGCGACCGCCGCGGCGACGTAGGAGAAGGGCGAGCGGAAGAATCCCTTCAGCTCGTCGTTCTCCCAGCCGCCCGTGAGCGTCAGGTTGAGCCGCGGGAACCGGTCGGCATAGGCCATGCCGGCCGCCGCCATCGCCGACCGCAGCCGCAGCTCCGACGCCCGCACGTCGGGGCGCCGTTGCAGCAGGGTGGAGGGAATCCCCACGGGCAGGCTGTCGCTGAGCCGGTCTCCGGTCTCCAGACGGCCGCGGGGAATCTCCCGGTCGGAGTAGTCGCCCATGAGCAGCGCCAGGCCGTTCTCGGTCACGGCGATCCTCCGCTCGAGCTCGGGTACGAGCGACGCCGTGGAGGCGTACTCGACCTTCGCCTGTTGGTAAACGGTCTCGGAGGTCAGGCCCCCCTCGAAGCGCAGGCGGGCCTGCTCGACCCCCTCGCGCCGCGTCGAGAGCGTGCGGCGCACGATCGTCAGCTCGTTGTCGAGGGCCATCAGGCGGAAGTAGGCCGAGGCGGCCTCGGCGACGAGCGTCATGCGCATGGCGCGCTCGTCCTCGACCGTCGCCCGGTATTCGGCCTCGCCCTTGCGCTTGGCCCAGCGCAGGTTGCCCCACAAGTCGGCCTCCCAGCCGAGCGTGGCCTTCAGGCCGAACTCGGCGTCGCGCTTGGCGCTCTCGCCGCTGTAGTCGTTGGTCTCGTAATCGGCCAGTGCATTGAGTTTCAGATCGGGCAGGCGGTTGGCCTTCTCCACGCGGTAGAGAGCGCGCATGCGCTCCACGCGGGCCGCCGCCGCGAGCATCTCGCGGTTGTTGTCCAGCGTGCGGCGGATGATCGACAAGAGGGTCGAATCGCCGAAAAACTGCCACCACGCCATGTCGGCGATGGTCAGCGAATCGTCGGGCAGGAGGCCGGCGAACCGCTCGGGCAGGGCCAGCTCGGGGGCCTTGCAGCGGCGCACGGCCGAGCAGGAGACGCCCGCCGCGGCCACGGCCGCGAAGAGCAGGATACGGAGTGCTTGTCTCATCGGTTGAGTTTTGCTTTCAGACGATAAATCCACACGAAGAAGAAGGGTACGAAGACGATGCCGACCGTGATGGCCACCAGCATGCCGAAGAAGACGCCGGTGCCGATGCCCTGACGGCTGGCCGATCCGGGCCCCGAAGCGAAGACCAGCGGCAGCAGTCCGAGGATGAAGGCCAGCGAGGTCATCACGATGGGGCGGAAGCGCAGGCGCGCAGCCTTGAGCGCCGCCTCGACCATGTCGTGCCCCTTCTCGACCTCCTCCTTGGCGAACTCCACGATCAGGATGGCGTTCTTGGCCACCAGACCCACGAGCATGACCAGACCGATCTGGAAGTAGACGTTGTTCTCCAGACCGCAGATCCAGATGCCGAGGTAGGCACCCACGCCCGCCACCGGCAGCGAGAGGATGACGGCCACGGGAACCGACCAGCTCTCGTACTGCGCCGCCAGGAAGAGGAAGACGAAGAGGAAGGCCAGCGCCAGCACGACGCCCGTCTGTCCGCTCACGTGCTTCTCCTGGTAGGAGAGGCCGCTCCACTCCACGCCGATCGACTCGGGCAGATGGAGCTTCACGAGGCGCTCCAGCTCGGCCATGGCCTGACCCGAACTGTAGCCCGGGGCGGCCTCGCCGGTGATCGTCGCGGCGTTGAACATGTTGAAGCGCTTGACCGTTCCGGCGCCGGTCGTGTAGGAGGTCTTGCCCAGCGACGTGATGGGGATCATCGCCCCGCCCGTGCCGCGCACGTAGAACAGACTGAGGTTCTCGCGGTAGGCGCGGTAGGGCGCCTCGGCCTGGATGTAGACGCGGTAGATGCGGTTGAAGAGGTTGAAGTCGTTGACGTAGATCGACCCCGTGAAGGCTTTCATCGTGGAGAAGATGTCCGACATCGACACGCCCACCAGCTGCGCCTTGTCGCGGTCGACGTCGAAGTAGAGCTGCGGAATGTCGCCCTGCATCGACGAGGCGAGCCCCGAGAACTCGGGCCGCTGGGCCGCATGGAACAGCAGCGTGTCGACGGCCTGCTGCAGGTCGGCGTAGGTCGTATTGCCGCGCGCTTCGAGCACCATCTCGAAGCCGCCCGACGAGCCCAGACCGGGAATGACGGCCGGCGTCGAGAGGTAGACCTTGCTCTCGGGGTAGCGCGACAGCTCCTCGCGCACGCGCTGCATCACCTCGCCGATGCGCTCCGTGCGGCGCTCCTCCCACTGTTTGAGGATCACCGTGAGCTGGCTGCGGGCCTGGTTGGTGCCCACGCGGGGGCTCGAGCCGGTGACGTTGAGCACGTACTCCACGTCGGGATCGGCCATCAGGAACTCCATCGCCCGCTCCGTGACCTCGCGCGTGCGCTCGATGGTCGCCCCCTCGGGGAGTTCGAGCTCCACGGTGAAGTATCCCTGGTCCTCCTGCGGCATGAAGCTCTCGGGCACCAGACGGTTCATGGCCCAGATGCCGACCAGAACGATGCCGAAGGCGGCGAACATGCGGCGCGAGCGGGTGAGCGCCTTCACGATCATCCGGCCGTAGAACTTGTTGCCCACCGAGAGGCCGTAGTTGATCCGGCGGAAGAAGCGGTTCTTGCGGCCGTGCGACGGACGCAGGAAGAGCGAGCACATGACCGGGCTGAGCGTCAGCGCCACGACCGTGGAGATGATGACCGACACGGCGATCGTGATGGTGAACTGGCGGTAGAGCTGCCCGGTGATGCCCGAGAGGAAGCTCACGGGCACGAACACGGCGCAGAGCACCAGCGACATGGCGATCAGGGCGCCGCCCAGTCCGCTCATCGCTTTCTTGGTCGCCTCGTAGGGCGACAGCCCCTCCTGCTCCATGATGCGGTCGACATTCTCCACCACCACGATGGCGTCGTCGACCACGATGCCGATGGCCAGGATCAGACCCAGCAGCGTGAGCATGTTGAGCGAGAAGCCGAAGACGAGCATCACGCCGAACGTGCCGACGAGCGAGATGGGCACGGCGATGATCGGGATGAGCGTCGCCCGCCAGCTCTGCAACGATAGGTAGACCACCAGAATCACCAGCAGCAGCGCCTCGAAGAGGGTGCGGTAGACGTGGTGTATCGACTCGGAGATGTAGGTGGTCATGTCGAAGGGAATGTTGTAGGAGATGCCCTCGGGGAAGTTGCGGCTGATCTCCTCCATGGTCGCCTTCACCGCATCGGCCACCTCCATGGCGTTGGCGCCGGGCAGCATGTTGATGTTCAGCACGGCGGCGTTGCCTCCGTTGATGCCGCTCTCGGTGTTGTACGACTGGGCCTCGAGCGAGATGCGGGCCACGTCGCGCAGGCGGATGACCGACCCGTCGGGGTTGGCCCGCACGACCACCTGCTCGAACTGGTCGACCGACGAGAGGCGTCCCTGCGCCGTGATGGGGATCGTCACGTCGATCCCCTCCATAGGCGCCTGCCCCAGCACGCCGGCCGCCGACTCGCGGTTCTGGTCCTTGAGCGCAGCCTGAAGGTCCTTGACCGTCAGGCCCAGGTCGGCCAGCTTGTCGGGCTGCACCCAGATCTGCATGGCGTAGTAGCGGCTGCCGACGTTCGACACGCTGCCCACGCCCGGCACGCGGCGCAGCATGTCCTGCACGTTGAGCGTGGCGTAGTTGGAGAGGTATACTTCGTCGAACTTGGGGTCCGACGAGAGCAGCGTGATGGTCATCAGCTTGCTCGACGCCTGCTTCTCGACCGAGATGCCGTTCTGCACCACCTCGGCCGGCAGGCGCGCCTCGGCCTTCTTCAGGCGGTTCTGGATATCGACCGCCGCCAGGTCGGCGTCGGCCGAGATGTCGAAGGTCACCGTGGCGCTGAAGCCGCCCGAGTTGGAGCTCGACGACTCCATGTAGATCATGCCGGGCGTGCCGTTGAGCTCCTGCTCGATGGGCGTGGCGACGGCCTGCGTCACCGTCTGGGCGTCGGCTCCGGGGTAGGAGGCCGAGATCTTCACCACGGGCGGGACGATCTGGGGATACTGGTCGACGGGCAGCAGCATCAGACCGATGGCGCCGACGATGACGATGACGATGGAGAGGACCGTCGAGAAGACGGGCCTGTCGATAAAGAAATCGGATTTCATGGCCTTACTGCCTCTTTTCGGGTTGGTAATCGGCGACCGGCAGCACGCGCATGCCGTGCTGGAGCTTGTGGTAGCCCTCCACGACGAGCTGTTCGCCGCGGGCCAGACCGCGCTCGACGACCGTGTTGTTCTGCAACTCGGGACCTATCTCCACGAAACGCCGCTCGACCACGCTGTCGGGGCGCACGACGAAGACATAGGCGCCGCCCTTCTCGATAACCAGCGCCTTCGAGGGGACCACCACGGCGTTCTCGCGCACGTCGAGCAGCAGCTTGACCTGCGTGAACTGACCGGGCAGCAGCACGTGGTCGGGGTTGGGCATCTCGGCACGCACCGAGAAGGTGCCGGTCTGGGGGTCGACCTGCGGATCGGCGAAGTCGACCAGACCGCGGTGGGGATACTGCGAGCCGTCGGCCAGCGTCACCGTGACATAGGGATCCCACTTGCGGGTCGAATCCTTGTGGCCGAGGGTGACGTTGCGCTCCTTGGTGCGCAGGTAGTCGAGCGCCGTCATGCTGAAGTCGACGCGCACCGAATCGCTCTTCACCACGGTGGCCAGCAGCGACTTGCCGCCCGGTCCGACCAGCGTGCCGATGTCGGCGTTGCGCTCGGAGATGTAGCCGGCGATAGGCGAGCGCACGGTGGTGTAGCCCAGCGTCATCTCGGCCTGCGTGAGGTCGGCCTCGCTCACCGCCACGTCGGCCGCGGCGCTCTCGTAGCCGGCCACGGCGTTGTCGAGGTCGAGCTGCGAGGCGGCGTTCTGCTCGTAGAGCGGCCGTATGCGGTTCAGGTCGCGCTGGGCCTTCAGCGCCTGGGCGCGCGCCTTGTTGAGCTGCGCGCGCACCTTGTCGACCCGGGCGCGGTAGAGCTTGGGGTCGATGATGAAGAGGGCCTGGTTCTTTTTTACATAGGTACCCTCGGCGAAGAGCATCTTCTCCAGATAGCCCTCCACGCGGGCCCGGATCTCGACGATCTGCTGGGCGCGGATGCGGCCCACGTACTCGCCGTAGATGTTGATGTCCTCGGTCTGGACGGGGGCGACCTCCACCACGGGATAGACCGGCACCGAGGGGGCCGGGCGCAGCGCGAAATAGAGCCCCGTGGCGGCAGCCGCCGCCACCAGGACGATCAGCAGCCAGTGAAGAGGCGAAAGGCGGACGTGCGAGGCTTCGCGCGCCAGCCGCTTGATGTCGGATAACTTCAACGTCTTGAGACGCCGCACGCTCTTGTCGCGCAGCGATGCATCGGATCGATCGTTTTTCTCCATCGCAGAAATACGTATTGGGTTAATATTCCTTTTCGCAAGCGCCCGACAAATACCGTGCCGCCCGCGCAACTACACAAATCGGGGCAAATATAACGTTTTTCCCGCAACGAAAACCTCCCCTTAAAAAAATTCAAGGAGAGGTTCGCACACACAAATTAACAATACGGACCATGCAATGGGAAATAATACTTTCCGCGATCTGTTTCCGACACTGCAAAGATCGCACGAATCCTCCGGCGGGTCAATCCCGACCTTTCGGTATTTTTCGGCCCGTCGCGGCGCCACGCGCCCATAACGAAGCCCGCAAAAGAGGGGATCGCGTTTTGAAATTCGAAATAATGCACTATCTTTGCAGGCGTATTCCACCGTTCGGGGCGTCCGCTCCGACCATGAAACCATCACACCGTACATATTCGACCCCATTTATGCAAGACAGCAAAGCCCTCGAAGGGAAAAGCCTGGTCCAGCTGCGCGAAATCGCCAAAGCGCTCGGCATCCGCAATATCATGGTCAAGAAGCGCGATCTGATCGACAAGATCGTCGGCGCCTCGCAGCAGCCCCCCTCGACACCCCCGCCCGCCGCTGCGGAGAGCGACCAGCCCGCCGAGGCCAAGCCCCGCGGCCGGCGTCCCCGCATGGCCCGCACCGAGGAGGAGCCCCAGCCGGCCGCCCCCGCCGCAGCGCCCGAAAGCGAGGCGGCGGCCCCGCAGCCCAAGCGCCGCGGCCGCAAACCCAAGGCCCTGCTTCAGGCCGAGGCGGCGACCGCAGCCGCTGCCGCCGAACCGGCGCAGCAGCCCCGGACCGAAACGGCTCCGTCGCTCGACGACGAGGTCATCACCAAGGACGACTTCGCGGGCGAGATCGCCGGCGAGGGGGTGCTCGAGGTGATGCCGGACGGCTACGGCTTCCTCCGCTCGGCCGACTATAACTACCTCAATTCGCCCGACGACGTCTACGTCTCGCCCTCGCAGATCAAGCTCTTCGGCCTGAAGGCAGGCGACACGGTAAGCGGCACGATCCGCCCGCCGCGCGAGGGGGAGAAATATTTCCCGCTGGTGCGCGTCAACGAGATCAACGGACTGGCGCCCGAGCACATCCGCGACCGCGTGCAGTTCGAGTTCATGACGCCGCTCTTCCCCAACGAGAAGTTCCGCCTGACGGGCAACGGCCACAACAACCTCTCGACGCGCATCGTCGACCTGTTCGCCCCCATCGGCAAGGGCCAGCGCGCGCTGATCGTCGCCCAGCCCAAGACGGGTAAGACGATGCTCATGCAGTCGATCATCAACGCCATCGCCGACAACCATCCCGAGGCCTACATCATCGTGCTGCTCATCGACGAGCGCCCCGAGGAGGTGACCGAGATGGCCCGCAACTCCAAGGCCGAGGTCGTGGCCTCGACCTTCGACGAGCAGGCGTCGCGCCACGTCAAGGTGGCCGAGATGGTGCTCGAGAAGGCCAAGCGCATGGTCGAGTGCGGCCACGACGTGGTGATCTTCCTCGACTCGATCACCCGCCTGGCGCGCGCCTACAACTCGGTGCAGCCCGCCTCGGGCAAGGTGCTCTCGGGCGGCGTCGACGCCAACGCGCTCCACAAGCCCAAGCGCTTCTTCGGCGCGGCGCGCAACACCGAGGAGAAGGGGTCGCTGACGATCATCGCCACGGCGCTCATCGACACCGGATCGAAGATGGACGAGGTGATCTTCGAGGAGTTCAAGGGCACGGGCAACATGGAGCTCCAGCTCGACCGCAAGCTGGCCAACAAGCGCGTCTACCCGGCCGTCGACGTCATCGCCTCGGGCACGCGCCGCGAAGACCTGCTGCTGCCGCGCGAGGTGATGAACCGCACGTGGATCCTGCGCAAATACCTCTCGGACATGACCCCCGTCGAGGCGATGGAGTTTCTCCAGAAGCAGATGGGACTCACGGAGACCAACGAGGAGTTCCTCGCCACCATGAACCACTAAAAAACCAACACCGACCGATGAAAAAAGCACTCTTCATCCTGCTCTGCCTCGTCTGGGCCCTCGACGCGCTCGCCTGGGGGCAGAAGGGCCACGACGTGACGGCCTACATCGCCGAAAACCACCTCACGCGCAAGGCTGCCCGCGCGGTCGACCGCGTGCTGCGCGGCCACTCGCCCGTCTACTACTCCAACTGGCTCGACAACGCCAGCCACACCCCCGAATACGCCTACACCAAGACGTGGCACTACCTGAACGTCGACGAGGGCCACACGATCGAGACCATGCCCAAGTGCGCCGACGGCGACGTGCTGACGGCAGTCACGGCGCTCCGCGACAAGCTCGCGCAGGGCGGTCTGTCGCCCGAGGAGGAGGAGACGAGCCTCCGCATGCTGATCCATCTGGTGGGCGACATGCACTGCCCGATGCACGCCGGCAGGCTCTCCGACCGCGGCGGCAACCGGCGCCCGGTGCTCTTCTTCTCCACGCGCACCAACCTCCACTCGGTGTGGGACTCGTCGCTCGTGGAGGCGGCCCACAAGTGGAGCTACACCGAGTGGCAGCAGCAGATCGACCGTCTGTCGGAGGAGGAGGTCGCTGCCGTGCAGGCCGGCACCCCCGCCGACTGGATCGCCCAGACGCACGCCATCTGCGAAAAGATCTACGCCGAGACGCCCGAGGGCGCCAAACTGTCCTACGACTACATAGCAGCACAGGCGCCCGTCATCGAGCAGCAGTTCCTGCGCGGCGGCCTGCGCCTGGCCCGCCTGCTGAACGAGATCTACCGCTAAAACACGCGCAGTTGCGCACGACACGACGATCCCCGGACCGGCCAAAGCCGATCCGGGGATTCTCAACTCATCCGCTCCCGACATGAAAAGCACGCGCTTCACTGCGCCCGGCGTCCGCGCATAGCGAATCGACACCGCGGAGGGTTTCAGCCCCTCGATGCGGAAAACGGTCCGCAATATGGCGATCCTCCCCTCGGACTACGGCCGCACGGAGGAGCGATAGCGCGGCCGCGTGCCGGAAAGCCTGCCGTCAGTGGCGCCGGAGCGTCGCTTCGAGATGCTTCAACAGGATGCCCACCTGATTTTTGCGCCTGTACTGCCGGATCTTCTCCCAGTCGCGGGGCAGCACCTCGCGGTCGCGCCACAGACGGAGGCACTCCAGTATCTTCCGCCGGACTCCCTCCCGATCGTCGTTGTCAGCGACGAAGCCCGCGCGGGTCTCGGCCAACAGATCGGCGACGACGTCGCGGGGGTCGAAGAGCGCCAGAATGGGCTTGTTGGAGGCCAAGTAGTCGAACACCTTACCCGTATAGACGCCCCGCCGGCCGGTGGGGTGGATCATGACCAGCACGTCGAGCTGCCGCAGGATGGCCAGCGCCTCGTCGTGCGGCACCTCGGCCTCCTGCTCCACATTGTCGCGGATCGCCTCGGGGACGACCAGACGCAGGTGGTTGCCCACGATCCTGAAGCGGAAATCAGACGGGATCTCGCCGCGCCGCTTCATCTCCGCCAGCACCTCGAAGAGGTTGTCGGGGCGGCTCAGCCCATAGAACCGGCCGACGTATCCCAGCGTGAAGCGCGGCTGGAACGACGCGTCGCGCACTTCCTCGTAGTCGTAGCCGTTCCTCACCTCCAGAAAACGATCGTGACCGCACAGCTGGCGGAACTGGTCGACCAACGGTCGGGAGACCGTCGTGACCAGATCGGCCTCGCGAAGTACGACCCGCTCCACCCGTCGCAGGCGGCGGGCGATATGCAGAGAGTGGTGGGGATGGTCCGACATCTCGTCGCGCATGTCGGCGACCCAATGGAACTTATATCCCTTCTTGCGCAACCGCAGGGCGATCATATGCGGAGCCAACGGACCATAGGAGGTGAGAAGCACGTCGGCCGGCTCGCGATCGAGCAGCTCGCTGGCCTTCGCACACGCACGCCGCCGCCACAGCGCCCGCCAATCGAGCGAACAAAGGAACTGCATCCGCATCAGCATCAGTCTCAACGGACCGACAAACCGCTTTCGGGCATCGCTGCCGGACAAGTTCCCGGCCCAATCCCTCAGATAATGCACCGTGCATCCGTATCGCGTCACCGTTTCATCGCGTTCCCCTATGGTAATCACCGTTACCGTATGACCGGCTTCGCGGAAATAGCGGGCGAAAGCGTCGATGCGAAACGATGCGATTTGAATATTCGGAGAGAAAAAAGGACTGACGATCAATATGTTCATACCAAAACTATTTATTCATGACACGCGACACGGCCCGCCCGACGACGCCCCCACAGCGCGACAGCGCCCCTTCGGAGCCGAGCAGCGGTTGCAGCAGGTCGGTATAGCCGACGCCGCACAGCGCGCACAACACCGCATAGAGCGCCGCAGCGAGCAGAAAAGCCCCGGCAAGCCCGTTCCAGCTTCCGACGCTCCCCACCGCCAGGCGGCTCGCCCCCGAGGCGACGGACGAAAGCAACAGCAGCTTCGACAGCGCCGCGGCGGGGAGCAGCTGCCGCCAGCCGACAGCCACGGCCCGGCGGAGGGCCACCATCAGCGCCACGAGGCACCCCGCCGTGCAGAGTGTCTGAACGACGGCGATGGCTGCGGTCGATGGAAACCACCGCACGCAGCACGCCTCCCCGGCGATGAGCGCCAGCGCCGTGATGAAGTGCGCCCGCGAGAAGTCGCGGCCGCGTCCCAACGCGAAGAGTACGGGCGAGTAGGGCACCACGCGCAACAGGTTGACCGGCGTGATGATTTGCAGGAGGAGCGCCGCCTGCCGATACTCCGGGCCATAGACACGCTCCACGATCGGGAGGGCATAGACGCAGCAGAAGATCGAGAGCGGATAGATGATCTTGGCCGACTTGAGAATCGCACGGCTCCACACGTCGACGATCTCCCGGCTGCCGACGCCCTCGTGCCGCATGCGCGAAAAGAGGGGCAGCAGCACCGTCGAAGTCGCCCCCACGATCCACGCGGCGACGGGCAGTTCGACATACCCGTTGGCATACTGCGCAAAGGCCTCGGCACCCAGGTAGCGCCCGACGAAGAAGGGGCTCACCGACAGGATGACGAAGCCCCACAGACCAGCAGTAAAGAGCGGGAACGAGAAGGCGAGGATCTCCCGCACCGAAACGCGGGTCGGCCGGCGCGCGGCGCGGCGGAACGGAAGCCGCTCGACCCAAGAGCCGACGGCGAAGTTGACCAGCCCCGCGGCGACGAACCCGCCCACGGCCCCCTCGACGCCCATGTCCCGGGCCACCACGGGCAGCAGCACGCCGACGGCGGTCGTCAGGCGGTTGAACAGCACGTAGAGCGCGTTGAGCCGCGCGCGGTCGAGCGCGACCAGCAGCGACTCGATGCCCAGCACGGGCATGAGCAACAGCGGGGTAGGCGCGAAGATGCGCAGCGCCGGCGCCAGCGCCGGATTCTCCAGCACCTGCGCCACGCCCCCGGCCCCGGCATAGAGCAGCACGGCGAACCCCGCGCCCAGTCCGAGAAACATGCGCCGCATCTTCGCGACGAAGGAGCGCCCCTCCTCGACGGGCATGCGCACCAGAAAATAGGAGTAGGCCCGGGGCATGCCGAGCGAAAAGAGGATGAGCAGCGTCTGGTAGACGTAGAGCACTTGCCGGTAGGTGCCGTACTGCTCCGTCGTAAGATAACGCCCCAGCACGGCCATCGAGCCCAGCCCGAAGAGCAGCGAGCAAAGGTTGCCCGCGACGAGCCAGAGGGCCTGAAGCGTTTTGCTCGACCGCTGCTCCATACCCATGCCCGTCAGAGGCTCCAGTAGCGGAGCCCGCCTATTTTATGACGATAGATCGATTTCAGATCGGCCAGCAGGGCGTCGGGCCGGGCGACAGAACGGAACCACTGCTCGTCGAGCGCGCGGTAGGCGTCGTGGGCCACCGCCACCACGATCAGATCGTAGGGCGGACGCAGCACCGGCGCCAGACGGATGCCGCACAGCTCCCTCACGCGCCTCGGATCGGCGCACGGGTCCGCCGCATCGACCTCCAGACCGGCCCGCGCCAGCTCGCGCACCAACTCGGCCGACTTCGAGTTGCGGCAGTCGGCGACGTTCTCCTTGTAGGTGATCCCCAGCACCAGCGCCCGGCACTCGTGGAGCGTCCGGCCCGCGGCGAGCAGCTCGCCGACCAGCGCCCCGGCGACATGGCCGGTCATTCCCTCGTTGACCTCGCGGCATGCGCGCACGACCGGCGCGTCGATGTGCAGCTCGGCCGCCTTGTCGAGGAGGTAGTAGGGGTCCACGCCGATGCAGTGGCCCCCGACCAGCCCCGGCATGACCTTCATGAAGTTCCATTTCGTGGCGGCGGCCTCCAGCGTCTCGATCGGGTCGATCCCCATCCGCCTGAAGAGCATGGCGCACTCGTTGACCAGTGCGATGTTGGCGTCGCGCTGCACGTTCTCGAGCATCTTGGCCGCCTCGGCCACGCGAATCGACGGTGCGCGGTGGACGCCCGCCTCGACCACCTGCCCATAGAGCGACGCCACGGCGTCGAGCGCCTCGTCGTCGCACCCCGACACGATCTTCACCGTGCGGGCGAAGGTGTGCTCCGCGTCGCCCGGGTTGATCCGCTCGGGCGAATAGCCCACCTTGAAGTCGCGGCCCGCCTTCAGCCCCGAGAGGCTCTCGAGCAGCGGCACGCACCGCTCCTCCGTGCACCCGGGGTAGACCGTCGACTCGAAGACCACGCAGTCGCCGCGGCGGAGGCAGCGGCCCACCGTGCGCGTGGCCGCGTCGAGGGCCGAGAGGTCGGGGCGGCGGTCGACGTCGACCGGCGTGGGCACGGCGACGATGTAGACGTCGGCCCGGGCGAGCTCCTCCTCGCACGAGGTGAAGAGGATGTCGCACCCCGCAGCGCCGTCGTCTTCGAGGGCGCCCGACGCATCGACGCCGGCCCGCAGCCGGGCCACACGCTCGGGATCGATGTCGAAAGCCACCACACGGAAACGACGGGCGAAGCCGAGCGCCAGCGGCAGCCCGACATAGCCCAGGCCGAGGACGGCCAGCACGGGACTATTTCCCCCCCCCATTATCATACGGATATTCAATTAGTTGAACCTCATTGTTTTGCAGCGTATACACCTCGCCCGACTCGCCGCACGCGGCGCGCCCCTCGCCGTCGAACTCCAGCCGGCAGCCGCGGCGGCTCATCCACCCGATCTGCCGGGCGGGCGCGCCCACGACGAGCGCATATGCCGGCACGCTCCGCGTCACCACGGCACCCGCCCCCACGAAGGCATACTCGCCGATCTCGACACCGCACACCACCGTGGCATTGGCCCCGACAGTGGCGCCGCGCCGCACGACGGTGGGGAGGTACTCGCCCCGGCGCGACACGGCCGCCCGCGGATTGCGCACGTTGGTGAAGACGCACGAGGGGCCCAGGAAGACGTCGTCCTCGCAGACGACGCCCGAGTAGACCGACACGTTGTTCTGTATCTTCACGTTGCGCCCCAGCGTCACTCCCGGGGCGATCATCACGTTCTGCCCCAGGTTGCAGCCCGCCCCCAGGCAGGCGCCCGCCATCACGTGACAGAAGTGCCAGATGCGGGTGCCGGGGCCGATCAGTGCGCCGTCGTCCACGACGGCCGTGGGGTGTACGAAGCACTCTTCCATATTCACTCTTCGAAAAATCGTTCGATCGCCGCAACGATCCGCTCCTGCTGCCGCTCGGTCAGCTCGGTGTGCATCGGCAGCGACAGCACGCACTGCGGCAGCCGGAGCGCCGCCTCCAGGCGCCCGTCGCTCGCGCACGCACGCGCGTAGGCCGGTTGCTGCGTCAGCGACAACGGGTAGTAAACGGCCGTGGGGATGCCCTGCGCGGCGAGCCGCTCGCGCAGCCGGTCGCGGCAGCCGGGCTCCACGCGGAGCGTATACTGGTGGTAGACATGGGTCGTGTAGGGCGCCTCGTGCGGCACGTGCAGCGCGCCGATCGCCCCCAGGCGGCGGGTGTAGCGGCTCGCGGCCGCGCGGCGCGCCCCGATATATTCGTCCAGGTGGGGGAGCTTGGCCCGCAGCACCACGGCCTGCAAGGTATCCAGGCGCGAATTGATCCCCACCACCTCGTGGCGGTAGCGCTCCGCCTGCCCGTGGCGGGCCAGCATGCGCAGCCGCCCGGCCAGATGGTCGTCGTCGGTGATGAGCGCCCCGCCGTCGCCCATGCACCCCAGAATCTTGGTGGGGAAGAACGACGTGCAGCCGATGCAGCCCATCGTGCCGGCATAGCGGCGGCGCCCGTCGGCAAAGGCGTAGACGGCACCGAGCGACTGGGCGTTGTCCTCGACGACGCTCAGCCCGTACTCGCGGGCGAGGTCGAGGATCGGTTCCATCGCGCACGCCTGCCCGAACAGATGCACCGGGATGATCGCCCGCGTGCGCGGCGTCACGCAGCGCCGGGCGCTCTCGGGGTCGATGTTGAAGGTCGCCTCGTCCACATCGGCCATCACGGGCACGCCGCCCAGCAGCAGCACCGCCTCCGCGGCCGCCGCATAAGCGAACGCCGGGACGATCACCTCGTCGCCCGCCTTCAGCCCGACGGCCATGAGGGCCAGCGTGAGGGCGTCGGTACCGTTACCGCACGGAATCACGTGCCGCACGCCGAGCCGGGTCGCCAGCTCGCGGGCGAAGGCCCCGACGGCCGGGCCGTCGATATAGGCCGACGAGGCCACGACCTCGCGCACCCCTTCGGCCACCTCGTCGCGGATCCGCTCGTAGGGACCCTTCAGGTCGACCATCCTAATCTCCATAGGTCATCGTCGTGTTTAGGCGATCCGACGCCGCATGCGGCGTGCCCGCGAGGCCGCGCAGCAGGGGGTGGTAGTCGCCCGTGAGCCCCTCGGCCTGTGCCCCGCGGATGCGGGCGAGCAGCTCGATCGCCGCGCGCGCCTCGGTCGGCGCGAAGCCCTCGCCGGCCAGAATGCGGCGGTAGCTCTCCGTGTGCAGGTCGGTGAAGCCCTGCGAAAAATCGAACTCCTCGCCGTCGATGCGCATGCAGCGGTAGGGCGAGCGCCCGGCCTCCTCGCGCGCGGGCAGATGCCGGGCGTCGATGCTCAGCAGGTAGCGCACGCGGGCGCGCCGGAGTTGCAGCGCCCCGGCGACGCACCCCTCGGCGGCATAGTGGACCGTGCTCCGCTCGACGGGGCCGAAGATCCACAGCAGCATGTCGTAGAAGTGCACGCCGATATTCATCGCCACGCCGCCGCTCCGCGCCGGGTCGCCCTTCCACGAAGCTGCGTACCACCGCCCGCGCGGCGTGATGTAGGTCAGGTCTATGTCGTAGATCTTGTCGGCCGCACCGGCCGCCACCCGCTCCCGGAGACGCACGATCTCGGGGTGGAGGCGCAGCTGGAGGATCGTCCACACGCGGCGGCCCGTCGTCCGCTCCAGAGCGATCAGACGGTCGATCTGCTGCGGATCGATACCCAGCGGCTTCTCGCAGATCGCATCGGCGCCCGCCTCCAGCCCCTGCGCGGCGTGCGCAGCGTGGAGGTAGTTGGGGGTGCACACGGCCAGATAGTCGACCGCCTGGCGGCCGAGGCAGCGCCCGAAGGCCGCGGGGTCGGTCGTAAAATCGGCATCGGGGAAGTAGCGGTCCATCACCCCCACGCTGTCCGACAGATCGTGCGCTGCGACCAGCTCGTGCCCCAGGGCGCCGATCGCCTGCAGATGACGCGGGGCGACATAGCCCGCCACGCCGATGATCGCAAATCGTTTTTTCGATTCCATAGATTCGTCACGGCGACCCGCAGGCCCGGTCGGAGCCGCGCGAATCGACGCACAAAAATACGAAAATATCCGCTAAATCGCGCACCTCCGGGGCGACTTTACCCCCCCCCTATGCAAGACGCTATACGACAAATGATTACACATGCAATATCGCATCCGAACGAACCGTCCCGAAACGAAAGGGCCTCCCGCGCAAAAGCAGGAGGCCCTCTTCGGTACCCGGAGCCGCATTTGAAATTATAAAAATGGTTGATTCGGATTAAATGCCAA
>ERZ778514.643-NODE-643-length-30699-cov-5.256070_pt1 | contig 30699 bp, 23 predicted proteins | sample MGYA00510344_ERZ778514 | MGnify/ENA primary metagenome ERZ778514 (study PRJEB29527, sample SAMN07138968) | mouse gut metagenome | material: feces | host: mouse | place: China:Nanjing | collected 2016-01-25 ...
GATGGAGGGTGAAAGCGGACGAAGAAAAATGAATCAGTTGACAAGATATCTTACCATCCTGATTCTCTGCATTCAGGGACCTGCCTATATGGCATCCCTGCATTCTCAGATTCCGGAGGCTGCGTTCCTTGCCATAAACAAATTGGGCTGGTCGCCATTCTGGTATAATCTTGTTTCAACCTTCATCCTTATCGGAGGAACTATGTTCGTGATGTGGCTCGGTGAGCGCATCACAGACAGAGGTATCGGCAACGGTATTTCACTTATCATTATGGTAGGTATCGTAGCACGCCTTCCGTATGCTCTTACAGCAGAAATCGGTGAGAAGGTAAACTCCACTACCGGTGGTCTCCTTCTTCTTATCGTTGAACTTGTGATTCTTTTCCTTGTGTTCGTGGCCGCTATCGCTCTCGTACAGGGTGTAAGGAAAGTTCCGGTACAGTATGCGAAGAGAATCGTAGGAAACAAACAGTATGGCGGTGTGCGTCAGTACATCCCGATGAAGATCAATGCGGCCGGCGTTATGCCTATCATCTTCGCCCAGGCCCTGATGCTCTTCCCGCTTGTTTTCTCCAAGTTTGACGCAACCCGTGGTCTCGCTGCGACTTTGAGCAATTATACCGGTTTATGGTATAATATCATATTCGGCTCTCTTGTCGTCATCTTCACATATTTCTACACAGCCGTTACCGTCAACCCGACTATGATGGCTGAGGATATGAAGAAGAACGGCGGTTTCATACCTGGAGTTAAACCTGGAAAGAAGACTGTCGAGTATCTTGACTCTGTTATGTCAAGGGTTACTCTTCCTGGATCTTTCTTCCTTGCTTTGATCGCGATTATGCCTGCATTCGCAATGATGTGCGGCATCAACAACCAGTTCGCAAGCTTCTATGGAGGTACATCCCTTCTGATTCTTGTCGGTGTTGTTCTCGACACTCTCCAGCAGATCGAGAGTCACCTTCTGATGCGTCACTATGACGGATTGATGAAGACCGGTCGCCTGAAAGGACGTTCCGGAATGTAATTTTAATGAAGTTCTTTGGAAGATGGTACTACCTAAGACAGAGGAAGAGATAGAGCTGATGCGCGAGAATGCCATTCTCGTATCAAAGACATTGGCGGAGGTCGGTAAGCTGGTCGCTCCTGGTGTGACAACTCTCGAGTTGAATAGAGTGGCCGAGACCTTTATCCGTGACAACGGTGCTATCCCGAGCTTTCTCGGTTATGACGGTTTTCCGGCAGCTCTCTGTATGTCAGTCAACGATGTCGTCGTGCACGGTTTCCCTTCGGATTATGTGCTTAAGGACGGTGATATCGTGTCTGTGGATTGCGGCACGTTATATAAAGGATTCAACGGTGATTCGGCCTACACTTTCCCGGTTGGGGAAGTGGACGCCGAGACACGGAAACTCCTTGATGTTACGAAAGCCTCACTCTACAAAGGCATAGAGGCGGCTGTTGACGGAAACAGGACAGGTGACATTGGACACGCGGTGCAGTCGTATGTCGAGTCATTCGGGTTCTCCGTAGTCCGCGAATTGGAAGGACACGGAATAGGCAGGAAAATGCACGAGAATCCAGGAGTTCCCAACTACGGGAAGCCAGGACGCGGAGCAAAACTTGCCGATGGTATGACGATTTGTATAGAGCCGATGGTAAATGCGGGTACAAGAGGTGTGTATTTAGCTAAAAATGGTTGGGCAGTACATACTGCTGACCGCAGAAAATCAGCTCATTACGAACTTACGGTTGTTGTCAGAAAAGGCACCCCTGAGATATTGTCTACCTTTGAATTCATTGAAAATAATGTTAAATTTTAAAGTGATATTAAATGCCGAAACAATCAGCAATAGAACAGGAAGGAGTAATTGTTGAAACACTCCCTAACGCAATGTTCAAAGTAGAATTGGAAAATGGTCATGTGATCATAGCCCATATTTCCGGAAAGATGAGGATGAACTACATCAAAATCCTTCCGGGTGATAGGGTAAGGGTCGAAATGTCACCTTATGATTTATCAAAGGGAAGAATTTCTTTCAGATACAAATAATAAACGCAAGTTTAAAAAATCACGATATGAAAGTTAAAGCATCCATCAAGAAGCGCAGTGAGGATTGCAAGATCGTTAAACGTAAAGGACGTCTTTACGTGATCTGCAAAAAGAACCCTAAGTTCAAAATGCGTCAAGGATAATTTTAGTCGTCTAACAAATAAAGTTATATAGAATTATGGCACGTATAGCCGGTGTTGATTTACCTAATAACAAAAGAGGAGAGATAGGTCTTACCTATATCTTCGGAATCGGCCGCAGCACTGCAAGGAAGATCCTTTCAGGACTGGGCATCGACTTCGACACAAAGGTCGGTGAATGGAACGATGATCAGATCGCAGGCATCCGTAGCGTAATCGCTGAAGAGTACAAGATCGAAGGTGAGCTTCGCTCTTCTATCCAGATGAACATCAAACGTCTTATGGATATCGGTTGCTACAGAGGAATCCGTCATCGTAACGGTCTTCCTGTCCGCGGACAGAGCACCAAGAACAATGCCCGTACAAGAAAGGGTAAGAAGAAAACTGTTGCAAACAAGAAGAAAGCAACTAAATAACGGATGATGAATTATGGCAAAAAAGACAGCAACAACAAGTAAAAAAAGAGTTGTAAAGGTTGAAGCTTATGGCGAGGCTCATATTTCATCAACCTTCAACAATGTGATTATCACGCTTACAAATAACGTGGGTCAGGTTATAAGCTGGTCATCTGCCGGAAAGAGCGGTTTCAGAGGTTCAAAGAAGAACACTCCGTATGCAGCTCAGGTGGCAGCAGCCGATGCAGCGAAGACTGCATACGATCTTGGACTCCGTAAAGTGAAGGCATACGTAAAGGGACCTGGAGCAGGACGTGAGTCTGCTATCAGAACTATCCACGGTGCAGGTATCGAGGTTACAGAGATTATCGACGTTACTCCAATGCCACACAATGGTTGTAGACCAAAAGGCCGTCGTAAAGTTTAATTTGTAACAATTCTTAAAGATAGATTACTATGGCAAGATATACTGGACCAAGTACCAAGATTGCGCGTAAATTCGGTGAGCCGATTTTCGGAACAGATAGACACTTTGAGAAGAGAAACTATCCTCCAGGACAGCACGGTTTGGCAAGAAAGCGCAAAAAGACTTCTGAGTATGGTACTCAGTTGAAAGAAAAACAGAAAGTTAAATATACATACGGTGTTCTTGAGAGACAGTTCCGTAATCTTTACGAAAAGGCTTCTCGTATGAAAGGACAGAAAGGTGAGAACCTCATTATTCTTCTTGAGTCACGCCTTGACAACCTTGTTTACCGTATGGGTATCGCTCCTACAAGGGCAGCTGCAAGGCAGCTCGTTTCTCACTGTCATATCACCCTGAACGGAAGTCTTTGCAACATTCCTTCAGCTATTGTAAGACCTGGTGATGTTATTGCAGTCAGAGAGAGGTCAAAGAGTCTTGAGGTCATCACCAACAGTGTGGCTTCAGCGTCAAAATACTCTTGGATTGAGTTTGATGCAAAGGCTCTCACCGGAAAATATCTCAATGTTCCGGTAAGAGAGGAGATTCCTGAGACTATCAACGAGCAGCTCATTGTCGAGTTGTATTCTAAGTAATAATTTAACACCTTAATCAGAACAAATATGGCAATCTTAGCATTTCAGAAACCGGACAAGGTGATAATGCTCGAGGGAACGGATACCGTAGGTCGTTTCGAGTTCAGGCCTCTTGAGCCTGGCTATGCACAGACCATCGGTAACGCGCTCCGTCGTATATTATTGTCTTCTCTGGAAGGTTTTGCTATCAATTCGGTCAAGATTTCGGGTGTGGATCAGGAATTCGCAACTATCCCGGGCGTGATCGAGGGTATGCAGGACATCATCCTTAACCTCAAGCAGGTTAGATTCAAAAGAATGGTGGAGACTGTGGACTCAGAGGTGGCAAACATCGTTATCAGCGGTAAGCAGGAGTTTACCGCAGAGGATATCTCGAAAGGATTGTCTTCTTTCAAGGTGTTGAACCCTGAACTGCACATCTGTTCACTTGAGACAGCCGTTAAGTTGGAGATAACTCTCAATATCGGTAAAGGTCGCGGTTTTGTGCCGGCTGACGAGAACAGGGATGAGAATACTCCTATCGGAACTATTCCGGTGGATGCTATCTATACTCCTATTGTGAATGTCAACTGGTCTACAGAGAACTGGCGTGTGGAACAGAAGACCGACTATGAGAAGTTGAATATAGAAATCGTTACAGACGGTTCTATAACTCCTAATATGGCTCTTCAGGAGGCTGCAAATATCCTTATCTATCATTTCAAGCTGTTTACAGACGACAAGAAACTCTCTCTTGAGAGCGCGATCGAGTCTGATTCAAAGGAGCTTGATGAGGAGTCACTCCGTATGAGGCATCTTCTTCTTACAAAACTTTCAGATATGGGACTCTCTGTGAGGGCTTACAACTGTCTGAAAGCTGCGGACATCGATACTTTCGCTGATCTGGTTTCCTATTCAAGGGCTGAGCTTATGAAGTTCAGGAACTTCGGAAGGAAATCTCTCAATGAGATAGATCTTCTTGTAGAAAAGATGAAGTTGTCATTTGGAATGGATGTAACCAAATATAATATTGAACCCAAGAAAAAGACAGTATAAGTATGAGGCACAATAAAGCAATCAATCACCTTGGTCGCAAGAGTGGTCACCGCAAAGCTATGCTCGCCAATATGGCTACATCTCTGATTCTTCACAAGAGGATTCAGACTACTGTGGCAAAGGCTAAAGCTCTGCAGGTTTACGTAGAACCTCTTATCACAAAGTCAAAAGAGGATACTACACATTCACGCCGTATTGTTTTCAGCTATCTTAAAAACAAAGAGGCTGTCACAGAGTTGTTCCGCACTGTAGCTCCGAAGATTTCAGAGCGTCCAGGAGGATATACCCGCGTGCTTAAGACAGGCTTCCGTCAGGGAGACGCTGCTGATATGGCTCTTATCGAACTCGTTGACTTCAACGAGGCAGCTCTTGCAGCAGGCAAGAAAGAGACCAAGAAACCAGCTACACGCCGTAGCCGCGCCAAGAAGGCAGAGGCTGCTCCTGCAGTTGAAGAAGCAAAGGCAGAGTAATTTCTCCGGCTTATGCCGAAATGATAAAAGGTCATCCGTACCAACGGATGACCTTTTTTTGTTGTATTTGGTTCCGTAAGAACATATCTGATATGTTCTTACGGATTTGCGTGGATTGTGTTTTTAATTATTCAGTTATGGTATATGGTTATATAAGGGTCAGTTGCGACAAACAGACTGTTGAAAATCAAAAATTTGAAATTATAAACTTTTGCAGAAGGGAAAATCTGCATATTGCGGGATGGATAGAGGAGACAATCAGCGGTACGACTTCATACGATAAAAGGAAATTGGGAAGACTGCTGAAGATGGCACGTGAAGGGGATTTGATTGTCTGTGCCGAAATATCACGTCTGGGACGCAATCTTTTTATGATAATGGAAATATTGTCCCTCTGTATGAATAAGGGAATCAATGTGTGGACTATAAAGGACTCATATCGGCTCGGTTCGGATATACAGAGCAAGGTGCTTGCTTTTGCATTCGGACTTTCCGCTGAAATCGAGAGGAATCTCATAAGTATGAGGACAAAGGAGGCATTGGCTCTGAAACGGAGCAACGGATGTATTCTCGGCAGGCCGAAAGGCAGCATTACTGCACCTCAAAAACGCAAGTTATATGGCAAGGAACATCAGATAGACATCCTTCTTAAATCAGGGATTCCGAAGATAAGAATTGCGGAAAAATGCGATGTGAGCATCAGTACCCTCAACAGGTACCTGAAAGAGAAACAGAATCGTGTGCTTTCAGCAAGTGGCAAGTAGTCAGTGGTTTATCTGATTAAACGTCCCTTTATTTGAGTGTATAAATGTATAAATTTTATCTTTATTTTCAAAAGAATACTTGGAATTATTTCTCAACTGTTTAGCGGGCTGTTCCGGTCAAAATATGCTGAACTTCCAAATAAAGGGACGTTTAATTTTATATAATCATAACAGACCACATTAATACCACAGTATGAACTTTATAAGAATTCGGAACATAGCCTGCTTCCTTGTATTTCTTTTGTTTTTATCCTGTTGCTCCTCGCGTAAGACAGCGGCTCCTTTCAGTGTGATTCCTTATCCTCATGAGGTTGAGTTCAGTGACGGCGTCTTTGACATGGCTGGCAGCCGTTTCATCGTCGATCCTTCCGTTGATGCCGCTTCCCTTTCATACATCTCCAAGTTCTCAGATGAGCTGAGCTGCGTTTCCGGCCGCCGTAGTCCCGTCCTCCGCGGCGTTTCCGGTCGCGGTGTCCGGTTTATCCTCGATGCGGCGCTCCCTGATGAGGCGTATACAATAGATGTCACCGGAAAGTCAGCCGTGATAGGTTCCTCGTCCTACCGCGGCTTCGTGTATGCGATCCAAACCTTGCGCCAGATGCTTCCGGTGTCCATATATGGAGGGGTTCGTTCCAGAGGGGATTATGTCCTTCCTTGCGTTCGTATCAGTGACCGTCCGCGCTTCCCCTACCGCGGTGTCCTGATAGACGTCGGCCGTCATTTCTACAGCGTGGACGAGATAAAGAGATGCCTTGACATAATGTCTGTGTACAAGGTGAATGTGTTCCACTGGCATCTTACGGAAGACCAGGGGTGGCGTTTCGAGAGCATGAGATACCCCCGCCTCACAGAAGTGGGGTCGGTCCGCCACGGGACCCAGATTGACTATGACCCGACGCATCTGCGTCCGGAGGACCACGGAGGCTACTATACCCGTGATGAGATGCGCGAAGTGGTATCCTATGCCTCCGAGCGCGGCATCACAGTGATTCCAGAACTCGACCTTCCCGGTCATATGCTCAGCGCGCTTGCAGCCTATCCCGAGCTCGGCTGCACCGGAGGCCCTTACGAAGTCGCGAATACCTGGGGCGTGAAAAAGGACGTGCTCTGTGTCGGACAGGAAAGGACCTTTACGTTTCTTGAGGACATCCTGACGGAGATGATGGACATCTTTCCCTCCGAATATATCAACATCGGCGGTGACGAGGTCCCGAAGGACCGCTGGAATGCCTGCCCCCGCTGCCGTAAGAAGATGGCCGAACTCGGTCTGTCTGACCGTGACGGCCATACGGCCGGCCAGTATCTTCAGAACTATGTGACTGCCAGAATCCAGAAGTTCCTGAACGCCCACGGGCGCAAGATCATCGGATGGGAGGAAATCCTTGAGGGAGACCTCGCTGAAGGCGTCACCGTGATGTCTTGGAGAGGCACCGGAGAGGATGTGGATCCGCGTATCTGGAACTACAGTTCCGTGATGAGCCCTCGCGGCTATATGTACATTGACCGTTACCAGTCACACGAGCAGGATCGTGAACCGTTCTCCATCGGCGCATATCTTCCCGTGGAGCAGCTTTATGGATATGAGCCCTACAAAGGTGTCCCCGAGTATGGCAAGGAGCGCATCCTTGGCGTGCAGGCCAACCTGTGGACAGAATATGTCAATACCGAGGAATATCTTGAGTATATGCTCCTTCCCCGTCTTGCCGCGCTGAGCGAGGTTCAGTGGTGTTCCCCTGAGGACCGTGAGTTTCCACGTTTCCGTGAATCCATGGACCGCCACAGGGATATATATGAGACTATGGGCCTGACCTACGCGAAGCATCTCTGGGGAGTGATAGGTCTGCCCGGAAACGAATATCCTGCGAGAAGCCCGGAGGAACTTGCGGATTACCTTGACGGCCGGGAATGATGCCTCCCTTATGTGCACATAAATAACAACCCATATAATAACACTAACATTTTTAGCGATGAACCATTCAAAACGCTTCCTTTTTGTGCTGAGGTGTTTCGCTGCATTTCTGCTGTGCGCCTCAGTCCTGTCCTGCTGCAGTCAGGACCAGTCAAAAGTGATAAAGACGGATGTTCCGGTCCGCCCTTCCGGTCAGAGTGATGTCTTGGGACTGCGCACGGCTCCCCTTGACACGGTCCGTGTCGGTTTTGTTGGCCTGGGAGGCCGCGGTTCCTTTGCCGTCTACAGATATGCCTCTGTGCCCTGGACCAGAATCGTCGCCCTGTGCGACATTGAGCCTGACAGGGTTCAGAAGAATGTCGAATTTCTTGAGGAGAAAGGGATGCCTGCCCCTGCGGTCTATACGGGCGATGAGGGCTTCAAGCGCATGTGCGAACGTGATGACATAGATCTGGTATATATCTGTACGGACTGGAAAAATCATACTCCGGTCGCATTGTATGCCCTTGACCACGGCAAACACGCTGCTATCGAAGTCCCTTCCGCCACATCCCTTGATGAGTGCTGGGCTCTTGTGGACGCCGCGGAGCGCAACCGCCGCCACTGCATGATGCTTGAGAACTGCTGCTACGACTTCTTCGAGCTTTCAGCGCTTGAGATGGCGCGCAGCGGCGTGTTCGGCGAGCTTCTTCACGCCGAGGGATCCTACCACCACAACCTGACCGACTACTGGGACGGGTACTGGCGTAACTGGAGACTGGATTTCAACAGCGGTCACAAGGGCGATGTCTATCCTACGCACGGTCTTGGTCCTGTGTGCCAGGCAATGAATATACATCGCGGCGACAGGATGAAGACCCTTGTGGCGATGGAGACCAGGTCGGTGAACGGTGTCAAGTCCGTTAAGCGCTACCAGGGCATTGACATGCCCGACTTCCAGAACGGCGACCAGACGTGTACGATGATAAGCACTGAACTTGGCAAGACGATCCTGATCGAGCACAATGTGATGACTCCGCGTCCCTACGACCGTATGTACCAGCTTGTCGGCTCTGACGGATACGCGGCTAAATATCCTGTGGAGCAGTTCAATCTCCGTAAGGAGAAGATGACGGAGGCAGGTATCGATTTTGACGAGGACTTCAATATCCACGGTCCTCTTTCCGCAGAGCAGGCGAAGGCTCTTTATGCCCGCTATCCGAGCCCTATCCTTGACAAGGACCTCGAGGAGCTTGCGAAGCGTGTCGGCGGTCACGGCGGAATGGACTTCCTTATGGACTACCGCCTTATTTATTGTCTCCACTACGGTCTTCCTCTGGACATGGACGTATATGACCTTGCTGAGTGGTGCAGCATCAGTGAACTGGGTGCGATCTCCATCGCGCACGGCAGTGCTCCTGTAGAGGTCCCGGACTTCACCCGCGGTGCGTGGGACAGGATTGACGGGTTCAGTTATGCTTTTGCCGACGGATCATTCAAATAAACGGTTCTTATGAAAAATATTGCTCTGAAGATATGCCTGGCAGTCACGTTTGTGATTGCCGGCGTGGAATCATTTGCCCAGATTGCAGTGACTGGAAATGTTGCTGACAAGGCTACCGGAGAACCTCTTATAGGTGTAAGTGTCGCCATACAAGGAACTTCAAAAGGAGTGATTACTGATATTGACGGAAATTTCAGTGTTCAGGTAGAAGATGACGCCTCATTGGTTTTCGGTTATCTCGGGTACAGGACATTGGTTGTCCCTGTTGCAGGAAAGACTGTAATTGATGTCGTGATGGAATCCGACATCAACACGTTGGATGAAGTCGTACTGATGGGATATTCTTCTATGAAGAAGACGGAATTGTCGAGTTCGGTCGTTTCTGTACAGGGAGACAAGCTCAGAGATATAGTGACACCGGATGTAGGCAATATGCTCCAGGGAAAGGTTGCTGGAGTTGTGGTTACCAATGATTCCGGTGCTCCCGGAAGTACTGCCACAATCAGAATCCGAGGTACCGGAAGCATTACGGCAGGATCTTCTCCTCTTTATGTGGTGGACGGGGTCGCAGGAGGTATCTTCAACCCGAATGACATAGAAACCATTACAGTGCTGAAAGATGCCGGCTCGACAGGTATTTATGGAGCTTCAGGCTCCGGTGGAGTAATAGTCGTAACTACAAAGCAGGCCAAAGCGGGGCAGGAGCCTTCGGTTGACTTCAAGGCGCAGGTCGGTGTGAAGCAGATGCTGACCGGACGCTTCAATATGATGGATGCCTCTGAACTGTATGGACTGTATAAATCCGTTATGTCCCCGACTGCTATGAAGAGTTATCCGGAGAAGTTGCGCAATCAGGATTTCGACTGGATAAAGGATGCCGAAAGGACAGGTATTACTCAGAACTACTATGTATCCGCGAGCGGCAATCTCAAGAAAGTGAATTTCCTCGTGAGTCTCGACTGGTATGATGAAAACGGTACTCAGAGAGCTTCCGAATACAACAGGTTATCGGGCAGGGTTAATGTCGGTGCGGAGATAGCGAAAAATCTCACCCTCAACGCAAGGGTGAACTATAGCCAGTCCAAGAGTGTCAGCGGTTACGGTTTGGGATATTACAACCAGCTTCCGTGGAACAACCCGTATGATCAGAATACCGGCAAAGTCCTGTACATAGCATCTGCTGTACGTCCGGACAACGGGGAGGTCTGGTATGGCCGTGAAGCGAGCAATCCTCTTTATGCCCCTTCTGTGAATCCGAATCCTTACAGCATATCAAAGTCGCTTGTAGGTGATCTGCAGCTGTCTTGGGCAATTACAGACTATCTGACAGTGACTTCGACCAACAGGTATTCGTCAGGGAATTATTTGTCCAAAAGCGTGATTGTCCCTGAGGCATACAATGCAAGCTGGCCGGAGGGACAGCTCAGCCAAAGCCTTTCCTGGAACAGTTCATTCGGCACGACCAATATACTCAAGTATTTCGATACGTTCAGAAACGCACATAGCGTGTCGGCGCTTGTGGGTTATGAGTACGGCTACAGCCAGGATGAATATATGACCGGAGTTGCAGCCGGACTCAAAAACGGTCTTCAGGTATTCAATGGTACTGTGGCGAAGAATCTGACAGGAACCAAAACCGAGCTTGCGAGCTGGTCTGTTTTTGCACAGGCCCAGTACAGTTACAGAGAAAAGTATATTTTGAATGCAACATTCCGTGCGGACGCCTCATCAGTGTTCGCTCCGAAGAGTCGTGTGGGATATTTCCCTTCTGTTTCAGCCGCTTGGCTTGTGACAGGCGAGAACTTTATGAAAAACCAGGATGTCGTCTCGTTCCTCAAGCTGCGTGCAAGCTATGGTCTTACCGGAAATTCAAATATCGGGTCATACAAATATCTTGATGTATACGGATTCAACGAGAGACTCCAGTATCAGGGGGTACAGGGAGCTGTGCCTATGACTGTCGCGAACCCTTATCTGCACTGGGAGACTGCCGTGATGAAAAATCTCGGTATAGACATTTCTTTCAGGAATTTCCTAACATTGAATGTCGACCTGTACAGCAACCTGAACAAGGATCTGCTGCTTTCAGTTCCTCTTGCCCTGAGTTCCGGTTTCGACAGCAGGACTGAGAATACGGGAAAGATCCGCAACAGCGGTATAGAGGTACAGATCACTTCCAATAATTTCAACAGAAAGAATTTCAAATGGTCTACTTCACTCAACCTCGGCCACAACAAGAATGTGGTTGTCTATCTTCCGAACCATGAAGATATCGTCGTGTCGCATTCCCAGGGAGACCAGATCTACCGTGAGGGAGAGCCGCTTTACAGCTGGTATATGCCGAAATGGCTGGGAGTGGATCCGGAGAACGGAAACCCTCTTTGGGAAAAGCTGCTTTATGATGATGACGGGAACGTAATCGGCTCGGAGCCCGGCAGCAAGGTGGATATGACCAAAGACGTTCAGATTGTCGGATGTGCACAGCCTAAGCTGACAGGAGGTATGCTCAATACTTTCAACATCTATGGTCTTGAGGCGAGCATCAATCTTCAATTTGTATATGGTAATGATGTCTACAACGATACCCGCCGTTATATTGATTCGGACGGTGCATATATCGACTATAATTTTATGTCTCTTGACAACGGTCTCGGATGGAAACGCTGGGAGAAGGAAGGCGACATCGCGACGCATCCTAAGGCAAGGGTAGGAGGCAACAGGCTTTCAAATGAACTTACGTCACGGTATCTGGAAGACGGAAGCTATCTGAGGATAAAAAACGTGACTCTCAGCTATCCTCTTCCGAAGAAAGCGGTAAAGAAACTTCACCTTCAGAGCGCGAGGATATTTCTTTCTGGAGACAACCTTTATACGTTCACAAGATTTTCCGGTATGGATCCGGAGGTCGGTGTTAAAGGTCTTTTCAGTTATAATTATCCTGTTTCCAGGGTATTCTCGCTTGGGTTAAATATTAAATTCTGACGTTGCAATGAGAAAATATATTATACTGGCATTTATGGCCTTGGCTGCTGTGTCCTGTAATCTGGACTATTATCCGTACGACAAGGTATCAGCCGGAAGTATGCAGAACTTATCGTCTGCAGCTGTCGCTACAGACGGCAATTACGCCCTTTTCAAGGCACCATTGGAGTACAGCGGTTTCTTTACGGTCGGCAATACGTATGTCCGCCATTATTTCCAGATGGCGGAATTGAAAGGCGACAACGTGCTTATGTCCGGTAAGAGTACTGATCCTTTGTTCAAGGATGCCGTCCTTGAAGATTCATCCAGCGATACCAATATTGAATATTTTTGGTTCGCTGCTTATAAGATAGCTTATTCCACGTCTGTCGTGATAGATATGATAAGCGATGATACTGATGATGCCGATCTGAGGCATATAAAGGGGGAAAACCTCACTATGAGAGCTTTGGTCTATATGCACCTTTGTGACATATATGCGAATCCGTATGTCTGGGACGGAGGTCAGTCTATGGGAGTCATCCTGAATACGGGAGGTGGAGAAACCAATGTCTCCCGCGCGTCTGTCGCAAAAGTGTATGAACAGGTTGAAAGTGACCTGCTTGCCGCCATCAGATGTATGGAAGGAGGGTCGAGACGCGGCAACAACGGCTATATAGGCAAGGCTACTGCTCAGGGACTTCTTGCACGCCTTTATCTTTATATGGGCAGGGATCAGGAATGTATAAACGTGATAGGCGATATGCTTGCCGGGGCTGATCCTGCATCGGTGCTTGACGATGACTACGAGCATCTGTTCCAGTTCAGCAAGGAGTCCAAGGAAGTCCTCTGGTGCATAGGTATGATTGACAATACGACTGACATAGCAGGAGAACAGGCGATGCTCGGGTCCATGTACTGGTCCAACGGAGATCCCGGTGACGGTTCCGGCTGGGCTGAGATCTATTATTCACAGCCTCTGATCGACCTTTATGAACGTCATTCCGGTGATATGAGGATGGCAACTATGCGTGTACCGAAACACATTTCCACGACAGGAAAGAAGATGATCTACTGGCCGACTCCTACTGAGGACGGATTTTATGAAAACTACATAGACCGTGATCCGGTATATGACAATGTGACAGGCAAATATACCTGCACTTATGTTGAGATTACGGCTTCCGGCAGCGAGAAATCCGAGAAATATTCAGTCGAGACGGAGACGGTGAATACTTATCCCCGTCATTACATAATGCTTGACGGCAAGAAGCAGTATGTTACAGTATCCGATTCGCTTGGCTGCCGTACCGGTTCGGGAGGTAATGTCTATCCACTCAATTATATGAAGAAATTCTCCTGCCAGGAAGGCCGTGCCACCAATCTTGGTTCGCCTATAATGCTGCGCTGGGGAGAGCTGCTTCTTGACAGGGCCGAGGCGTATGCACATATCGGGGAAACGGAAAAGGCTCTTTCGGATGTGAATGTTATCCGCAGGAGAGCGGGACTTTCAGATGAGGATATGTTCACTTCCGGCAATATGGCGGAGAGGGGATATGATGACGTGCTTGATGTGGTTCTTGACGAGCGCAGGATGGAATTGTGCTTTGAAGGGTTCAGAGTTCTGGACCTCAAACGCAACAGACGTGATATAGACCGACGTTATGCCGGAAGGCAGATGTGGGAGGTGGTACCTTATTCTGATCCGCGTCTGTGCTATCAGATTCCGCGTGCGGAGATCATAGTCAGTGGAATACCACAAAATGAGCGTTGATTATGGACTGTATATTTCAAAAAACAGTTTGTATAATATGTCTTGTGCCTTTTTTCATCTGCTGTGAAAGGGCCGGTACGGATGATGCCGATGAAATGTCGGCTCCTCTGATTATTCCTGTGCCTCAGCCTGAACTTCCTCCAGAGGAAGATGATACAGTCGATGAACAGGAAATCCTTAAGCATCTGGATGATGATTTCTCCTGGTGGAGCGATATCCCTCAGCAGGAACGTCTCGGTTCTGCGGAAAATGAACTCCAGTTTGAAAGGGGAACTATGACTGTCAAGTTGCATTCCGACAAAGATTATATCTACGGGTATGTTGAGATCGATACGACAAAAGTGCTTTCAAGATATGGGGTATGGTCTCCTGAGTACCTTAATAACCTCGGTGTCTGGATTGATGCGGACGATGTGCATTCAGGTCAGGGAGGAGGATGGTTCTTCTCGTCTTCATCCAAACCTTATGATATTCTTCTGCGTGGCAGAATATCTGAAAACGCAGTTCCCCTGCAGGAGAATTGGAATCCGCGTGTAAATGATGTCACCGCTTCCGGAGACAGTTTCGGCGTTAGTGATCCTGACAGGGAGAATTGGAACAATGTCGGTACCGGCAAGGCAAAGATAGTGGATGAGACAATCTTCTGCTGCTCATTTGTAATTGACAGGAAACGTCTTGGCCTTGAAAATTTCACGGATATACGCATCGGAATTTCTTTTGATTCAGGAGGATACAATGACTATGCGGTAATTCCATACAGGACAGGTTTTGAACTTTCACTCATAAATTGACAGAAATGGAAAAGATACTGTATTTTATGATTTTTGCCTTTGCTGTCTTAGGGTGCGGCGGAGGCGGTGCGGAACTGGATTTTGAAAGGAAAGGCAACTGCTGGCAGCTTTCTGAAAAACAGTTTGACCGTTATGCGAAAAAAATCGCGTGTTCTTCGGAATATGAAGCCAAAATGCTTTTGGATAAGGGATATTCTATTGCTGACAGTCTTGCGTCGGTTTATATGGACGGTACCCTGGTAGTCTTTGCCGATGCAATGGAAAAGGCGTTCTTTTCTGTTGATTCTCCTCTCAGAAATGATGGAATCTATGCCCTTGCACTTAAAAGGGAAAAGGAGTGCAGATCTATCCTTGCTGTGGATATCAAAAGGATAGGTTGGAAAGAATCCATACTTGAAAGCAATGCTGAAGGACGCAAGGTCAACGATCTGAAACTCTTCAGCCTGGACAGCGGAGAGACTTCATTGTATGAACTTCTGGACCGTCCGACTGTGATTATGGTCTATGGAGAGTCATGCGCTTCTTGTTCAAAGCTCTTCAGAGAGGTCGGCAGGTCCTCATATCTCAACAGGATGTCTTCAGAAGGCAGGATAAACCTGGTATCAGTATATGTCGGGGAGGATACGGATGAGTTCCGGTCGCTGTCTCAAAAAATGGTCGGATGGAAAGCTTTCGCTGATATGGAAATGGCTGTGAAATTTGACAATGCCTTTGACGGGCGGCTTGTTCCGTCCCTGTATCTTGTGTCTGAGAACGGGATTGTCAAGGTCAGAGGAAGCGTTTCTGTGGACCGTATTGAAGAGGAAGTAAAGTCTAATGATAGTAGTGTTATCAATATTTCATTGGAGGATGGCGAATATGTCTGGGGCGGAAGAGTTGCAGACGGAAAATATATGCCATATACAGACGGATTCAAGACCACGTTCAGTGCCAACAGCGGCAATCAGATAATGCCGCTGTTGATCACGAGCGAGGGACGTTATGTCTGGTCTGATGCCCCTTTTGATTTCAGAATCGAAAACAACAGGCTTGTTATCTGGAATGCCCAGGGATGGATTGATACGGCTTTTGCCGGAGATAATCTCGAGGATGCCTTCAAATTCGGCTCATCTTCGTTTTTCCCTTCCGACGGGAAACTGCCACCGTCAGAATTTTTTGAATGTCCGCAATATAACACGTGGATAGAGCTTCAGTATAACCAGAATCAGAAAGATGTCCTCGAGTATGCGCGTGGAATCATCCGCAATGGACTTCCTGCCGGAATAATCATGATTGATGACACTTGGATGGAGGATTATGGCAAATGGGTCTTTCATCCGGGGCGTTTTCCTGACCCGAAGGCCATGTCGGATGAACTTCACAGGATGGGCTTCAAACTTATGCTTTGGGTATGTCCTTTCGTAAGTATGGACCAGTATCAGATATGGGCTGAAATCAATTCCTTTGACGGATTCCTGAAAAAGGAAGGTGGAGGAGCATATCCTGTGGAATGGTGGAACGGAGTGTCGGCTGAATTGGATTTTTCCAATCCGGAAGCTGTTGAATGGTTTGACGGGCAGCTCAGGCATCTTGTGGAAGAATACGGTGTCGACGGCTTCAAATTCGATGCAGGTGACTTCAATCTTTATCCTGAGGATGCGGTTTCCTATGGAAATCTCAAGGCTTACCAGTATTGTCAGGCTTTTGCGGATTATGCCGACAGGTATCCTTATAATGAATACCGTGCAAGCTGGCAGGATGGAGGCAAACCTATCGTGCAGAGACTCCATGACAAATCCCACAATTGGGATGCTTTGAAAGTTCTTGTACCTGAAATGCTTGCGGCAAATCTTATGGGGTATTACTTCTCCTGTCCGGATATGATAGGAGGCGGAAGCTTCGCTTCTTTCCTTCCCGGATGTGAAATTGACCATGAGCTCATCGTCCGTTCCGCACAGACACACGCTCTTATGCCTATGATGCAGTTTTCTGCCGCTCCGTGGAGGATTCTTGACAGAAGACATCTGGATGCGGTCCTTGAAGCCGTCAGAATACGCGGGAAACTTCTTCCTGAAATCAGGGAACTTATATCCAGGGCGGCTTATGGGGAGCCTGTAGTCACACCTTTGGAATTCTGTTTCCCTCATTCGGGTTATGCTGAGATTACTGACCAGTTTATGCTTGGAAGGGATGTGATGGTCGCCCCTATGCTGGAGCCTGGAACTGTCCGTCAGGTTGTTCTTCCTGCCGGGAAATGGCTCGCTGATGACGGTACGGAATATTCCGGGGGACAGACGGTAACGATAGAGGTACCTCTTGAGAGGATACCATATTTCAGAAAAATAAAGACAGTATTATGAAAAAAATATGTTGCCTGTTTGCAGCGGCTTTATGCTGTCTTTCCTGCGAGAAATATCCTTCGGGACCGGACGGCGGCGATACGGAGCTTTCATTTGATCCGGTCAAAGGATGGCCTCTTCCGGAATTCGACGGTGAAGTGGAGCATTTTGCCGCCCCCGAGCCTCCGTTTGAATATACTGTTACATACGAATATGACAAATCCGGTTTCTGCAATCCGGAAAGGGGATCATATCATCCTCTTGAATATCATTTCCGTGGCGGTATCCCCGAACCTTACAGTCTGGAGAGGCTGTCTTCTGCAAGAAACGGTAATTGTACTCTGCACTACCTTGGAGTCTACCTTTGTGACTATCTTGAAAGCGATATTCCTCAGGAGGCTCTGGATGTCCTCAGGACACATTTTGAAAGGGAGCGTGAGGCCGGTACGAAAGTCGTTCTGAGGCACGCATATTCCTGGGACAACAAATGGCCTGTCCAGGAGCCTGAGCTGAAATGGATTCTCAGGCATATAGAGCAGCTCGGTCCTGTATGGAGGGAATATGAGGATGTGATATATGTCGTGCAGGCCGGATTCTTCGGATGTTATGGTGAGTGGCATACGACAACTCATATAAATACGAGCGAGGAGCGTGCCGCAATAGTGAAATCCATCCTTGACAACCTTCCTGAAAGCAGGCAGGTTGCCGTGCGCACTCCGGCCCATAAAAGGAAGATTCTCCAGGATATCTACGGAAGGACATTTACTCTTGCTGATACCGTAACGGCGGAGACTGCATTTGACGGGTCCTACAAATCGCGTATTGCCGGCCACAGTGACTGTATCTTCGCCAACAGCAGTGACGGAGGAAGCTTTCAGAGCCCTATGGACTTGAAACTGTGGAGACGGGAGGGTGCCTATACGTCTTTGGGAGGAGAATCCTGTTTTGTAGGTGATTACTCCTATTGCGGATGCGCATATTCCAACAAACATATGCGCAAGCTCCAGTGGTCGTATCTGAGCAATCATTATGCTATCGTTGACCATTGGAGGACAAACGGATGCAACGATGATCTTGAAAGGAGGGTCGGATACAGGCTCGTATTCAACGGTGCGTCATTCTATGGACGTTTTTCTTCCGGAGAGGATTTTCTGATGAAGCTGTGCCTTACCAATTATGGATTTGCGTCATTGATAAATGAACGCAGGATAGAACTGATTTTGGTCAACGACAATGACCCTTCAGAAAAATATGTCTATATCTCCCGGAAGGATCCGCGTGACTGGAAAGGCTGCCATCATTATGAATACGATGAGAAGCTGGTGCTTCCTGCTTCTCTGAAGTCGGGTCAGCAATACACTCTGTATATGAATCTTCCCGACATCTCCCCTGAGCTTCACGACGATTGCAACTATAGTGTAAGAATAGCAAGCAGAGGTGTCTGGGATGAGAATACGGGGTATAACCGGATAGCTGCGTTTATAGCTGAATAGAAATTAAATGTCAACTGAAATGAAAAAGATATATATGCTTATGGCAATGGCGTTGGTCTGCTTTGCCTGCGAGAAAACACCTGCGGATCAGGGGAATGATGATAATGTAATACCTGAACCTGGATTTGACCCTGTAGCAGGTTGGGCTATGCCCGAGTTTGACGGGGATGTTGAGAGTTTCACGGCTCCTGAGCCTCCGTTTGAATATTCCGTGGAATATGAATACGACGACACCGCGTTTCCTAATCCGGAACGTGGTTCATACAGCCCGATGGAATACCATTTCCGTGGCGGAACGATTCCGGAGCCTTACAGTCTGGAATATCTTTCCATAGCGAGAAAAGGAAACTGTACGCTTCATTATCTTGGGGTATATCTGTGCGACTATCTTGAAAGCGATATTCCTCAGGAGGCGCTTGATGTGCTCAGAGTCCATTTTGAGCGCGAGCGTGAAGCCGGAATGAAAGTTGTCCTCCGCCATGCGTACTCCTGGGATATGAGCTGGCCTGTACAGGAGCCTGAATTGAAATGGATTCTCAGGCATATAGAGCAGCTCGGTCCCGTGTGGAGAGAATATGCGGATGTCATCTATGTAGTGCAGGCAGGGTTTTTCGGTGCCTGGGGAGAATGGCATACCACAACTCATATAACCACGCCGCAGCAGAGCGCGGAGATTGTAAAGGCTATTCTGGACAATCTGCCTGAAAGCAGGATGGTGGCATTGCGCACACCGGCACATAAGAGAAAAGTCCTTGAAAACATCTACGGAAGAAAATTCTCAAATGCGGATTCGATAACTGTCTCGACAGCCTTTGACGGCTCGTACAATTCCCGCCTTGCCGGTCACAGCGACTGTATTTTCGCGAACAGCACCGACGGAGGAACGTTCCAGAGCCTGAACGACAAGAAATTATGGCGAGGGGAAGGCAATTATGTCTCTCTGGGGGGAGAGTCCTGCTTTATGGGGGATAATTCCTATTGCGGATGTAAATACTCCAATGAACATCTGAGGAAACTTCACTGGTCATATCTGAGCAATCACCCCAAGATTGTGGAATCCTGGAAAACAGGAAAATGCAATGATGATCTTGACAGCAGGATCGGATACAGGCTTGTGTTCAACGGGGCTGCATTTACCGGAAGGTTCGCTTCAGGTGAAGAGCTGCTGATGAAGCTCTGTCTCACCAACTATGGCTTCGCATCGTTCATCAATGAGCGCAAAATCGAGCTGATACTTATGAACGACAACGATTCTTCTGAAAAATATGTGTTTGTCTCAGAAAAGGATCCGCGCGACTGGAAAGGTTGTCATCACTATGAATATGATGAGAAGATTATCCTTCCTTCCTCTTTGAAATCAGGAGAGCGTTATACATTGTATATGAATCTTCCTGACATTTCCGAGAATCTTCATGACGACCCGGCCTACAGCGTCCGTATCGCCTCAAAGGGCGTATGGGATGAGGGCACAGGCTACAACCGCATTGCTGGTTTCGTCGCGGAATAGTATTGTGACATAATCGTTAACGCTGAAGATATGCAAAGAATTCAAAGAATTTCCGCCTGTTGCATCTTGAGTCTCATATATATAGTCTCTTTTGCGCAGGTAAGGACCGTCAGGGGTAAAGTCCTTGACTCCGGCGGTCAGTCTCTTGCCGGTATAACCGTATTGGCCGGAAGTTCAAACGGTGTCATGACAGACGGTAACGGGGAATTTTCCTTAGATGTTCCTGACGGGATATCAGAGCTTGAATTCATCTGCCTGGGTTACTCTACAGTCAGAGTGAAGGTGGATGAAAACCGCGATGACATCATTGTCTATATGACGGAAGACGCAATGAGTCTGGAAGAGACGGTTGTTATCGGCTATGGTGTGCAGAAAAAGGTAAACCTTACAGGTGCGATATCCTCTGTCTCTTCCAAAGAGATAAGCAACAGGACATCAGCGTCTCTTACCCATATTCTCCAGGGGACTGTTCCGGGAATGTATGTGTCGACATCAAGCGGTTCACCTGCAGATGTCGCGGAAATCAATATCAGAGGCTACAACTCGATAAATGGAGGTGCTCCGCTTGTCCTCATTGACGGGGTGGAGGGGGATATGGCCAAAGTCAATCCCCAGGATGTCGAGTCGGTCTCCGTGCTCAAAGACGCTTCGTCTTCTGCCATTTATGGTGCGCGTGCATCTTTCGGAGTGGTGCTCATAACAACGAAGAAAGGAAAAGACACCAAAGGGCGTCCGGTCGTGAGATATAGCGGCAATGCCGGAATAACCACTCCTACCACACGCACCGATTATGAGTCGCGGGGTTATGACTCTGTGTATATAAATGACCTTTTCACATTCAATACGGATGGTGTAAACTACACACGTTATACGGAGGAGGATATGCACCAGCTTTACATCCGGCGCAACGACAGGACGGAACATCCCGACCGTCCGTGGGTCGTACAGGAAAACCGCAACGGCAGGATGAGCTATATCTATTACTGCAATACCGACTGGTACAGATCACTCTATACTACGGTCAATCCTTTTACTCAGCATAATGTTTCCATATCCGGAGGAACCGACAGATTCAAATATTATTTTTCAGGTGGATATGAACACAAGGAGGGGACTTTCAAGGTCCGTCCCGACAACTACAACAAGTATAATCTCAGGAGCAGGCTTGACTTCAAGATCAACAGATACGTTACCATAAGCGATAATCTGAGCTTTTATACTTCTGACTATGATTATCCTGGAAACTCTAACGAGAATTATACATTCATGTATTCCCAGGTGCACGGTCTTGCCAGTATGCCATTGAAAAACCCCGACGGGACCAATGTTTACAAGACCGTTCTGACTGACAGCAACGTAACGAACGGATGTCATATAGAACTCGGGGATGACAGAAAGTTGAATAAAAAGGCCAAGTACAATTTCTCTAATACGGCTGAAATTGCAGTACATCCTTTGGAGGGCTTCGATATAAGGGCCAATTTCACATATACATACGATTCTGACCGGGCTACCCACCGCTGGGTTCCTTGTGAGTACAGTATGTATCCCGGGGAAATCCTTGAGGAGAAGGTAGGGCGTTTCCAGAATATGCTTGAAGACAGGTTCGGCTACACTAAATATATGGCATTCAATGTCTATGCTTCTTATGAAAAGACTTTCAGGGATGCCCATCATTTCAGCGCGACAGCCGGCTACAACTATGAGACGCAGTATTTCAGGGAAGTCCGGACAAGCGGCAACAACCTTTCCTCATATTATCTCAGCGAGTATAATCTGGTGCAGCCGGACGCATCGGGAAACAAGGTTTTCAATGTTGACGGCAGTCAGACAGAATATGCTCTTGCAGGTGTTTTTGCACGTGTCAACTATGATTACAAAGGTAAATATCTTGTTGAAGTCAGCGGACGTTGCGACGGAAGTTCAAGGTTTGCCAAAAGCAGCAGGTGGGGATTTTTCCCTTCCGCTTCGGTCGGATGGAAACTTTCCGAGGAAAAGTTTTTCGCACCGGCAAAAAAGGTTATGGACCTTGCAAAGATACGTTTCTCATACGGTGTGCTCGGCAATCAGCAGGTGGATGATTATGCTTATATACGTTCGGTAACCACGTCCCAGATCAGCTATCTTTTTGAAAGCGATACCAACAGGCCCAACGGCTCAACGGTAGGTGCGTACAGTGCCGACGGACTTACGTGGGAAACCACCTGGCATTACAATCTCGGACTTGATCTCGGATTTTTCGGCAGCAGACTCGGTTTCAGCGGAGACGCCTATATCAGGGATACGAAAGGTATGATCACATCGGGAGAAATAGTCCCGTCGGTGTACGGAGCTTCCGCGCCTCAGGCCAATGCTGCCAATCTCCGTTCCCAGGGTATAGAGCTTACCCTTTCCTGGAAGGATACATTTATGCTTGCAGGAAAGCCTTTCACGTATGGAATCAGTGTAAACTATAGCGATTATATAACCAAACTTACAAAATACAACAATCCGGCAAGGGTTATGGGCAGCTATTACGAAGGTATGGTGTTCGGTGAAATCTGGGGCTTTGAGACAGACGGTCTTTTTGCCTCGGATGCCGAAGCTGCTGAATATACAAAAAAGGTCGACCAGTCATTTCTTCAGACCAAGCTTACGGGAGGATGGAAAGGAGGTGACCTTAAGATTGTTGACCGTGACGGTGACGGAATAATCAGCCGCGGCGCATATACGGTAGACAATCCCGGAGACCTCAAAATAATAGGAAACGACAAACCGCGTTTCCAGTATGGAATAAATCTCAATGCCTGCTGGCTCGGGTTTGACCTGTCAGTGTTTTTCCAGGGTGTAGGCCGTATCAACTGGTATCCTCCGGCAGACAACCAGGCTTTCTGGGTCGCATACAATCGTCCGCAGGCGACATATATCCCTAAAAATTATATGGACAACGTCTGGTCGGAAGACAATGTGGGAGCATATTTCCCGCGTCCGCGGGGACATCTGGCAAATACGGGCAACACTTATCTTACCCTTAAGAATGACCGTTACCTTCAGAATCTCGCATATTGCCGTCTCAAGAATCTGACATTCGGATATACGCTTCCGTCACGAGTTCTTGAAAAGACATTCATAAGTCAGATAAGGCTGTATTTCACAGGAGAGAATCTGTTCTACCTCTCTCCGTTGACAAAGGTTTCAAGGTATATGGATCCTGAGGCAATGGTAAAGCAGAACACATTCGGATATTATTATCCTTATCAGAAGTCGTTTGTGGCCGGTATTGACATTACGTTCTAAAAGGAGAATCTTGTATGAAAAAGAGAATATTATTTCTGATGGTTTCCGCAGTATTTGCAGTGTCGTGCAGCCTGGACAAATTTCCTCTTGACAGAGATACGGTAGATTCGTATTTCAAAGACGAGGAGCAGCTGCAGAACATTTCCAATACATTCTATGACGACCTTTTCGACGGGCCGTTCTACGATGACGAAAGCGATATATGTTTCAAGACATCGCTGCCGTCTCTGCTTAGGGGAGGAAATTTGAGGACAGTACCCTCTTCCGGAGGGGGGTGGACCTGGAGCACGTTGAGGAATATCAACAATATGCTTGACAATATCCACAGATGCGACAATGAATCCGTACGTATAAAATATACGGCAGTCGCACGTTTTTTCAGAGCATACTTCTACTTTCTTAAAGTCCGTGACTTCGGAGACGTACCGTGGTATGACCACGAACTCAGCGTGACTGAAAAGGATGAATTGTACAAGGCAAGGGATTCGAGGGACTTTGTCATGACAAAGATGATTGAGGATATCGACTATGCAATCAGATACCTCCCTGATGAAGCCAATGCATATCGTGTCACTAAATGGACAGCTCTTGCATTCAAGTCCCGTTTCTGCCTTTTTGAAGGTACCTGGAGAAAATACCACGGCAATGGAAATATGGCGCACGATGCCGACTATTACCTGAAACAGGCAGCTGATGCCGCGGATGAATTTATCTCCACATCTCCATACCGCATATACGGGACCGGCAAGCCCGATACTGACTATATGATGCTGTTCGCTTCCCAGAATGCTGTGACAGAAGAGATTATCCTTGCGAAGAACTATAGTCTCGCACTGAGTATCTCGCATTTCGGGACTTATGATACATTCGGACAGAACAAACGGGCATACAACAAGAAGTTTGTGGACAGTTTCCTTATGAAGGACGGCTCACGTTTTACTGACAGGGACGGATGGGAGACAATGGAGTATTATGACCAGGTTGAAGACCGTGACCCGCGTCTGGCGCAGATTATACGATGTCCGGGTTATCACCGTATAGATGATGATGTGCAATACGCACCGGATTTCGGAAATACCTGTACGGGATATCAGGTCGTAAAATATGCCCAGAGCTACAATATCCTTGATATGAACTGGGCTGCATCCGACAATGACCTGCCTATATTCAGAGCCGCTGAGGTCTATCTGAACTATGCCGAGGCTATGGCGGAAAGAACGGATGTCTCCATCACCCAGGATGACATTGATAAAAGCATCAATCCTTTGAGGACGCGTGCCGGAATGCCGGGGCTTGATCTCAAGAAGGCGAATGCCGACCCCTGTCCTTTTATGTCTTCTTCTCTGTATGGATACAGCAATGTGAGCGGACAAAATAAAGGTGTGATTCTGGAGATCCGCCGTGAAAGGACCATAGAACTTACTCAGGAGGGTGATTTCAGGTGGTATGACCTTATGAGGTGGAAGGAGGGGAAATGTATAGAGCAGGGACTTTATGGAATGTATTTTCCCGGTACGGGTGAATATGACCTTGACAGGGACGGTAAAGCCGATGTCTGCATATATGAAGGAGATGAAATCCCTGAAACGGAAGCAGGCAATATACTTAAGCTCGGAAATACAGTAATCCTTTCTGGGGATTCAGATGGAGGATATGTGGATCCTCACCGTAAGACCCAGCATATATTCGATGAGGCCAGAGATTATCTGTTCCCTATCCCTTCGGAAGATCTGGCCATCAACGGAAACCTTGTACAGAATCCGGGCTGGACTAAGAAGTAACCCATTTTAATATGGTCACATATTATTAACATAATTAAAACATCAAAAAAAATGAAAAAGCAGTTAAAATTTTTCGCGGCAGCTTTGCTTATGATAGGAGCTGTTGCCTCTTGCAGCAAACCGGACAACGGCAAAAACGGAAATGACGATGGTGACAACAATGGTCCTTCAGAGGAAGGAGCCATAGTTATTGACGGCAAATGGGACGATTGGAATGCGATTCCTGAAGATGAACTCGTTGCCTCAAAGCTGGACCCTGATTCTGACAAGACTGCCATAAGAACCATCAAATTCTTCAATACGGAACAATATCTTTATGTATATGCAGAGTTGGATCCGGAAAAGGTTGGCACCGCATTCACGGAGTCTGAAAAATGGGATTCTGGTAAAGGACAGCCGCGTTCTCTGAGATTTATGATAGATGAAGACAACAGCGATACTACAGGCGGTTCCGATATTGATTTTCCTGAGGCTGAATGGGGAATTGATGTCCTTGTGGATGCGTATATCTGGGCTGATGCCGGCAATATAAAGCTCGGCTGGAGCGAGTGCTGGAATTTCAAGCAGGATGCAGAGGTAGGATATCCGTTTATCGGCCTGATTGAGCAGAATACAGCTCTTGACAATATGGTTGTGACTCCGAATAATGTCGCCGGAAATATGGTCAAAGGATTCTATGCCGTAGAACTTGCAATAGACAAGACTCTACTGGATCTTGAAAAGACAATCAAGGTCGGGGTCTTTCTTGTCGATGATGCATGGGTTTATGCCGGAATGATGCCGTCTGATGGTATTCCTTTCACACTGAATCTGTAATTTTTTCTGCAATAAACTGATTTTAATATGAAAAGAATCATTGAAATTTCGCTGTCGCTTCTTGTGGTATGGGGGGCGGCGTCCTGTAATCCTGATGACAATAACGGTAAAGAGCCCGATGTTCCGGATACTCCTTCTGAAACTATTGCTATTGACGGGAATTTCTCTGATTGGGATACTGTGGAGGGAGTTGTCGGCTGTACTCTTCCTGCTGATGCCAATCCGGAAAGGCTTGGATTGAAGGCGATAAAGTTCTTCGCTGATGCTGATTATATCTATGGGTATGCCGAATATGAAAACGCTGTAATGTCACTGGAGGGAGTCGATCCGAGCTGGGACGGGAACGGAGCCTGGACCACAGGTGTTCCTACTCCTTTGCGGATTTTCCTTGATCTTGACGGTAATCCTAAAACGGGTATGACCTGCAAACCGGCTTTTCCTTCAATCGGGGCTGAAATAGGACTGGAACTGTATCAGTATATGGCAGTGGAGACAGGTGCCGTCACTCTCGGCTGGAGCCAGTGCAATACGCTCAATGTCAAAGAGGGTGCTGAGGACGGTGATGATTTCAATGCTCTTGGTGTCCAGTACTGGTCTTCAGAGCGTGACAATTATATTGTGAACCGTGACAATTTCAGATCAAAGATAGCAGGCAACAGTATCAGGACCGAGTTTGCTATCGGACTGGACTATTGTGATGAACTCAAGGGCAGGACTGTAAATGTCAGCGTACAATTTATGGCTGAGGGATGGTCTGAAAAGGGATATCTTCCTCAGGATGAAAAAGGCTACATTACAATCCAGCTTCCGTAACGGTGAGGGTGCAGGCTTTGGGACTTTAGATAGGGCCTGCCGTCATCAATGAAAACAGATGGGGAATCCTTGAAGATTTTGGGGATTCCTCATTTTTAACTATATTGTCTTTATGTACGGTAGAATAAGGCTTTGTGCCATAGGTTTCGGCAACAGGACAGGCAAATATCTTAAATATGTTGAGCAGCACCCTGAGGAGGCTGCCGTCTGTGCTGTGGTCGATACTGATATGCTGAGGCTGAAAGAGGCTTCTGAGCTGTATTCCATTCCGGAAGACAGGTGCTTTTCCTCTGTAGATGAATTGCTGGCGTCCGGCATTGAGGCGGATGCTGCCATTGTGGCTACTGCCGATGACTCGCACTATGATATCGCTCTCAAGATATTGGAACGGGGATGGCATCTTCTGCTTGAAAAGCCTATGGCAAGGACTTCCGGCCAGTGTGTTGAACTTGCAGATGCTGCAGAAAGGTCAGGAGTCGTTTCGGGATTGTGTTATGTGATGCGGTATCATCCGTATTACAGAAGGATCAAGGAGATTGCGGATTCTGGAAATTATGGGAAAATCCTTTCGGTCACTCACAGGGAGAACGTCGGTATAGACCGGATGACACATACTTTTGTCAGGGGCCACTGGTCCAGGGAGGGGGACACTTCTCCTATATTCATCTCAAAGTGTTGCCATGATGTGGATTTTCTCCTGTGGATGGCAGGAGACCGTGTGTCCTGCGATTACAGCGTGGCTTCAAAAGGAAGCCTGTCAAAGTATTGTGCCGTTAATTTTCCGGAGAGGGCCGCATCGAGATGTATAGACTGTCCTTTGGAAGAGGGATGCAGATATTCTGCTGTTGATCTTTACCGCAGGAGGAAAGAGTGGACAGGAAATTTCGGACGCGGAAAAAATCTCGACGAAGCTATAGAAAAGGAACTTAGATATGGGAAATATGGCAGGTGTGTGTACCGTTGCGACAATGATGTGATGGACTGTCAGGAAACTGTATTTGAATTCGTAAATGGAGTGAAGATCGGGATTGTCCTTGACGGGATTTCGGACAAGGAGGGAAGAGATACCGTTATCTGTTTTGAACGGGGCCGTCTGGTTGCAAAAGATGGTGTGATCAGTGTATTTGTGGACGGTAATCTTTCGTCTGAGGAAGATTTTACCGGGATTTTGTCAGGACCTTTCCACGGCGGTGCGGACCTGGCAATAGTTGAGGATTTCTTCAGGGCGATAAGGACAGGTATTCCTATGGAGTGTTCTCTGTCTGGCTCGCTGGCAGGATGTATCGCCTGTTTCGCGGCTGAACGCAGCCGAAAAGCCGGGGGCAAGGTTATAAATCAAAAAAGCGTGTGACCGGATTCGGCCGCACGCTTTTGGAAAATTAAAGATTGTCTTTTTCGATGTCCTTGAAATATCTGTAGGTGTTGACTTTCAGTTCACCGGCTGCAAGTTCGTCGCAGACAATGATGCCGTGCCGGTGTGCCTGGAGGGCTGAAAGGGTGCAGCTCTGTGAATATGCTCCCTCGACGGCCTGCTGGAGTGCACGTGCTTTTTTGTGCCCGAAAGCGAGTACAAGCACTTCTTTTGCTGAAAGTACCGTGCCTACTCCTACAGTAAGTGCAAGCGCAGGGACTTTGTTTATGTCATTGTCAAAGAACCTGGAATTGACAACCCTTGTGTCGTATGTGAGGGTCTTGACTCTTGTACGCGATACAAGTGAAGAGAACGGCTCGTTGAATGCAAGGTGACCATCTTCTCCGACTCCGCCCAGGAACAGGTCTATTCCGCCTGCAGCCTGTATCCTCGCCTCGTAGCCTGCACATTCAGCCTCAAGGTCAGCGGCATTTCCGTTGAGGATATTGATGTTCTCTTTCGGAACGTCCACGTGGTCAAAGAAATTCTTGGCCATAAATGAATGGTAGCTTTCCGGATGTGATTCGGGAAGTCCTACATATTCATCCATATTGAACGTTATGACGTTTTTGAAGGAAATCTCTCCTGCCTTGTAAAGTCTTATAAGTTCATTGTATGTTCCTATAGGGGTGGATCCTGTAGGGAGTCCGAGCACAAACGGTTTGTCTGTTACCGCTGCTTTTGCCTTTATTCTGGAAACAATATAGTTTGCGGCCCATACGGAACCTTTCTTATCCCCGTTTTCAATAATAAGTCTCATTCGTGTCTATATTAGAATAATTTAACAAATACTTCTATAGCCTGATACTCAGCCATTCCAAGCTCATTGTACAGGCGTGCGGTGTTCTGTGTCCTTTCTTCTGCCCTCTGCCAGAACTCCCTGCTGTCGTCTCCAGGGAAAGGAACGATGTCTTTCTGTGACAGGTGGCGGTATATGGCGTGACGTTTCTTGATCAGCTCATCCGGGCTCAAAGGCACGGCCATATCGACTTTTCCAAGCTCCCATTCCATCCATGCTCCTCTGTACAGCCATACGTGGCAGTTCTTGAGCCATTCCTCACCCTCAAGCTGGTTGAGAGCCTCAAGTACGGCTTCTGTGCAGACTCTGTGCGTTCCGTGAGGGTCTGCAAGGTCTCCGGCTACATAGATCTGGTGAGGCTGGACTTTCTGGAGCAGGTCTATTATTATATCAATGTCGGCCTGTGTCCTTTTGCCTTTTTTGATTCCTCCGGTCTCATAGAACGGAAGGTTGAGGAAATGTGCGTTCGTATTGTCGTTCAGTCCGAATGAACGCACTGCCGCACGTGCCTCGGCACGTCTGATGGCGGCTTTGAGATTGAGGAGTTCACGCGGTTCAGGCTCGCCTGGACGTTTGCTCTCTATGATTTTTTTCACTCTGTCGAATTCATCAGCGAATCCGAGTTCGTGTGCAGTGTCCATGTGCTGAAGGACCACATCATCGTGTACGGCCACATTTCCGGATGTCTCGTATGCTACGTGCACGTCATGTCCCTGTTCTACAAGACGGATGAATGTACCTCCCATCGAGATCACATCATCATCAGGATGCGGAGAGAAGACAACGACTTTTTTCGGGAACGGTGTTGAAGACACCGGTCTCGTGCTGTCATCCGCATTCGGCTTTCCTCCTGGCCATCCGGTGATTGTATGCTGGAGGTCATTGAACACGTCTATGTTGATCTTGTCGTATGGGCCTTTCTGCTCGAGAAGTCCTCCGAGAGAATGCTCTATGTAATCCTGATATGTAAGTTTGAGGATAGGCTTGTGTACCTGTTCGCAAAGCCATACCACGGCTTTCCTTGTAAATTTTGGAGTCCAGTCGCAAGGGCCTACAAGCCACGGTGCCACGACTCTTGAAAGCAGGCTTCCTGCGTTGTCATCCGCATAGAAAGATATGTTTTCGTGTTTCTGCAGGAATGATGCGGGACATAAGGAGGACGGTATGCCTTCCACGATGTTGTGTACGGCGTTTGCCTTGTCTTCCCCCCAGGCCATAAGGATGATCTGTTTCGCGCTCATCATAGTGGCGATGCCGATGGTGATTGCTGCACGCGGGGTTGCATCTATGTTTCCGTTGAAATTCTTCGCTTGGACTTTTCTGCTTTTATGCGAGAGAAGCACTGTCCTTGTCCTGCTCTTTTCCGACGAGCCGGCTTCATTGAAGCCGATCTGGCCTTCGGTCCCTATACCTATTACAAGGAGGTCAAGTCCGGAGATTTTTTTGTCGAACTCGGCACAGTATTCTGTGATTTCAGATTTTTTGACAGTGCCGTCAGGTATGTATATGTTTTCCTCTTTTGCGTCTACCTGATTGATGAACTCTTCGTGCAGACGGTGGTTTCTTCTCTGTGTCTGGTTGGCTTCGATAGGATAGTATTCATCAATGCTGAATATCTCCACATCGGCAAATGAAACTTCTCCTGCCTTGT
>ERZ778514.644-NODE-644-length-30572-cov-4.506799_pt1 | contig 30572 bp, 30 predicted proteins | sample MGYA00510344_ERZ778514 | MGnify/ENA primary metagenome ERZ778514 (study PRJEB29527, sample SAMN07138968) | mouse gut metagenome | material: feces | host: mouse | place: China:Nanjing | collected 2016-01-25 ...
GAGCCAGGCCCGGAACCGCTATACCTTCGCGGCCGGGATATGCCGAAAGCAGCAGCTTCATGTGCTGGAAGCCGTCTTTACCTTCACGGCCAATCAGGAGAAGGAGCACGCGGAAATCTTCTTCAACCACCTGAAAGAGCTGGACGGCAGCACCATCCGTCTGGACGGCACCTATCCGGTAGAGGTGACCAACGACGTGAAACAGCTCCTCCGCCGGGCCCAGCACAACGAGTATGAGGAGTTCGACCCCGTCTACAAGAGCTTTGCGGAAACAGCCCGGCGGGAAGGCTTTGCCCAGGCCGCCAACAGCTTCCAGCAGATCGCGGCCATTGAGCAGACCCATGGCAATCGCTTCCGTTATTATGCGGACCTTCTGGAGAACGAACAGCTTTTCGTGTCCGACGTGAAGTGCGCCTGGATGTGCCTGAACTGCGGCCATATTCAGGAGGGCCTGCAAGCGCCGAAGAGCTGCCCGGTGTGCCAGCATGACCAGGGCTTTTTCATCCGCCTGGAGCTGACACCCTACGGCGGAGGCATTCTGCGGGCAAACTGATCGGCCTGTGAGATTCTTTCGAAAGTGTTAAAAAAACGGCGGTTTTCCATGGGAATCATTGACAGAACGGAAGATTTGAAGCATAATAGAGATGTCAAAGCAAAGACGGAAAGGAATGATACCTATGGACGAGATTTATATCACCGGACACCGGAACCCTGATACAGACTCGATCGTATCCGCCATGGCTTACGCGGCGCTGAAAAACGCCCTGGGTCAGCGGCAGTACCAGGCGGCGCGGCTGGGGGAGGTCAGCGACGAGACAAAAATCGTCCTGAACCGCTTTGGATTCCAGCCGCCCCGCCTGATCCGGAACGTGCGCACCCAGGTCCGTGATCTGGATTATGACACCGTATCCACCCTGTCCGCGTCGGCCACCATCAGCCGGGGCTGGCAGGCCATGCAGAAGGGGAAAATTTCGGTGCTTCCCGTGGCCAACGAGGACGGCACCCTCTACGGCACCCTTTCTGCCGGGGACGTGGCCAACTATGATATGACCTCCGTCCGGAACCCCCGGGTGGACGGCATTCCGGTCTACAATCTGCTTTCCGTGCTGGAGGGCAAGATTCTCAACGAGGGCAGCGGCAGCCGGGAGGTCATTGAAGGCGAGGTCACCATCGCGCTCCCAGTCAGCCGGGAGAACCTGCTCTTTGCCAAGCCGGACAGCATCGTGGTCTGCGGGGACCAGCCGGATATGATACGCCGGGCCATTGCGCTCCAGGTGAACTGCGTGATCGTCTGCCAGGCGGAGGTGGAGCCGGAAGCCCTTGCCGCCGCGGGACAGACCTGCATTATCTCCACACCCATCGACGCATACCAGGCCCTGCGGATGATTTTCCATGCCCTGCCCATCTCACGGATCTGCAAGAGCAAGGATATGGTCTGCTTCCATCTGGACGATTATATTGACGACGTGCAGAATACCGTCCTGGAGAGCCGCTTCCGGGCCTATCCCATTCTGGACGAAGAGGAGAAGGTGGTGGGAATGCTGTCCCGCTTCCATCTCCTGCGGCCCAGGCGGAAACAGGTGGTGCTGGTGGATCACAACGAGAAGTCACAGTCGGTGGTGGGACTGGAGCAGGCGGAGATATTGGAGATTATCGACCACCACCGCCTTGCCGACATTGAGACGAAGAACCCGATTCATGTCCGGAACGAGGCCGTTGGGAGCACCAATACCATTGTTGCGGAGATGTATCAGGAAAAGGGACTGATGCCCACGGAGAAGATGGCGGGCCTGATGGCGGCGGCAATTGTGTCGGATACCGTCATGTTCAAGTCGCCCACCTGCACGCAGCGGGACATCGACATGGCGAACCGTCTTGCCCGGATTGCCAACGTGGACCTGGACCAGCTCGGGCACGCGATATTCTCTGCCAACTGCAGCGACGATAAAACCGTTGAGATGATACTGGGAACGGATTACAAGGAATTTCACATCGCGGGGCATATTTTGGCGGTCAGTCAGGTCACCACGGTGGATTCCGCCCGTCTCTTGAAACGGCAGGACGATTTTATGGACTGCATGAAGAAAATCCGGAAGGAGCGGGGCCTGAACACGGTGATTTTCATGATTACGGACGTGCTTCTGGAGGGCACTCAGCTTCTTTTTATCGGCGATGAGGAGACTATCCGGCAGGCGTTTGCCATTCCCGGCGACCAGAACGCGGCATTCCTGCCCAAGATTATGTCCCGCAAGAAGCAGGTCATTCCAATGCTGTCGGCGCTCTGGGGCTGATTGCTTCGGAGAAGAGACAGGAGAAAAGGAATAAGCGGTGGAGAAGGGGTTTCCGGTTCCTTTCTTGTGCTGTGACGGCGGCCTTCCGGAGGTGAGGGATTGAGTGGAGAGATGAATTTTGCGGAGCTGTTCGAGGATGGAATCAACTTGCAGGGCCTGTTTGAGATCGTGAATCCGGAGAACAATCTGGTGCTTGCGGACGATATGATGCTTTCCGACGCGAAAGGGACAATCATCCGGGTGAGCGAGAGTTACGAACGGAATTTTGGGTTTGCCCACGGGTCAATCGTCGGGCGTTCGGCCTTTGAGCTGGAGGCGGACGGGACCTTTTCCCCCTGCATAACGGCGGAGGTGATCCGTCAAAAGAAAAAGATCACGGCGACCCAGACCATCAATCATATTCACAAAAACGTCATGACGGTAGGAATCCCCTTGTTTGACAGCGTTGGGGAACTGAAATTCGCGGTCTGCTTCAACACGGTATCCATGGAGCAGATCAATGTAATACAGCGCAATTACCGTCATCTTCAGGACTCCTTGCAGCACTACTCCGAGGAGATTGCGGAGCTGAGGGCCAGGGCCACTTCAACCAGTCTGGTAGTTCAGAGCGCGTCCATGCAGCGGCTCTATACCCTGATGCAGAACACGGCCAACACCAAGGCGAACATTCTGATAACCGGCGAGACGGGAGTAGGCAAGAGCGCGGTCGCCAAGGCCATCCACGCCATGAGCAACCGGGCAGACGGTCCGTTTATTGAGGTAAACTGCGCCGTGCTGCATGAAAATCTGATAGAATCCGAGCTGTTTGGCTACGAGAAGGGCGCGTTCACAGGAGCGTCCTCCGCGGGGAAGATCGGCAAAATCGAGTTGGCCAACAAAGGCACGCTGTTCCTGGACGAAATCGGAGAACTGCCGGCTCATATTCAGTCCAAGCTGCTCCAGCTGATACAGGAGAAGACCATTGAACGGCTGTCCGGCACCAAACGGATAGAGCTGGACTTCCGGCTCCTGGTGGCTACGAACCGGAATCTTGAGGAAGCCGTGCAGAAGGGCCTCTTCCGTTCAGACCTCTTCTACCGCCTGAACGTGATACGGATACACATCCCCCCTCTGCGCCAGCGCCGGGAGGACATCCTGCCTATGGCCCATCAGTTTCTTGCCCGGTTCTCCAAGGAGTACAGCAAGGAACTGACGCTGAGCCCCCGTTTGCAGGCGTTTCTGGAACAGTACGAATGGCCCGGCAACGTCCGCCAGCTTGAGAATTTTATGGAACGCCTGGTGATTACGGTGCAGGACCCCGTGGCGGACCTGGTGCATTTACCGGTGGAGTACATTGGGGAGAGAGCGATTCCGAATCAGGGCGGCACGCTGGCAGAACGCATGGACGCCTACGAGGGCCAGATCATCCGGGACGCGTACCGGCGCTGTGGGACCACCGTGGCAGTTGCAAAGGAGCTTGGCATTTCCCAGGCCACCGCCGCCCGCAAGATCGCCAAGTATACAAAGTAAGGCCCTGCGGAAAGGAAAAACGGCAGAAACATCCGCGCCTTTGGTATTCGGGAGCGTGTCTGTCCGTGCTTCCTGCCGCAGTGAGAAAGATTTTTGCCCATGAAAAGGAAAAGCAGACAGAAACGCCCGCGCCTTTGGTGTTCGGGAGCGTGTCTGTCTGTACTTCCTGCCGCAATAAAGAAAGATTTTGTCTGATAGAGAGAGAAGCTGACAGAAACGCCCGTATCCCTGTTTATTGGGAGCGTGTGCGTCTGTCAGCGCTTTCTGTTGCGGACAAGGCGATTTTGGTCTGAATCAGAGGGAATTGGCCTGTAAATCTGCAAAGGCCATCTGAAAAAGGCGCTGGAAGAAAGGAAACTGCCATGAGTCTGGTACAGTTGAAAACCGAACTGCGGCAGGAGCTGAAACTGACGCCGCAGCTGATGCAGTCGATGGAAGTGCTGCAAATGACCTCCCAGGAGCTGCTGGAGTACATTGGTCGGATGACGGAGGAAAACCCGCTGCTGGACCAATCGGACGCGCCGGAACAGGCATATGAAGCGCTGCGCCGTCAAGCGAGCTGGATAGACGGCGGGTTAGGGCAGCGGGCGACGTTTTCCCACGAGGACGGAACGATCAGCGAGCCAGGCCGTGCGGACCGGGAGCTGGAGGGACTGGCGGCATTTCTGCGTGACCAGCTTGCCCGGAAGGGTCTTCCAAAGCCGCTGCTGGCCCTGACGAAATATCTGGCGGAGCTGGTAGACGAGGACGGCTATCTGGTGCAGGAGGACATAGACAGCCTGCTGGAGCTGAAAATTCCGGAAAAGCTGATAGGCAAAGCGCTGACGGTTATCCAGGGACTGGACCCGGCGGGGGTAGGGGCGCGGAGTCTTTCGGAATGCCTTTTGCTGCAGCTGACGCGGAAGAAGGGCAGTCCGGCGGCGCGGGAGATTGCGGCGAACTACCTGACGGAGCTGGGCCGGAAGCACTACGGGGCCATTGCGCAGAAGAGCGGTCTTGGGTTGGAGGACGTACAGGCGGCGGCGGTGGAGATTGCGGCTTTGGACCCACATCCCGGCAGAGCGTTCCAGCCGGAGGAAGTTACAGTATATGTGCGGCCGGATATCTTTGTAGCGGAGCTGGAAGGGAAATTGCAGGTAATCCTGAACGACTACTATCTGCCCCGGGTTTCTGTGAATGATTATTATGTACGATTGTTAAAGGAATCCGACGAAGAGGGCACAAGAAGCTATCTGAAACAGAAATTACAGCAGGCGAAATGGCTTCTGGACAGCCTGGAGCGCCGCGGCGGAACATTACGGCGGTGCGCGGAGGCGATATTGGAAGTCCAGCGGCCCTTTTTCACCGGCGAGACCTCCGCACTGGCCCCTATGACGCTCTCTGCGCTGGCTGGAAATCTGGAGCTGCATCCCTCCACCGTATCGAGGGCGGTTCGGGGAAAGTACCTCCAATGCCGTCAGGGGACCTATCCGCTGCGGTACTTTTGCAGTCTGCCCGTCAGCGGCACCTCCCGGCAGGCGGTGAAGCAGCGCATTCTGACCTTGATACGGGACGAGGACCCCGCACGGCCCTTCAGCGACGCCCGGCTTGTGCAGCTCCTGGAATCGGAGGGCGTTCATGTAGCGCGGCGCACCGTGGCGAAGTACCGCATTGAGTTGGGCCTTGGTTCCTCCGCCGCCCGAAAACACAGAGGAAATTAGATTTTCTGGACTTAGGAGTTTGCAGACATAGCATTTATGCGGAATGAGGAAGCGGATGTTTGCAGGCAGGTTGTTTGTATGGAATCAGGAATCAGGGATTTATTGGAAGAACGCTCGCGGTTTTAAGGAAACGTCTGAACAGAAAGCAAAAAGAGCAGTGCGGTATGAGCGGGATAGAAGGCGTAAAAGAACCACTTCCAGCCATGACCGCGCTGACCATTGAACCGGAGCATCAGGGGCAGGGCCAGGACCATCATCCACTGAGGCCCTTCCGTACCGGCGGCGCTGAACTGCCAGAGACAAAAGAGCAGATACACGGCGCAGAATTGTTTCTGGTTTTCTTTCAGGAAATACATAGCGGTTCCCAGAGCGATGAACGGGAAACCGAACTCATTCACGGCCAGGCTGGGGACAAAGCCCGTCAGAACGTCGCCGCTGAGGTTCCGGGCAAAGGGCAGGAGTACCGGCAGCATCCGGCCCAGAAGCTGCACCAGAGCCAGCAGTCCCAGCAGCTTCAGGCCCTGACGGGAGTCCTTCTGAAACCGCTCAATGATGCTGACAATCACGCCGGTCAGAAGCATGGGAACGAAAATATTATGATTCCCGTAACCCCAATCAGAAGGAAAGCGGGCGTCCAGGAACAGGCCGAAGCAGGTCATAAAGATGCTCATCAGGTACAGCCGGAGCAGGAATTTTTGACGGCTGCGGGTATGCTGATAACTCCAGACCATACAGAACAGGAACAGCGGGTAAGCGCCCCGGCCCAGCCAGCGGAACCAGACGGGCGCGGCAGGGAAATACAGTCCGATATGGTCCAGGAGCATAAGGGTCACGGCGGTCATTTTCAGGGCGAACGAAGTCATAACAGCCCTCCTTTCACCTGATAATACGGCGGATGGCGGGGAAATTCTTCAAACCGCTTGCGCATTTTCCGTCAGGATGTTAAGATACAGGTACTTCAAAGAGCAGGCAAAAGGAAAGGAGCTGTATAGAATGGATCGCTGTGCAAATGCGTATGCGTACCACAAGGCGGGATACAACTGTGCGCAGTCGGTAGCGGCGGCGTGCGCGGACCTGGCAGGCTGGGAACCGGAGGCGCTGATGTCGGCCATGGGCGGTTTCGGCGGCGGAATCGGCGGAAGTCACGAGGAGCTTTGCGGAGCCGTCAGCGGGGGCGTGCTGGTGCTGAGCCTTGCCAATCCCCATCAAGACGGCGGGGATACAGAGGGAAAGAAGGCCGTTTACGCCAAGGCTAAGGAATTCCGGCAGCGCTTTACAGAGGTTTTCGGAGGACTGAGCCGCTGCGGGGAGCTTCTCCGTGCCCGGCCCGGCATTTCGGAGGCTGCCTCTGCCGCAAGCCGTCTGCATATCACGTCCCACTGCGATATTATGATCGTTACCGCCGTGGAAATTGTGGAGGATATGCTGCAAAACCCCACCTGACCGCCGCGGAATCCCGGGAAATGCCGCAAACGCCAACCTGACCGCCGCGGAATCCCGGGATATGCCGCAAAACCCCATCTGACCGCCGCAAAAATCCGGGAAGCATTGCGGGAAACGTCCAGACAAGCAAAAAGAACCGGCGCGCCCGTCAGAAGGTACGCCGGTTCTTTGATGTTTATTTCGTGTCAGGGTCCTTTTCCAGCAGCGTCTTAGCGGAAGCGGCGAGTCCGGCAAGCCCCTGGATTTCGCTGGGGATGATAATCTTAGTTGCTTTGCCGTCGGAGATTTTTGCCATGGCCTCCAACGCCTTGAGCTTCACCACCTGATCGTTGGGAGCGGCGGCGTTCAGGAGCTTCAGGGACTCCGCCAGGGCCGTCTGCACCCGGTTGATGGCTTCTGCTTCAGCTTCGGCGGCCATGATACGGGCAGCCTTTTCGCCCTCGGCCTGTAGGATTGCCGCCTGTTTTGCCGCGTCCGCCCGGAGGATTGCCGCCTGTTTCTCGCCCTCGGCAACAAGAATCTGACTTTCCTTCTGGCCCTTCGCCTGCAAAACGGATTCCCGGCGTTCCCGTTCGGCCTTCATCTGCTTTTCCATAGCGTTCTGGATTTCCTTGGGCGGGATGATGTTTTTCAGCTCCACCCGGTTGACCTTGATGCCCCAGGGGTCCGTGGCCTCGTCGAGAATGGAGCGCATACGGGAGTTGATGATGTCCCGGCTGGTAAGGGTCTGTTCCAGCTCCATTTCGCCGATGATATTCCGCAGGGTGGTAGCGGTCAGGTTTTCGATGGCGCTCATGGGATACTCCACGCCGTAGGTATAGAGCTTTGGGTCCGTGATCTGGAAGTAAATCACCGTGTCGATCTGCATGGTGACGTTATCCTTGGTAATCACGGGCTGGGGCGCGAAATCAGCCACCTGTTCTTTGAGGGAAACTTTCTTCACCACCCGCATGATAAACGGGATCTTGACATGGGGTCCCTGACTCCAGACGGCGTAGAACCTTCCCAGACGGGTGACCACATACGCCTGCGACTGCTGCACGATGTGGAAGTTCAGGATAAACAGGACGATCAGCCAGATAATCAGAATTGCGATAGGAATCCACCAGAAAGGAATCATTTCAAAGCCTCCGTTCTCACTTGGTCCACCAGCAGTTTGACGCCCTCGATTTTCCTGACCAGCACCTGTTCTCCGGCGGGGATCACAGAGCCGTCAGTACTCCGGGCGGTCCAGGTCTTGCCGTCTACGTACACTGCGCCGGAAGCCTTCTCGTTATTCACGGCCTCCGTCACCCGGGCCACGCCGCCGATCACCCGGTCCGCGTTGGTAGGAATCCCGGGCCTTTCCATAAAGCGCCGCACATAAGGACGGCTGAGGAATACGGCCGCGGCGGATACCAGCGCAAAGGTCATGACCTGCACGGCAACGGGAGCATTCAGAAGCGCCGCCGCCAAAGCAGCCAGAGCGCCGGCCGCAAACCAGATGGACACCATACCCTCTGTCAGAAGCTCGGTCACGCCGAAAATCACCACCGCGCCAAGCCAGGCCCAAATCATCAGATTCATACCACTCACCCTCTCTTCCCTTTGCAGGGCTTTTGTTCTGCTTTCAGTATAGCATATTGGAGACGGATTGTGTATGACAATTCTGTAACAATCCGCAGGACAAATCTCCCAGAAAAGGCGCCCGGCGGAGGAAAAGTCTGCAAAAGGTGCGCATTTCACGTCCCGCGCGGAAAATCAGGGAAAAAACCGTCCGGAAAATGCAGCGGTTTCTGAAACGGTCTTTTTAAAAATTTTTCCCTTTGCAGAAGACAGCAAGTGAAATTTCCGTCAGCCGCCGTTCTCGTTATGAAATGCGGACCATACGGCATGGGCAGCGGCGGGAGGCACAACGGCGGCCAGGTCGCTCTCGGAGGCTTCCCGGATGGCCTTCAGGGACCCGAAGCGTTTCCGGAGGGCCTCCCGGCGTTTGGGACCGATGCCGGGGATGGCGTCCAGGGCGGAGCGGAGGGCGTTTTTGCTGTGGCTCTCGTGATGGTACGTAATGGCAAAGCGGTGGGTTTCCTCCTGGATGCGTCCGATCAGGGCAAAGACGGCAGGATTTCCCACGATGCCGATTTCCCGTCCCTCCGGGGTCACCAGGGCGCGGGTACGGTGCCGGTCGTCCTTGACCATACCGAAGACGGGGACCCGCGCGCCGAACGCTATGACCACTGACAGAGCGGTCTGCGCATGGGTCTGACCGCCGTCGATCAGGAACACGTCCGGCAGGGGCAGGAATTTCTCGTCGCCGTCAGCCGCCCTCTGCAAACGCCGCGTCAGGACTTCCCGCATGGAGGCATAGTCGTCCGGATGCTCCCCCAGGCTCTTGATGCGGAATCTCCGGTAGGCGTTTTTCAGGGGCTTCACACCGCTGTAGACCACCATAGAGGCCACGATATCACTCCCGCCGGTGTTGGAGATATCGAAGGACTCCATGCGGCCCGGCGGCGCGGGAAGGTCCAGCATTTTTTGCAGCAGCTCCAGAGTATGTGCGGTGCGCTCCTCGTTGGTGGTAGCCCGCTCCGCCTCCTCCAACGCGTTCCGCTGCGCCATGGCCCGGAGGTCCGCCTTTTCTCCCCGCTGCGGCACGTGTACCCAGACCTTATGCCCGGCCCGTCGTGTCAAGGCTTCTGAAAGGCTCTCGCAGTCCCCCTCCGCCGCGAAGGGCAGCAGAATCTCGTGAGGCAGGACCGCCCGGGGCAGATAGTATTGAGCCGTCAGCGCGGACAGCATTTCCTCCTGGGATTCCTCCATAGGGGCGCTGAAAAGCTGTGTCTCCCGGCCCGCCAGATTGCCCTCCTCCATATGCAGGATTGCGCAGCAGCACTTCCCGGCGCCCCGGTACAGGCCCCAGATGTCCGTATCCGCGCAGAGACCCGCAATGACCGTCTGCTTCTTGCTCAGGGCGCTGATGGCGTTGATCCGGTCCCGGAGCGCCGCCGCCTGTTCGAACCGGAGGGCTTCTGCTTCAGCCTCCATCTCGGCGGTCATCTCCCGAAGAAGGTCCTTTGCCTTGCCCTCCAGCATCTGGCACGCCTGACGGATTCGCCGGTTATACTCCTCCGCGCTCATTTCCTTCCGGCAGAACCCGTCACAGCGGCCCATGTGGAAGTTCAGACAGGGCCGTTCCGCGCCGATGTCCCTGGGGAAGCGCCGGCTGCACGTAGGGAGCCGCAGGGCAGCGCAGACCGCGTCCAGGGCCTGCCGGGTTTCGTACCGCCCGCCGAAGGGCCCGAAGTATTTCGCGTTGTCGTTTGCCCATTTGTGCGTCATGCTGAACCGGGGGTATTCCTCCTTGGACAGCCGCACGAAAGGATAGCCCTTGTCGTCTTTCAGCAGGATATTGTATCGGGGCATATGGCGTTTGATCAGGGAATTCTCCAACACCAGGGCTTCGAACTCGCTGGAGACGAAAATGGTGTCAAAATGGTCAATCTGCGCCACCATCTGCCGGGTTTTCGACGTATGGGACGCGCTGTCCTGAAAATACTGGCTCACCCGGTTTTTCAGCTTCTTGGCCTTCCCGACGTAGATCACCTTCCCGGTTTTGTCCATCATCAGGTACACTCCCGGCAAAAGGGGCAGGTCGTTGGCCTTTTCTTTCAATTCGTCTTTCGTCACCTCAACACCCCCCGTTGGAATTAGGAGTTAGAAATTAGGAGTTAGGAATTAAGAATTTGTTCGGTTTCCTATGGATTCTGCGGGATTTCTGTCTTTCTGGTTAAGGAATTTTGGGCGCGGCGCATGGAAGAAATGGAATGGCATCAATCCTCTTTGCTTTTCGCTGCGGCTTTCAGAATGCAAAGTCCCATGGCCAGTATCGGGAAGAGGATTCTAAAGGCCAAATCTATTCCAAAATCAATATACGCGTCCAGAAGCAGCCCGACGCACCATGCCAGCAGCGTCGCAGTAACGGCAGTCAGGTACACAACCCGCTTTCCTGTTCCCTTCATGCCATACAGCAGGCAAGCCGTTAGTGCAAGAAGTATCAAAAGAATAAAAATAAAACCATCCATTTTTGTGCCTCTTTCTTTCGCTTTACTATGCTTTTAAGACTTTTGCATCAATTTTATGTAATTGGGAATCTGGCCGGTGTTCTGCTGTTCTGGTCTGAAGAACGCGCCTGTCCGGCAAACTGGAATTGGCTTGCCTTACAGCCTTTCTATTTTGTGCAGTAATCATAACTAATGTCACCACTAAAGTAGAAACCCATACAAGGAGACCATAGACTGCCCCAATGCCATAGTTGAAATATGTTTCGTTGGGGTAATAGATACGCGCCCACATGAGGTCGATACTTACTTCTGCAATCAGCAAACCAAGCAGAACATTTTTGATACCTTTCTTGGCGCGATTTTTAAAAGTCAGGAATTATTTCTGTAGGATTTCCGCCTGTTTGATCTGCAAAAACGGAAGAATATGGAACAAAAGGGATGTTCGAACATACTGTGACCAGAGCTCTTTGCTTTTCATAATGGCTTTCAGAATGCAAAGTCCCATGTGTTCCCTCCGATTTCTGATTTGCCGCATTGACGAAATATCTGCATCTCGGTTCTGGGTTTGCGGAAGACAGGAGGAAAACTGGAATTTACCGGCAGATCACATAACGATAATGCAGCATATCTACACCTTTGTAATGTTTGATCCAAGTATCTGTCATTGTCATTCCGTTTCTTATGGCTACATTTTGAGACGCTATATTCGTGTCTCTGATAATAGAACATACTTCCGGCGCATTTAATATTTCAAACGCATACTTTTTGCACGCCTCTGCCGACTCGATGGCATATCCATTGTGCCAGTATGACCGTTCAAAAAGATAACCTATTTCAAGAACCTCGGTTTCTTTCCATGGCTGCATGGTAAGCCCGCATTGCCCGATCATTTTATTGGAAGCTTTCAAGACGACAGCCCATAAACCGAACCCCCATTTTTGATAGCGGGCAATTTGTCTGTCCAGCCATTCTTGGACCTCATCGTCACGAAATGCCCCCTCATATGCGTACATCGTTGTTTGATCCTGCATGATTTTGCACAAGGACTCAAAATCAGCCTGATTCATCTCACGCAGGTATAATCGTTCAGTTTCAAGGATCATATTCATACTGCCTTCCCTCAATGACGGTCCGCGGCACGGCTCGTCGATTTGTTTTACAGAAAACGGAAGAACCGGCGTGCCGTATAAAAAAGACGACCCCGCAGCAGATAGCGGGGCCGCACAGGGGGTCGGTATCAGGGCGAATCACTCGCCGAAATTATCCTTCACCAGGTCCACCAGAGCGGCCACGGCGTCTTTTTCATCACTGCCATCAGCGATCAGGGTAATGGTGGTGCCCTTGACGATCCCCAGGGACAGCACACCCAGGAGGCTCTTTGCGTTCACACGGCGGTCCTCCTTCTCTACCCAGATGCCGCTCTTGAACTCGTTGGCCTTCTGGATGAAGAAGGTGGCGGGCCGGGCATGCAACCCCACTTCGTTATTAACCGTAATTTCCTGTGTATACATGATACAGCTCTCCTTTTCTGTTATGCCGAGTCAGAATGAACAGCAGCTTGAAGATATTATCTATCATAACCGCTTTTTCCCTCACAGTCAATGGATAATTTCACAAACATTTTCAAAAGCATCTGTTCCTGACTGCGTTTTTTTGTGAGATACGCTGTTTTTAGTAAATTTATTATGAGATTTCCGGGAGTTTTTCATTAGAATTCTGCCTAAAATTGAATTTTTCAGCTGATCCTCTTTTTTCTGCGGAAGAGCAATTTTTTTTCGTCTTTCCGCCGCCGGACCCCAGAACCGCCCGCCCTTCCCTGTATTCTATGCCGTTCCGTCCCCCTTCATGCCCTCCGGAACGCCTTTATTCGCCGCTCTTCCTGGAAAGCCGGATGCACTCCAGTGTGTAGACGGTCTGCATTGTCCCCCATACCAGGAGCAGCACGAACACCGAAAGAAGACTGATCCGGTAAACCATGCTCAGCAGCACCAGCGCCATCCAGACCCCGATGCAGACCCGGGTGGTCACCATATAGGCCCGGTAGCACGCCTGACCAATCTGCCGCTGTTCCGACTCGTCGCAGCTCTCCAGCCACTTTTTCTGAAACTTCGAGTCATAGACGCTGCCCCGCTTCTCTGGATTCATCTTCCTTGTCAGGTCCACCGCCTTCTGCTGGGCGAAAATCACCAGGCCGCAGGAGACAATGAATTCCGCAACAATGGGCAGGCCGTTTTTCTCCATATAGTAGACCGCCACCGCCGCCATAAAGAAGAGGTTGATCAGAAGCTGTACCGCGCTCAGCAGCATGGACCAGCTCAAAAGACGCTCTGCTTCCTCCGACGCATCGTTTTCGTCGCCGCCGTCCCAGCCCGAGACCCTCTGCCGCGCCCGACGGTACAGCCAGAACGCCCCGCCAAGCGTCAGCACAGACGTCACCGGGATCGCCCAGGACGTTGCGGAATAAACAGCGCCGTCCAGCCATACCGCCGCGTCTGACAGATCCACCCCGAATATGTGCCCCATGCCGATTACAAAGCCTGCCGCGCCGCCCACCAACAGGGACCCCAGCATGGTCAGGAAAAATTTCGGCAGCGCCCGCCGGTTTTCACTCTGCTCTTTCATCGTTTTTGTCCTCCTGATAAGTAAAAATATCCTCCACCCGCACACGGCAGATGGCCGCCAGCTTCAGCGCCAGCGTCACCGACGGCGAATAGTCCCCGCGTTCAATCTGGCTGATGGTCTGCCGCGATACCCCTGCCAGCCGTCCCAACTCCTGCTGATTGACCCCCAGACGCGCCCGATGCTCCTTTAACCGGTTGTATAACGGCATTTGACCGCCTCCTTTCCTGACAGCTTTCCCTGTCAAAATGACAACTTTCCTTGTCGATTCGCAGTATAGCACTGACAACTTTCCTTGTCAAGAGTTTTTTTGCCCCGCCTGAAAATATTCCGAAAAACCCCGGCGAAAAACCCCAACGGAAAAAGAAAACAGCTCTCCGGAGTTCTCCAGAGAGCCGTTTTTGCGTAAAAAAGCTGAGTTAATCCAGATAATACTGCTCCAGTTCTTCCGGGGAGGGGAAGCGGGCTTCGTTCTCGTCCAGGTAGTCGCCGGTGCAGAGAAGCCGGAGGAAATCGCTGAAATTCTTGCAGATGTACAGCCGGTATGATTCCATATAACGCCGGACTTCCTCTCTGCTGTCCGCCTGCACGCCTTCGGAAAGCATATCATACACGCCCTCCTCGTGAATGGTAACCACGCCGCCGTTCACAAGGTCCAGAAAGGTCAGGTAGCCGAAAACCTCGCCGAGCTGTATAAAGCCCGCTTCCAGAAAACAGGGGCAGTCTTCTTCGGCCGTCTGTTCGCGCTTGAGGGCCTCCAGAAACGCCGCGCCCGTATCGCCTGGAATATTGTGCCATTCGAATTCTGCTGTGGGTCCGATATCAGATTCCGGACGGGGCACATAGCCGTTTTCTTCCCGGGAATAGGTGCTGTCCCAGGAGTTCGCGTAGGAATCGCCGCAGAAGGAGACCAAAACCGTCAAATCCCGGGGCATTTTATAGCACGTCAGGAATTCGCGGTAGGGCTCCGGCAGACGATACCCCAGACCTGCTTCGATTTCCAGCAGATCCGCTTCTGTAAGCGCTGAGGCCTCCGGCACGCCCGGCCAAAGCTGCGGTTCTCGTTCCCGCAGGATATCCAGATAGTTTTTTGCGGTTGTCATTTGTTTCCGTCTCCTTCCAGATGGGTCTGTTCTTCTGTAAGGCCTATTATAAAACGAATTTTTGCAGAGGTCAAGCGTCTGTTTCGATAAAAATCTCCGTCTTTTTGTGAAACGATAAGCGGCGGGCCCATTCTGTCATATTCAGCTCTGGACATTCTGTTTGACCCTGTATGATTTACGGAATCAGGAAAGTGTCCACAAGAAAGAGCATCCCGCAGAGAACGGCGGCGAAAGTGGCCTGCAAGCATTTCCCAAGGATACAGGGCTTGAGGGAGAGGCCGGAGCTGTCCAGGGCGGCGGCGGTCTGGCAGAGGATGGACAAGCCTCCGAAGGACGAGCAGACGGCGGCCAGCAGGAACCCGGCGCGGTCAGGGGACAGCAGGGGCGTGAGGGAGAACAGCTCCAGGAAGCCGGTCAGGGCAGCGGCAGGCCATCCGAGGGCGGCGAGGGGGCTGGCCAGCACGTAGAACAGGACGACAAAAGCGCAGATTGACACCATAGAGTTTCCCGCGTTTCCGACGGCCTCCACAAACGCGGCGGCGAAGCCCTTGGACGGCAGGGTCTTCGGTACTGCCCGATGAACAGCGCGCCGGCCCCGGAAGAAGAAGCCCGTCAAAAGCGCGGAAAGAATATGAATCAGCCAGAGGTACACGCCAACGCGGAGACTGCCGAACACCCCGGCTCCCAGCACGCTGATCAGAAACACCGGGTTGGAATTATTGCAGAAGCCCAAAAGACGCTCCGCCTCATCCCTTGTCAGCGCGCCCTTACGGTACAGGTCCGCCGCAGTCCTGGCCCCTACCGGATAGCCCCCTGCCAGCCCCAGAACCAGCGCCGAGCCTGCCGACCCTGGCAAATCGTACAGCGCCATCAGACCTGCCAGCCGGGGACCCAGCCACTCCCCGAAGCCCAGCGAGATCAGCAGTCCCGACACCGCCAGAAACGGAAACAATGCCGGTATGACCGCAGACCCGCAAAACACCAACGCTTCCGCCGCCGCCGCCCGGACCCGTACCGCATCCGCAAGAAACCATACCAGCACGCCGCAGAGAATCAGGCATAGATCGCCCCGATGTTTCATCCATATCACCCCATTCATCCCTATGCGCCAAATAACAGGGACATGAATCGGACAGGCAAAATTTTCAGCCCTGCCGCATATAGCTTGTTTGAGGTGAAGACTATGGAACGAAATCGAAGGGACGGCGGTATGCTGGGTTCCGTGGCGGAGCTGTTCGACCTGCCGGCGGATATCATTGCGGGCCTGCCCAGGCTGGAAATGGTGGGCGGACGGCAGCTCTATCTGGAACGGCATACTGGACTGCTGTCCTACAGTGAAACGCAGATTGACGCCAATACACCAGCCGGGGTCCTCCGTGTCCGGGGCCGGAAGCTGACCCTGATGGCCATGACCGCGGAAGAGCTGCGTATCGGCGGTCAGATCGACGGCGTGGAATGGGTGGAGGCGCCGTCATGCTGATGGGCTTCATTAACCGCGCACGGGGTCAGGTGCGTATCCGGGTGGAATGCGCCTTCCCGGAACGGGTACTGAACCTCTGCGGCGCAAGGGATTTGGCTTTCTGGGACCTCCAATGGGAATCCCCCACCGCTTTCTCCTGCCGCCTCTCCCGCAAGGACTGGAAAATCCTCCGCCAGAACGCCGGGAATCTGGACTGCACACTCTCCATTCTGCGGCTGGAGGGCGTGCCGTACTTCCTGCTCCGCTTCCGGCACCGGCAGATCCTGGCCTTTGGACTGGTGGCCTGCGTCCTGGGCCTGTTTTTGGGCTCCTTCTTTATCTGGGATTTCTCCGTGGAGGGCAATGTGAACGTGCCGACGGAAAAAATCCTGCGGGCCTTGGAGAAAAACGGCGTGGGGCTGGGCACCTTCGGGATGGCCCTGGAAAATGAAAGCCTGCGGAATCATGTGCTGCTGGACCTTCCGGAATTGAGCTGGATCACCGTCAGCGTCTACGGATGCCGCGCCAACGTGGAGGTTCGGGAACGTGTCCCCGCGCCGGTGCTTCTCGATAAACGGGAACCTTCCAACCTTACGGCGCGGCGGGCGGGATTGGTGCTGAACGTTCAGACCATCGGCGGCGTGGCGGAGGTTATGCAGGGGTCCGCCGTCACCAAGGGGCAGCTCCTTATTTCCGGCGTGGAGGATACAGGGACCTACGGCGCGCGGGTTCTGGCCGGTATGGGGAGGGTCGAGGCCCGGACTTGGTACCGTCTTACCGCTTCTATGCCTCTGACAGTATACGAAAAGCAGTATTTCAAGGAGAAAAACGCGTTTTCTGTTATTTTTGGCGGACGGCGCATAAAATTCTTCTCAAACAGTAGCATTGAAGGGGCAGAATATGATAAAATAACCAGCAGATACCCTTTGTCCTTTTTCGGCGTGCCTCTGCCTGTGACCCTGGTACAGGAAACCTGGCGATTTTATGAGCGCGTCCCGGCACAGCGTACCGCGGAACAGGCAGAGAAAACCGCTGAGGACCTCCTGACCCGGCAGCTGCACAGTATGGTGGACCCCTACGGCGTTGTGAATTCCGTCCTGTGTTCCTCCCGCCAGAAAGGTGACCTGCTCCTGGTTACCCTTTCCGCGGAATGTCAGGAGGAAATCGGCGTCTCTACTCCCATCTATACCGAAAGCTCCGAAAACGAAAACACAGGGTGAAACTCAGAAACATTTTCTTCCCCTTTCTGCGGCGTGCTGGGGGAAAACCGCGTACCCTATTATACGAAAGAATCCGGAACCTTACGGCCCGGAATGAAACTGGAGTGAACTTTTTTGGAACAGAGAATCAGCATCGAACGCCTGGAACAGGTTGTTAATCTTTTCGGCTCCTTTGACGAAAATATCCGTCTCCTGGAACACGAATTTGAAGTCACCGTCGTCAATCGGGAGGGCGAACTGCGGGTGGAGGGCGGCGAGGAAAACGTCTCCCTTGCCTGCAAGTCTATTCAAGCCCTTCTGACCCTCTCTTCCAGCGGCGAAGTCCTCAATGAACAGAATGTCCGTTACGTCATCAGTATGGTCAGAGCCGGAAAGGAAGAGAAAATCGCGGAGCTTACCGGCGACGTGCTCTGTATCTCCGCCAAAGGCCGCCCGATCAAACCCAAAACCGTGGGACAGAAGGATTATATTGCTTCCGTCCTCAAAAATACCGTTACCATCGGCGTAGGGCCTGCCGGTACCGGTAAGACTTACCTTGCCGTTGCCGCTGCGGTCATGGCCTTCCGGAATAAGCAGGTGAACCGGATTATCCTGACCCGGCCCGCCGTGGAAGCCGGTGAACGCCTGGGCTTCCTGCCGGGGGATTTGCAGTCCAAGGTCGACCCCTACCTCCGGCCCCTCTACGACGCCCTCTTCGATATGCTGGGCGCGGAAACTTATCAGAAATACCTGGAACGCGGAAATATTGAGGTGGCGCCCCTGGCCTATATGCGCGGTCGAACCCTTGACGACAGCTTCATTATCCTGGACGAGGCACAGAATACCAGCCGGGAACAGATGAAAATGTTCCTGACCCGGTTGGGCTTCGGCTCCAAAATCGTCATCACTGGCGACGCGACACAGATCGACCTCCCGGACGGCAAGACCTCCGGTCTGAAAGAGGCGATGCGGGTCCTGCGGTATGTGGAGGGCGTGGGGATCTGCGAGCTGACAAATTCCGACGTGGTGCGTCATGTGATGGTCCAGCGGATTGTGCAGGCTTATGAGGATTACGAGAAACGGAGGGACAAGCGGAAATGAAACGCCATTATATTCCTGTGACCGCAGATATTCCCGGCGTCGGCGATGAACGGAAAGCCTTTATCCGGAAAGTCATTCGTACAGCGCTGGCCGCGGAGGGCGTGGACTTCCCCTGTGAGGTCGACGTGCTCCTGACCAATGACGCGCATATCCATGAACTGAACCGGGAACAGCGGGGGATTGACCGGCCTACCGACGTGCTCAGCTTCCCGGCCTTCGACCTACAGCCCGGCACCCTCCCGGAACCCGCCGACGCCGACCCCGGTTCCGGCCTGGTCCCCTTGGGCGATATGGTCGTTTCCCTGGAACGCGCCGCCGCTCAAGCCAAGGAATACGGACATTCCAACCGCCGCGAACTCGCTTACCTGACGGTTCATTCCGTCCTCCATCTCCTTGGCTACGATCACCTTGACGAAGGACCTCAGAAAGCCCAGATGCGCGCAAAAGAAGAGGAAATCCTTGAAAAACTGGACATTATCCGATAAAATCTATATCACAGATCCGGTTTGCGCCGCGACAGCCCTTTCCCCGTCTTTACACCCAGCATGAACGCCTTGGACTGCCGTGAATTCCTGTGTCTTCCAGAAACTTGCCGCCGTCCCGGGGCCGGTCTCGTCCGCTTGCAGATGGAAATCCCCCTGCAGCTTGATACGGGGCCGCACACTTGACCTCCGCCGCGCATAGGCTGGTGCGAGGTGATTGCTATGCTTCTTTTACAGGACGGCATTCTTGCTTTCCTTTCTGCCGTCGGTCTTACTACCATTGTCTGGGTTGTGGGCAGTACATTCCTCCGCGTTGGCCGGACCGCAATTCCAGGTCTCCTGCTCGTGCTTCCGCTCCAGGGGGAGGCCCTTGCCATGGAAGCCGATGTGCGGGAACTCAGACGAATCCAGTCCGCTTTGCCTGGCTCCAAAATCGTGCTGGAGGACCATGGCCTGACCAGCGACGCACGACATCTGGCCCAGTACCTGGCCGACCGTGAGAAAAACGCCGTGCTCGTATCCGCCGGGGAACGCTGATTCCTTCGGATTCATCCCCATTTCAAATGATTCGGGAGCGCTCTTCCCCAAAAGACTGTAAATCTGCCCCGTTTTTATCGCCGGTTCTAAAGTTTTTCAGAAAAGAGGACGTTTCATGGAGGAACTCATTTATCAGGATGGTACCGTACATAGCCTGATTTTCCAGAATCCCGAAAATGGTTACACCGTCCTGCGCCTGCTTACCGAAGAGGGCGAGGTCGTTACCGTCGTCGGCTGCATCCCCTGCGTCGCGCCCGGGGAACACCTGTCTGTCTCCGGCATCATGGAACAGCATCCTCAGCACGGCGAACAGCTGAAAGTCCTTGAACTTGAACGCTCCCTCCCGGAGGATGAGGACGAAATCTTCAGCTACCTTTCCTCCGGTATCTGTAAGGGCATCGGGCCCGCAACCGCTCAGAGAATCGTCGATGCCTTCGGCGTTGATACCTTCGATATCCTGGAGCGGGAACCGGAACGCCTGGCCCAAATCAAAGGAGTTACACAGCGTAAGGCCCAGCAGATTGCCGAGAATTTCCTGCACCATATGGGCCTGCGGCGGCTGATGGCGTTCCTGGCCCGATACAGCCTGCCTCCTGTCCTCGCTGTGCAGCTCCGACAGCAGTTCGGGACCGCCGCGCTGGAGGTGATCCGCAGTAATCCTTACGTCCTTTCCTCCGACGACTGCGGCGTGCAATTCTCGGTGACCGACGAAATCGCCCTTAGCCTGGGCTGCCCGGAAGACAGCGCGCAGAGAGTTCAGGCCGCCGTCTGCTTTGAACTCTCCCATAACGAACGGAATGGTCATGTCTTCCTGCCGCGTCCGAAATTGATCGCCGCTACCGCTCAGCTCCTTCACTGCGGGCCTGAGCTGCCTGAAAACGCCCTGGACGCTCTGATTACACGGGGAGACGTTGTTCAGCACCGGGTGGCCAACGTCGACGCCTGCTACCTCCGGCGGCTCTGGGACGCGGAATCCTCCGTTAAGGCCCGCCTCAACGCGCTCCTGAACACGCCGCCGGAACTCCCGCTTCAGATCGACAGGATCTTGGACGATTTGCAGAAAAACCTCGGCATTACATACGCGCCGCTCCAAAAACGTGCCGCTGAACTTGCCGCAGAAGCCGGAGTCCTCATCCTGACCGGCGGGCCGGGTACCGGCAAAACGACCACCGTCCGGGCCATCGTCGCGCTCTTCCAGAGAATGGGCCTCGATATCGTCCTTGCAGCTCCTACCGGCCGGGCCGCAAAACGGATGAATGAATTGACCGGTATGGACGCGCAAACCATCCACAGGCTCCTTGGCATGAACTGGAACAAGGCTTCCAAACAGGTGACCTTCGCCAAATCCGAAAAGGAACCCTTGGACGCGGACGCTGTGATCGTCGACGAAATGTCTATGGTCGACCTGCCGCTCTTCGCCGCCCTCCTTCGCGCACTGAAACCGGGAACCAGGCTTGTCCTTGTGGGCGACGCGGATCAGCTCCCTTCCGTCGGCGCGGGCAACGTCTTCTCTGATCTGATCCGTTCCGGCTGCGTTGAAACCATCTTCCTCCGGGACGTTTTCAGACAGGCAGAACGCTCCGCTATTATCCGGAACGCCCACGCCGTCAACCTCGGAAACCCGCCGGATTTCGCCAATAATCAGGGCGACTTCTTCTTCCTCTGCCGCAGGGACCCTGAGCGTGCCGTCAATACCATCGTTGAGCTTTGCCAGACCAGACTGCCGAAAAATATGCACGTCCCGGCTGACCAGATTCAAGTGCTGACCCCTACCAGAAAGGGTCCTGCCGGGACGATAAACCTGAACAGGCTCCTTCAGAATGCCCTGAACCCGCCGGCTAAAGAAAAACGGGAAATCCATTGGGGCGAACGCACCTTCCGCACAGGCGACCGGATTATGCAGACAAGAAATGATTACGACGTGATCTGGGAAAAACAGGACGGCTCCGCAGGCGCTGGTATGTTTAACGGCGATGTGGGCAAAATTGTCCAGATCGATGAGTCCGGCGAGATCCTGGAGCTGGATTTCGATGGAAGACACGCCGTCTATACCCTCGAACAGCTCTCCGAAATCGACCTCGCTTATGCTCAGACCGTTCATAAGGCCCAGGGCAGCGAGTACAGAGCCGTCGTCTTCGCCGCAATGCCTGCCGCTTCTTCCCTTATGGTCCGCGGCGTCCTCTATACCGCCCTTACCCGCGCAAAGGAACTCCTGATTACCGTCGGGGATGATTCCGCCGTCCGCTCTATGGCCGCTAACGACAAACAACAGAGGCGTTACTCCGGATTAAAATGGAGGCTGATGCACGAGTGAACGCGGAAACAAATGAACAGAGATTTGCTGAAAACTATCCCATAAGTGAGAATTTGATTTAATTGGCTTAACTATGCTGCCGATTGGGAACCCGCTTATGGAGAAATCCTCTTCCACGACAGCTTTGCCCCCGTTCCTGATATAGAATAGAAACACCCTCTGCCTTTGCCTGACAGAGGGTGCTTTTTTTGCCCGTTTGCGCTCTTACCGCTGGCCTTTGTCGTAGGGGATGCCTTCGGCCTTCGGCGCGCGGGATTTCTTCGACGTAAACGCCAATACTACCAGCGAAATGATATACGGCAGCATATTGTAGATCGAACCCGGCAGATTCAGCGCTTTCAGGAAGTCAAAGCCTGTGTACACATTGCCCAGCGCGCGGAAGAATCCGAACAGCAATGCAGCCAGCGCGATTCTCGTGGGCTTCCATTGGCCGAATATCATCACCGCCAGCGCAAGGAACCCAAAGCCTGCCACGCCGTTCTCAAATTTCCATTCGCTCACACCGGCCGTGATGTACACAATGCCGCCCAGTCCGCCAAGCATTCCCGATATCAGCACACCCGCGTATCGCATCCTGTACACATTGATGCCCACGCTGTCCGCCGCCTGGGGATGCTCGCCGCACGCCATCAGCCGCAGGCCAAACCGCGTCTTGTACAGCGTGATGTATGACCCAATCAGCGCAATCAACGCCAGCAGCATGAACCAGTTGAATTCAAAGCTCCCGATATTCACAATGAACGCTTTCTTCGCGCTGATATATTGTATCGTTGACGACACGTTGTCTACGCTCTCCGCGGTGTTCATCGCCTTTACAAATACCGTAGCCGCCGCCGTGCCCAGCAGGTTCATTGCCGTGCCCACAAGTGTCTGATCTGCTTTGAAATTCACCGCCGCTACAGCCAGAAGCAGCGAATAAATCACCCCCAGCAGTATCGCCGCCAGCACGACCAGCACAATAATCCCAATCGCCGGCGTGCTCTCAGGAAGAAACTTCATCATCAGCGCACCGCCCAGAGCGCCCATCACCATGATGCCCTCCAGACCGATGTTGATTACTCCGGAATGCTCCGAAAAACAGCCCCCTAACGCTACCAGCATCAAAACCGAGGCGAATATCAGCATATATTGCAGCAACAGAATCATTGGCTGCCTCCTTTCACGGCCTTCTTCTCGTCACGCTTGTTCAGCCATTTGTTCAGCGCAAACTTGAAAAACAGCACAAAGCCGCACAGGTAGATAATCAGCGCCGAGATGAAATCCGATATCTGCGCGGAATACATCGTCTTGTCTACATACGCGCCGCCGTTTGTAATATGCTGAATAAAATACGACGAGAACAGCGTCCCAATTGGATGCAGGCCGCCTAAGAACGCCGCCGCAATCCCGTTGAACCCCATCGCTGGTACCGCCGACTGCGTACACTGCCACTGCTCAAAGCCCGTCAGATACAGCATCGCCGCGCCCATTCCCGCAAGGCCGCCCGCAATCGCCATCGTCAGAATCAGATTCTTCTGCTCCTTCATTCCGCAGTACTTCGCCGCGTTCTTGTTGCACCCCGTCGCCTTCAGCTCATAGCCCAGCTTCGTCTTTTCCAGCACCACCCATACCAGCACCGCCACGATCACCGCCAGAGGCACCGCTATCGTCACATAATCGTTCTTGCTGAATAACTGCCCCAGTCCCAGCGACGGCAGCATAGCACCCGGATTTGTGCTCTTCAGCGTCTTCGTGTACGGACTCGCTTCCTCCTTTACCAGCGTCAGAAGCGTGTTGACCGTGTACAGACTGATCCAGTTCAGCATGATGCACGAGATGACTTCATTGACATTGCAGTACGCTTTCAAAAGACCGGAAACCGCGCCCAGTACCGCGCCCGCAAGAATCGCCGCAATCAAGCAGAGATACCAGGGCAGATTCAGCCCCAGGGCACAATACAGACACGCGCCCGTTCCCACTACATACTGCCCCGCCGCGCCGATGTTGAACAAGCCGACCTTGTACGCAAACAGCACCGAAAGACTGCACATAATCAGCGGCGCCGCCTTCACCAGCGTGCTCCCCAGATATTTCAGCTGCGCCGTGGACCGGGAGTATGTCATAAAATTCTTCACAATCGTCAGAATTGCCTCCCCCGCGCCAGCCGGGTTGATGAACAGCAGCGCGATGTACCCCAGCAGCAAGCCAAGCAGTATGCACAGCAGCGAGGCCAGCAGGGACTGCACCGCTCCATTCCGCAGTATAGGCGTTTTCTTCTTCATCCCTTACGCCCCCTTTCTCTTCGCGCCCGCCATGTACAGGCCAAGCTCTTCTACCGTTACTTCCTTCGGGTCAAATTCTCCCACGATTTCGCCCTCATACATCACCAATATCCGGTCCGAGACGTTCATCACCTCGTCCAGCTCCAGACTCACCAGAAGCACGCCCTTTCCCGCGTCCCGCTGGTTCACGATCTGCTTGTGTATGTACTCAATCGCGCCTACGTCCAGTCCCCGCGTTGGCTGTACAGCAATCAGAAGCTCAGGGTTCCTGTCAATCTCCCGGGCAATGATCGCTTTCTGCTGGTTGCCGCCCGACATACTCCGCGCCATGGTCACCGGGCCCTGTCCCGAACGCACGTCGTACTGTTCAATCAGCTTCTCCGCATAGCTGCGAATGGACTTCCGTTTCAGAAATCCCGCGGGCGTTATGAACTGCGTCTCGAAATACCGCTGTAAAACCATATTGTCCTCCAGCGTGTAATCCAGCACCAATCCATGCTTATGACGGTCCTCCGGGATATGGCTCAGCCCCGACGTGTTCCGCTTCCGGATGGCCGCTTTCGTGATGTCCTGACCGTTCAGCGTCAGCGTCCCTTCCTTCAAAGGCTCTAACCCCGTCAGGCCATATACCAGTTCCGTCTGCCCGTTGCCGTCTATCCCCGCAATGCACACAATCTCACCGCGCCGGACCTGGAAGCTAACCTTCTTTACCGCGTTGTTGTTGTGCCGCTTTGACGCTACCGTCATGCCCTTCACATCCAACACCACGTCCCCCGGCTGGCTGGGCTTCTTCTCTACCTTGAAATTCACGTCCCGGCCCACCATCATCCGGCTCAGCTCTTCCTGGCTGGACCCCGCCACGTCTACCGTTCCAATATATTTCCCCTTCCGAAGCACGCTGCACCGGTCCGCTACTTCCATAATCTCGTTCAGCTTATGGGAAATAAACAGCAGGCTCTTTCCCTCCGCGCGGAGATTCTTCATAATCTGCATCAGCTCATGGATTTCCTGGGGCGTCAGAACAGCGGTCGGCTCGTCGAATATCAGGATCTCATTCTCGCGGTACAGCATCTTCAGGATTTCCGTCCGCTGCTGCATTCCCACCGTGATATCCTCTACCAAGGCGTCCGGGTCTACCTGCAAGCCATATTTCTCTGATAGCGCGAGCACCTTCTCCCGCGCTTCCGCCTTCTGGAGAAAGCCGTGCCTGCATGGTTCCACGCCCATGATGATGTTATCCAGCACCGTAAAGCATTCTACCAGCTTGAAGTGCTGATGCACCATTCCGATCCCCAGGGCGTTGGCGTCATTGGGGTCCTTGATGCTGACTTCTTTGCCGTCCTTCTTAATCACGCCCTCCTCCGGCTGGTACAGTCCGAAAAGCACGCTCATCAATGTCGACTTCCCTGCCCCGTTCTCACCCAGGAGGGCATGGATTTCCCCTTTTCGCAATTGCAGCGTGATATTGTCGTTGGCCACAATGCCCGGAAACCGCTTCGTAATATTCAGCATCTCTATGGCATAGCTCTGTTCCAATTTCACGACCTCCTCCTTTTGTTTCCTTTCCACTCTGCATTATTCACAAAGTGTTCACTTCTATTGTACTATATCTTTGCTCATTTTACAAAGACTTTTTCCAATTTTCCACAAATTTTTTCTGAAGATACCCCGGAACCTTCGTCAAAACAGAAAAGAGGACGGGAATGCTCCCGCCCTCGTAAGTCTGTTTATTCTGTTTTACTTGATGTCCGCGTAGGTGTTCACAGTGATGTTGCTGGTCTCCGGCATCGCCGTAATGTCAGAGGATACCGTGATGGTCCCGTCGTACAGGTCCTTTACCAGCTGCTTGTAATCGTCCTGGCTGAAGCCCTCGCCCCACTGGGTGGTTTCCATGGGCAGCAGGACATAGTTCAGAGACGGGTCGTCGCCGGATACCAGGCCCAGAGTCTCTGCCTTGCCGCCGTAGTTGCCGAAGTTCCCCGCGGCTACCTCGTCCAGCATATGGTTTACTGTCGCGGCCAGGCCCTTCATAGCGGAAGTCACCGTCAGGCCGTCGCCGTAGTTCGTGTCGATCAAAGCGGACTGGTCCACGTCAACGCCGATGACCTTCGCGCCTTCCACCTTAACCGCAGCCTCAGCCGCAGAGGTGTAAATGCCGCCGCCGGACGCAAACACGCAGTCAACGCCCAAGGTCTGATACCAGTTGTCCATATAAGCCGTAATATCCGCGTCGCCGTTGAACTGGTTGCCATACACATATTCCAGTGTCACGTCCGCGCCAGTCTGACCCGCCGCAGCGTCCGCGCCCTGCACGAAGCCGTAGCCGAACCGCTGCACCGCGGGAACCGCCATACCGCCCAGGAATCCCAGATGGCTGTAGCCCAGCTTCACAGCCGCCACGCCTGCCATGTATCCGGCCAGCTCTTCCTGATATACCGCGCAGTAAGTGTTGCCGGGAATGGTTCCCACATCATCTTCGGCTACGTCCAGCGCAATGAAGTTTACATCGGGATAGGTGTCCGCTACTTGGCTGATGGTTTCCGCAAACGCAAAGCCCGGCATCACGATGGTATTATACCCTTCGTCTACCGCCGCTTCCACCATCGCCACACGCTCCGCTGTGGAGTCGCCCGCGGGCTTGTAGTAGGTGAACTTCACGCCCTTGCTGTCGCACCAGCTCTTGCAGGCCTCATAGGTGGTCTGGTTGAAGGACTCGTCCGTGATGTCGCCGTAGTCCGTAACCATGGCTACCATCATATCACTGGGAGCCGCGCTGCTGTCATCCCCGCCGCTGGTTTCGCCATCGGTGGTCTGCTGCGTGTCATCGCCTCCGGTGGTATCCGCGCCGCCGTCGTCCTTTCCGCCGCAGGCAGTCAGGGACAGGCACAGGACCAATGCCAGCAGCATCGCAAGAAACTTCTTCATTGGTAATCAACCTTCCTTCTTTTTCATTTGCCCCGTTCTTTACCGGGACGGACTTATTATATCAACTCTTCTCATGAATTGCAACCTTGTTCACGATTTGTTTTCCCGTCATTTGTAATTTTGTTACATTTGCTCACAGACGCGTCCCGTCCATGACCGCCGCCGTCTTCAGAGCAATCTCCATCATCTGCGTGAAACCCGTCTGCCTGTCCTCCGGCGGAAGTTCTTTTCCTGTTACCAGGCTGTCCGAAACCGTGCAGATGGTCAGCGCGCGCCTGCCGGATTCCGCCGCGTTGCAGTACAGCGCCGCCGACTCCATCTCGATTGCAAGGACTCCCATCTCGCCCCACTTCATCGTGTCCCCGGCCTTGTTATAGAACACGTCTGAACTCAGCAGGTTCCCCACAGCCGGTTCGATTCCCATTTCGCGGGCTGTCCGCACTGCCGTTTCCAAAAGCGTATAATCTGCAATCGGCGCAAAATGACCCGAAAGCCCGAACTGGTGCGCATAATTGGAATCCGTACAGGCTGCCTGACCGAATACCACGTCCCGCAAGGCCAGCTTCGGCGAGATTGCCCCCGCGCTGCCGACCCGAATAATATTCTCCACGCCGAAAAAATGAAACAGCTCATGAGAATAGATCCCGATACTGGGCATCCCCATCCCGGAGGCCATGACGGACACCCGGACGCCGTTATAGCTTCCCGTATAGCCCTGGACTCCCCGGACGTTGTTCACCAGCTTCGCCTCCGTCAGGAAGTTCTCCGCTATGAATTTCGCCCGCAAAGGGTCTCCCGGCATCAGGACCGTTTTCCCAAAATCGCCTGTTCCGGCGTTGTTGTGCGGCGTTCCCATTTCAGCCCTCCATTGCTTTCACGGCCTTTACGATCCGGCTGGTCCCAAGGCGGGAAGCTCCCAGATTGATGAAATCCTCCGCGTCCTTCAAATCCGCAATGCCGCCTGCCGCCTTGATTTTCACCCCGGGACCCACATACTTCGCAAACAGCGCCACATCCTCCCGGGTTGCGCCGCCGCCTCCGAACCCCGTGCTGGTCTTGATATAGTCCGCCCCGGAGTTCGTCACTACCTCGCACATCTTGATTTTCTCTTCGTCCGTCAGCAAACAGCATTCGATAATCACTTTCAGCAGGCGACCCTTGCAGGCTGCCTTCACCGCCTTGATCTCCTCCAGCAGAGCGTCCCATTTGCCTTCCTTTGCCCAGCCGACGTTAATCACCATGTCGATTTCTTCCGCCCCGTTGTCTGCCGCGTCCGTCGCCATGAAGCATTTCGCCGCCGTGGTGTCGTAGCCGTTGGGGAACCCGATCACCGTGCAGATTGCCAGCTTGCCCCCCACGTACTCCGCCGCCTGCTTGACGTGGCTGGCCGGAATGCACACGCTGGCACAGCCGTACTTCATCCCGTCGTCGCAGATTGCCTTGATCTCCGGCCATGTCGACGTCTGTGCCAACAGGGTGTGGTCGCATTTGCTCAGTATTTCTTTCAAATCCATAAATCGTTTTCTCCTTTTTTTATCTGTCGTTTCTGACCGTGTCGTCTTGCCCAAACCGCCAGCTTTTTTGTCAGCGGTTTTCGTTTATTATACCAAATCTTTCAATCTCTGTCCAGCTGCCCGCGCGCCTTTTCTGTAAAATTTTCCCCCGTGCCATTCCTATATGCCGGCTGATTCCGCGCTTTTGTGGATTTCAACCAAATTTTTGCCCGCCTGTATGTGAAAACGCTCTGCACGCCTTGCTTTTTTTCGCGATTGATGTTAAAATCTCCTGGAACTTTCTTTTGGAGGCGCTTTATGAAAAACAGATTCCTTTCCCTGCTCTGCGCGCTGATTTTACTGGTTTCCGTCATGCCCTCCGCAGCCGCTCAGGAGGGTGAATCCATTCAGGCCGCGAATACCCTGATTTCCCTGAACCTCGTGGACGGCGGCGATCAGGTCCCCGACGGTCTGGATAAAAAACCTGCCGAGAGAGCCATCGCCAATAAACTCCTGCTGGCCCTCTCCGGCGTCAGGGACGATACCCGCAATACCATTGATACCCTCGTGGACAAGGGCTGGGTTGCCGTTACCGGGAAACAGTCGGAGGCCATCCCCGCTGATGAGTTCTTCCGCTCCCTCCTCCTGATGCTGGGCTATTCCGATTCCTCCGGCAAAGCTGTTTTCTCCGGAGACGCCGCTGTTTATGCACGGCATATCGGCCTCGCCGCAAGAGATTACAGCGGGCCTATGACCTTGGGGGACCTTTATCAGGCCGTCCGGGACGCGCTGCCCTTCCATGACGCCGTGGGCAAACCCCTGATTCAGCGGCTTGTCGATCAGGGAACCTGCTCCAGACAGACCGCGGAGGAACTGGGCTTTTTCAATAAAGAACTTACCGTCCGCCAGGCTGCTGACCGGCTGATGCCCGCTGTCTTTGGCCTGAAATCCTATGACACGGATAAAGAATACAAAAAGGATGAGTTCAGCGGGGAGGGCAGCGGCTTCTTTATCACCCCGGACGGTCTCGCCGTTACCAATTATCATACCATCGACGAAGCCCTTCACGTCACCGCGACCCTCGTCACCGGGGAGGTCTATGAGGCCGAAAAGGTTATTTATTATGACGACGAGATCGATATCGCGCTGATTAAAATCTCCCAGACCTCCAAGGACGGCGTGAAAACTCCCGCGTTCGCCACCCTGGAGCTGGCCGGTTCCAAAGACCTCCGGCCCGGCGACCCTGTTTATACCCTCGGAAATCCACTCGGTCTGGGCCTGGCCGTCTCTAATGGTATCGTCAGCGCCGTGGGCCGGGTCGTCGACCGCTATTCCCTGCCCTGTATCATGAATACCGCCGATATCTCTCAGGGAAGCTCCGGCGGCGCGCTCCTTAATATCTACGGCCATGTTGTCGGCGTGACTTCAGGCGCCTTTACTTACGGCAATAATATGTACCTCGCCGTGCCTGTCGACCCGGTCCTTGAGGCCGACTGGGGCGCGGATGGCTTCTCCTTTGCCGAAGTCGATCAGGCTGTCCGGGATAAAATCAACAGCCGCGCGCTCGCCGAGGATATCCCTTGACCCGCTCCTTAGAAAATATTCCGCTTTTTTCCCGCAATGCCCCTTGAAATGCCGTTAAATCTGTGCTATCATACTATATTACAAGTGATTTTTTTGGAGGTCTTCTGTTATGTCCACTGTTAAGCTCCTGATTACCATTTTACAGCTCCTTTGCGGACTCGGCATTATCGCGATGGTCCTGTTTCAGTCCGGAAAGAGCGCGGGACTCTCCGGCGCTATCGGCGGTGTCGCGGATTCCTACCTCTCCAAGGGTAAGGCCAAGACCATGGACGCCAAGCTCGCCCGGGCTACCAAATGGGTCGGCGGTATCTTCCTTGTCCTGACCCTCGTGCTCTTAATCCTTGGCTGATCTCTCCCGCCGCTATAACCGAAAAGCCTTCCTTCCCCGGAGGGCTTTTTTCCTGCCTGTTTCCCCTTTCAAAAAATTTTTCAAAATATTCGGAACAATTGTTGCAATTTCTGAAATTGTGTGGTATACTATTTCTATAACCCAGGTTCCCTTGACGTTTTAT
>ERZ778514.650-NODE-650-length-30289-cov-4.858603_pt1 | contig 30289 bp, 26 predicted proteins | sample MGYA00510344_ERZ778514 | MGnify/ENA primary metagenome ERZ778514 (study PRJEB29527, sample SAMN07138968) | mouse gut metagenome | material: feces | host: mouse | place: China:Nanjing | collected 2016-01-25 ...
GCCGCCGCGTCATAGAGGACGTTAGTCTTCAGGCCTACATCCTGGGCCCGGACATTGCTGCTCAGCACCCCTGCAGACAGCAAAACCAACAGAAAAAACATTCGTCTCATTTATGTTCTGTTTTAAAATTTGTCGCCCTTCCTGTCAAATCAATTAATTCTAGACTATTATACCCCCCCCCATTCAACACGGGAGAGGTAACTAAATATATTTGATTTTCTGAAAGGACTTTTAATCCGTATCTCTCAATAAGAGAGGGACAAAAATTTCCGCAAATATATAAAAAACAAATAAATCCAATAAATAATCGAATTATTTTTTTTGAATTTTATATGTTTTGTTGAGCAGACAGGCGCAAAATTCAGCAAAAGCAGCAAATATAACATAGAAGTTACTCACATTCAGCACTCTACATAATCCGTCCCTCTCTTATTGAGAGAAATACACAATGGTTATCTTACCTTCATACGGTTCCAGAATGATACAGGAAGAATAAAGGCAACCAGGGCGGCCGCAAGCCAGAATATGGAGACCGGAATAAAATCATAGACAGTACCGGCAAGAATCTCCGCATCTGTCATTGAAGATGCCATCTCGGGCTTCACGGCAAACCCCTCGATAAGATAGCCGCTCGCTATGTCCTGAATACCAGCCGCCACATAACTTGATATGCCGACTATACCAAGAGCGGCACCCGTAGCTTTCCGGGGAACTATGTCCACAGCCATAAGCCCTGCTATTATACAGTAGAGTACACCGATGAAAAGGCTGAAAAGAGACACATATAAGATATTGATGATATATCCCCCTTCCGTCAGCAGGAAGAGCCCGAGAGACAGAACGCTCAGAAGACCGGAAATGACAGCCGGTTTGATCCTGTCACCTTTGAATACCGTATCCGACAGCCATCCGGCCATCACCGTACCGAGTACACCGAATGCAGCGGAAAAAGCGATTATCTGTGTCGCACTCTCAAGGGAGAACATCTTTGCCTTCTGGAGGAAAAGCACTCCCCAACCGGCTACAGCATATTTCGTAATATATATGAACGCACTTGAAACAGCTATTATCCATATTCCAGGATGGGTAAGGACCATTTTCTGAAGCTGTACCGTAGGGAGCGAATCTGTCTTGACAGGCTTCTCGCCGGACAGTTCCTGCACAGACGGAAGCCCTTTGCTCTCAGGGGTATCTGAGACAAAAACAAGTATAATCACTGCTCCGACAAGTCCTCCTATTGCCGAGAAGATGAAACCGTACTCCCACCCGAAGGCACTGACAACCACTCCTACGATAATGAATGAAAGGAATTCGCCGATATATGGGCTGGAACTGAAAATCCCGTAATATGTTCCTCTTTTGGACATCGGGAACCATCTCGACAAATTGATCACACCCGGAGGCGCACCCATAGACTGAACCCATCCGTTGATTCCCCATACGACAGCGAAAACGGCAAACAGCAGTCCAGATGCGATCCCTGCCGTACCGTACAGCAGGCCGGAAGCACCCATCAGCAGATTTATCAGAGCCGACACGGTCAGACCTGTCGCCATAAAACGTCTTATATTGCAATAGTCCGCAATAAAGCCGTTCATAAATTTCCCCACCGCATATATGAAAAGGAGAGCCGAACCTATGATTCCAAGCTGTCCCGGCGTCAGGACACCGTCGTCGATAATAGGCTGCTTGACCACACTCAGGCTCATCCTGCAGACATAATAAAGGCTGTATGCCACTGTGGCTCCCCAGAACGTCCTGTTACGAAGCGATTTATATTCTGACTGCACCTCACCTGAAGGTACCTTGCCGGAAGAAGGCTTGCTTATCCTGTAGAATGAATACAGACTCATCTCATTTGATTTTAAAGATTATGTTCCAGGAAAGGCTCCGTCCTGACCACTTTGCGGTATTTCACCGACAGATAGACCGTCCTTATCACCAGATGCACAAAATATGCGAACAGAAGTATATGTATCCCCATCGGACCGTATCCTGAAGTCCCGTAGAACTCAGACATGTCGAGCAGGAACACCCCGGCATAATAGAACCCGACGAATCCGGCCGTAGCCCAAAGCATCGCGTCACGTATTGCCTTTGATGCTGTCGCCCCTATATATACCCCGTCCCAGGCAAATGCAGCACATCCTACCACAGGCATAAGCAGCAGCCAGGGCAGGAACTGTCCGGCAGCCTCGACAACGTCATTATCGGCAGTCATGAGCCTCAGCATAGGCACTCCCGACACCGCATATATCCCCATAAACACTACTCCTATCGCCATACTCCATATAAATGTATATCTGACGGCCTTGATCATAGACGGCTTGTCCTGCATTCCGATGAATTTGCCGGTCAAAGCCTCACCTGCGTATGCGAATCCGTCGGTAAAATAAGAGAACAGCATCATTATCTTCATCATTATTGTCGCGCTGGCAAGCATCAGGTCCCCGTAACGGGCCGCCAAGGTAGTGAATCCCATATAAATGCCGATAAAGCATACGGAACGGATAAACAGATTGGTGTTCAGAGAAAAGAACCGCCTCATTTCACCGCCTTTCATAGAAGCGAGTCCATCCCTCAGCCCGTACCCGGCAAATACTTTCCGCCTGTAGCGGAAAAGGATGATAAGCACGGCACATACAAGCCCTGAATACTGAGCGACGACAGTACCTGCAGCGACACCGGCAAATCCGATTCCCTCATACTCCAGACCGCCTGAACGGAATCCGAGCGTAAGGACAATGCTGGCAGCGATATTCACTATATTGACCACAAGATCGACAGCCATAGAACTCACGCTGTCCTGCATACCGATAAACCATCCTTTGAATGCCATAAGGCTCAGAGTAGCCGGAGCCGCCCATATACGTACAAAGAAATACTGCGCGGCGAGTTCCTGGACCTGAGGAGTACATTCCACAACAAGGAAAGCCGCCTTTACACAGACCCATTGCAGACTTATGATAAGCAAGGCGACAACAAGCGCAATGCCTGTGGCACGGCTGAGCAGATTCGCACATTCCCTCATATCTCCCCTGCCATAGGACTGGGCCGTCAGGCCTCCCGTGCCGACCCGGAGGAAAAAGAAATTCCAGTACAGCAGGTCAAAAAGCATGGAACCGATTGCTATTCCGCTTATGAAAGTCGCGGTCGACAGGATTCCGCTGCCGTCCAGATGCCCTGCAACAGCAATGTCCACCATACCGACTATGGGCACAGTTATATTCGCCAATATGCTGGGAAGGGCTATTTTGAGAATATCCTTGTTTATATTCATCTCTATTTCCTGTATTTTGTCTCTTCGTCAAGCATCCCGAGATATGATGTATAACGTTCATAGCTTATCGTACCGTCCTCGACAGCTTCCTTTACTGCACACCCGGGCTCGTGAGTATGGGTACAAGGCGTAAAACGGCAATTCTCGGAAGCCTTCAGCATTTCAGGGAAATACAATGGTATCTCCTCCTTTTCAAGGTCCACAAGACCGAATCCGCGTATGCCTGGAGTATCGATGATGAAACCTCCTGACTCAAGCCTGTACATTTCATAGAATGTGGTCGTATGCCTGCCCTGGAGATGCGCATCCGAGATTTCACCTACTTTCGGGTCAAGCGACGGGTCAAGCGACCTTATAAGAGAGGATTTTCCTACGCCGGAGACACCGGAGAACAATGATATCCTGTCCCTGCACTGTTCCCTGATCAGATCCACCCCCTTTCCTGTCTTTGCCGACACTTCCATTACCGGATAACCTGCGTCACCGTATATCTTGCGGAATACTTCAATGCGCTCCTGATGGTCTTCCGTATAAAGGTCACATTTGTTGAGCACTATCGTAGCAGGTATATTGTACACTTCACAGGTGACAAGAAGACGGTCAAGAAACGGGAGCTTCACCTCAGGAAAATCCAGGGTCACGACAAGAAAGGCCCTGTCCACATTGGCCGCTATTATATGCGCCTGACGTGAAAGATTCGTGGATTTGCGGATTATATAGTTCCTGCGCGGAGCGATGCCGGTGATCACGGCAGGATTCTGCTCGGAGACCATACCTTCCGACTCATACTGCACTTTATCCCCCACCGCAACCGGATTGGTCGCATTCCCTCCTTTAAGACGGATTTTTCCTCTGAGCACCGCAGGAAACAGATTCCATTCCGGGAGTTCGGTCAGCAGATAATGGCTTCCCGTATGTTTTACGACAACAGCTTCCGACTTTTTCATATCAGTACATTATAATTGGACGGCAAAGATACATATTTTTCAAATGTTCTTTTTGAAGAAATTGCAGACACAGTTCCATATAATTCAAAACAGTTTCTTATTTTTGTATTTCCGGCAGCCGTCCCGAGACTGCGGACAATTGCCGGCAACATCTAAAAACACAAGATTATGATAAACGAGACACAGATTGAGGATGTTCTGAAAGGGATGTTCGAGAACATCAGATTCACGGAAGAACCTGCCGGGCTTTATGATCCTTTGAGATATATGATCAGCATAGGAGGCAAACGCATCAGACCGCGTCTGTGTCTGGCCGTATATTCGCTTTTCAAGGACAGCCTCAGCGACGAAATACTTGAGCCGGCTTCCGCACTTGAGGTTTTCCATACCTTCACGCTTATCCACGATGATATGATGGACAAATCCGACATCAGGCGCGGACTCCCGACAGTATACAGGAAATGGAACGACAATACCGCAATCCTGTCCGGAGACGTGATGTCGATAGAGAGCTACAGAAGGATAGCGAAAGCCCCTGTGCCTGTGCTTCCGGAAATACTTGACATTTTTACCACCACGGCGGCACAGGTTTGCGAAGGCCAGCAATACGATATGGACTTCGAACTTCAGAAGGAAGTTCCTATGCAGGAATATATGAAGATGATAGGCCTAAAGACAGCCGTACTCATAGCCTGCTCGGCAAAAATGGGAGCAATCATAGCAGGAGCAGACAGGAGAGCCTGCGATTATCTGTACAAATTCGGATACGATCTCGGTCTGGCGTTCCAGATCACGGACGACTACCTTGATACTTTCGGAGACACAGCGGTATTCGGCAAAAAGATCGGTGGCGACATCGTCAACAACAAAAAGAGCTGGCTTCTTACACGTGCCCTTGAGAAAAGCGGAGAGATGGAGAAATCCGGTGTCATACCTGAGAAATACGGAAAGAAAGCTCTGCTGAGGGCAATGGAAATGCCTACCGGCACAGAAAAGGAGCGTGAAGAAAAGATCAGCAGGGTTAAAGAAATATACGAGGCCATCGGAATAGACGAGGATGCGAAATATGAAATCATCAAACTGCACGCCCAGGCTATGGATTATGCAGGTATGATAGGTCTCGGAAGAGTAAGATATGAAGTTCTCCACAGGTATGCAGACAAACTTCTCGGAAGGAACAAATAAATTATAGATGAACAACAGAGAATTGGAAATTATGGCACCGGCAGGCAATTTCGAATGTCTGCACGCTGCCATACAGGGAGGGGCGGACTCCGTATATTTCGGAGTCGAAAAACTTAATATGAGATCCCACTCGGCAAACAATTTCAAGATGTCCGACCTCAAGGAAATCTGTGAAATCTGCCGCAGCAACGGAGTCAAGACATATCTTACTCTCAATATAGTGCTGTACAATGAGGATCTTGAAGATATGCGCAAGACGCTTGAAGCGGCAAAGGAAGCAGGAATCACAGCCGTCATAGCATCTGATATGGCGGCCATAATATACGCCAGAAACATAGGTCTTGAAGTGCACATATCAACGCAGCTGAGCATATCCAACGCGGAATCGCTGAGATTCTATGCACAGTTTGCAGATGTGATAGTGCTGGCGCGCGAACTGAACCTGAATCAGGTCAAAGAAATCAAATCGATCATAGACAGAGATGACATCAAGGGCCCTTCAGGGCGCAAGGTGGAGATTGAGATGTTCGCGCACGGAGCATTGTGCATGGCAATTTCAGGAAAATGCTATCTGAGCCTTCACGAGTACGGAGCATCAGCCAACAGAGGGTCATGCTACCAGATCTGCCGTCGCGGATACGAGGTCACAGATATGGAGACCGGCAATCAGCTTCACGTTGACAACAAATATATAATGTCACCGAAAGACCTCTGTACCATAGAGTTTATGGACAAGATAATAGATGCAGGAGTCACCGTATTCAAGATTGAGGGGCGTGCCCGTTCCGCTGAATACGTAAAGAAAGTAGCATCCTGCTACAGACGTGCGGCGAATGCCGTATGCGACGGTACATATACCAGGGAGCTCGCGGCATCATTGAAGACGGAACTTTCCGAAGTATTCAACAGGGGATTCTGGGACGGATACTACCAGGGAGCAAGACTCGGAGAGTGGAGCGAAGTCTACGGAAGCAAGGCCACAAGAAAGAAAGTGTACAGCGGCAAGATAACCAACTGGTTCAGCAAGCTCGGGGTCGCTGAAATCCTTGTGGAATCCGCATCATTGAAAGTAGGAGACCGCATCCTCATAATAGGCTCATCCACAGGAGTAATAGAGTATACGGTACCTGAAATACGTGTGGACCTCAAACCTGTCCCTGAAGCCGTGAAAGGGACATTGTGCTCCGTACCGGTAGATTTCAGCAAGGCAGCCAAAGGAGCCGGGGAAGAGAATACCGGCATACAGTCCGGGACATCAGTACAATCAGAAAAAGATTCCGAGCAGCTACCGTCAAAACTCCGCCGCTCGGACAAGGTCTACATCTGGTCCGAATCGGAAAAGATATAATATAAGAAGGTCAGCAAAGGCTGATTCACAGCAAGAGGCCGGCTAAAAACAATTTTTAGCCGGCCTCTTATATGCTATACGGAAACTGTCCGTTAAAGGTTAGGGTTGACTGTCTTCCAGTCTGCCACTGCAGGTATGATACCGAGGTCGATGATCTCGTCACGCATCTTGCAGAGGTGAGCATAAGACTTGTCGAGAGCAGCCATTTCCTCCTCATTGCCTTTGATCTCAGAATAGTGCACGCCCTCAGCGTCAATTACTGTAGGCATAGCCATCATTACATTCTGATATTTCTCATTGTTCACGTAGCAGCCTGCAGGCCAAGGGAAGTTCTCACCGCCCATTGCAGCAGCAATCATACGTACAGAGCAATATGCAGGGCTCTGGAATGAAGAACGTCCGCGGAGCTTGATGATTGCGGCACCTCCCTGGATTACCTCAACCTTCATCTCAGCCCATCTTTCTGCAGAAATCTTTGTTCCGAGAATCTCAGAGAAAGGAACACCGTCGACAGTGACATCAGATGCGAACACCGCCATCTGCTCACCGTGACCGCCGAAAGTATGGCAGTTCTTCACGAGGCTCTGCTGTACACCGCACTCTTTTGCGATAGCACTCTGAAGGCGGGTAGAGTCAAGAGCTGCAAGAGTAGTCACCTGTGAAGGCTTGAGACCGGAGTGGAGAAGCACTACAAGGCCCGTAAGGTCAGCAGGGTTGAAGATAACAACGATATGCTTTACATCAGGGCAGTACATCTTGACATTCTTTCCGAAATCCTCCGCAATCTGGCAGTTGCCTTTGAGAAGGTCCTCACGTGTCATACCTTCCTTACGAGGTGCTCCACCTGAAGAAATGATGTATTTTGCGTCTGTAAACGCCTCTTTCGGATCTGTTGTCCAGGTAAGGTTCACACCTTCAAATGCACAATGGTACATTTCCTCTACAACACCCTTGAGACCAGGCTCATACACATCATAAAGGCAGATGTTCGGTGTCAACTTCATCATCATAGCAGTCTGTGCCATATTGGAGCCGATCATACCGGCTGCACCTACTATGGTCAATTTCTCGTTTGTCAAAAATTCCATAATACAAATATCTTTTTTCGTTTCAGAAACGGTTTTTAATTTATTTCAAATGCCACAAGAAGACCTCTCAGGTCAAATCTCCGCAAATATAATAAAAGTCAAGAGCAGAAGCAAAGTTTTACTTTGATTATGCCGAGACAAAAATGTATATATGCCCGTCAGGGCAAATATAATAAATTTGTTAATATCTCTCCCGCCGGCAAATGATATTTTCATATTATGAATCCAATCCCAGGTCAAACGATTACTGCTGCGGCTCCATCACTGCAGTCCAGCCTCCGTTGCGCGCCATATTTATTTTGACAGTGCTCCCGGATGTAACTTTGTCCATGCCCCTGCGGTAGTCCATAGCCTGCCTGAAAGCATTCGGACCGTCTTTGAAATATACCATATCATAGGTCTTCCCTTTTTCCAGGAAGTCCAGGCTTACCTCAACTTCCATATTGTCATCCGTACCGTTGACTGCACCTATATACCATCTGTCTCCGGACCTCTTTGCGACCACCGCATATCTTCCGGCCTTGCACTGAAGAGCCCTGGTCTCATCCCATACTACAGGTACATCACTGATGAATTCAGTACACTCAGGATTGGAATAATACATTGTAGGACTGTCGGACAGCATCTGAAGCCCGCTTTCAAACAGTACATACAAAGCAAGCTGATAAGCCCTCGTGCCTATGCTCGCAGCATTGGGCCTGTTGCCGCAATATGATTCGGGCTGCATACTTATCATCGCCCCCGGAGTGTAGTCCATAGGACCGGCGGCATTACGTATGAAAGGCAGCCATATCGAATTGGAAGGCAGACACCCTCCCATATTTTCCATACCCCTTACTCCTTCGTATGTCAGGACATTAGGATATTTATATTCAAGTCCGGACGGTTTGAACGCACCGTGGAAGGAAACCACCATCCTATGCTCTGCCGCAGCTTCCGCGACACGTTCATAAAAGTTCACCATATACTGGTCGCTTCTGTTCATAAAATCTATTTTGAACCCTTTGACCCCCAGCGCGCTCCATCTCTCAAACACATCCGGATTCCGGTCCACCGCAAGCCAGGTCATCCAAAGGATTATTCCTACGCCGCGCTCCTCACCATAGCTGAGCAGTTCCGGCAGTTCCACAGAAGATGAAGGCGTAAAAGGGTCTTCCGTGCTCTTGGCCCATCCCTCATCCATTATAATATAAGGTATCCCGTACTTTGAGGCAAAATCAATATAATATTTATAGGTATCTGTATTGAAACCTGATACAAAATCCACATCAGGACCGTATGGAGCGGCTGCATTCCACCACTCCCAGCTCACCTGCCCGGGCCTGATCCAGGACATATCCTCAACCGGCTTATCCGCAAGCCTTGCGGTCATAGTGCTCTCTATCAGCCGGCCGTCTTCATTTACAATGACAAAATATCTCCAAGGGAACTGGCGGGAACCGTCTGTCCTTGCAATATAGTCAGCCTCCTTTGTCGTATAGATATACCTGTCGCCAAGCTGTCTGCCCTCCAGAGGGACCTTGGGGAAAGTTCCCTTCAGCACCCAGTTGCCCGCACTTTCAAAGAAAAGGCACGGATAATCAGTCAGCGCAGATTCGCTCACAAGCATTTTGTATCCGTTGCCAAGGTCAGCAAGGAAAGGCAGAAGGACCTTCTTCCTCTCAACTTGCCAGGCATCCAGAAGAATCCGGCTGTAAGGTTCCTCATACGGTGTCTCGAAGCTGTCGGACCTCTGAACTACAGCCGATGTCCCTTCGGGAAAATTTATCCTGACCATCTCATCCCTGACATCCACAGTCTTTCTGAAATCCGTGACGAAACGGTATGCGATACCATCGTCATAGGCCCTGAAAAGCAAAGACCATCCCCCCTTGAAATCCAGCCTGAGGCTGTTGAAACTGTTCCTTATACTCGAGAACTTGTATGCGACAGCAGGAGAGAACACGACATCACAATTGTCATATCTGTGCGACTTTAGCACAGGCCTTGCTCCCAGTTCCTGTCCGTCTACAGACAGAGCAGCCGAGTTGTCCTTCATTATCTCCACTCCGTCCGCATACACGGAATACGTTATCCTGTCCGTAACATTGACAGAGACTTTCATATTACCTCCCGGAGAGACCAGGTCAAAAGTTTTAGCCTGCATAGCGATACACAGGAATACGCCGACAAAGGCAATTGTTATTTTCCGCATGATTTTCTTTTTTTGTTCCGTCAAAGATAACAAAAACACCCGATACGCAATATACGATATTATGTCTTATTGATTTGAAATTTTGACAAAAACCGCATAAAGCAAAGAGCCCAAAACAATGCCGGCATTTGAAAAACGACCGGATTTTTGTTTGATATCCAAAAAATGCTATCTTTGCGGAGAATTAACACAGAACAGATAAAGTGGAACCTCCCAGTCAAATATTGACAGAAACCGGCAACCTGACTGATTCATCATCTGAAGATCCGTTGTCGGGACACATTTTCATTATAACAGATATGCCTTCCGAAGAAGATGAAGGGTATACGGTGTGCGCCTTTTCGGCACGCACCGGTTTGTCGTATCTCGGCAGGACCGGAATGACAAGGTCATAGGCTCCACAGCACAGGAAAACAAAAACATTCATAATTATATATGGGACTATATTTAAGAAAAACCCTTGACAACAAAGCGGAAGTTTCCGTATGGCAGATCACAGAGACCGAAGAAGAGCTGAAGAATCTCTGCTCCGTGCCGACTGACGAGATGGAGGAGATTTCTCTGATCCGCAGCGAGGCTCAGCGTAAACAGAAACTCGCCGTAAGGGCATTGCTTAATGAGGTATTTGAAGAAAAGATGTATCTCAACCATCACGACAACGGCAAGCCGTACCTTGAGAACTGCATAACGAACATCAGCATTACCCACACGGACAGATATGTCGCCATCATCACGCACAATGAAGATGACCTCGGCATAGACATAGAGTCGCTGGACAGGGATTTTTCCGCCGTAGAGAAAAAGGCTCTTTCAGAAGAAGAGATAGAGGATCTTGACAGCGGCAGGAAAAACGAACAGCTTGCAATCTACTGGTGCGCGAAAGAAGCCATATTCAAAAGGATGTCCCAGAACAGAGTCGATTTTTCCGAGCAGATTGAAGTCGAGAAATTCAGTCCTAAAGGAGAAGGAGAACTGGAGGCCACCTTTATCCACAAAGACGGGCACGAAGAAGAGTTTGACCTGGAATACATTACTTTTGACAGGCATATTCTTGTATGGGTCGTAGGATAGGCACCAGAAGGCCGATGTAACATCATTGTTGTTCAATTTTGAATTTTTCCAATTTAATACTCATCTTAACTCCCTGTTATCAAATAAGTTAACAGGGAGTTTTTAATATTGTTAATAACTTTTATTGCGATTTTACATACAGATTATCCAAAATGAAATTATATTTGTCATCCGGTTTGGACAACATACCGGCATCAACAATCAATTTTAAATAATCCTCATCGTCCGCAGCGCATATCAGTCTACGGACAATGGTAATTTGCCTCGGACAATTATGGTTAAGAGTGTTATTAAACGCGACGGAAGAATCGTTGAATTTGACAAGAAGAAAATTATTGATGCTGTGACAAAGGCTATGGATGTCACAGATGAAGGAGAAGATATAGTGCTCGCTGCGGAAATCGCTGCCGCCATTGCCAAAATCAGCAAGGAAAGCATGAGCGTGGAGGACATTCAGGACCACGTCGAGATGGAACTGATGAACAGTCCGAGGAAAGAGGTCGCAAAAAAATACATAGCATACCGCAACCAGAGAAACCTCGCCCGCAAGGCGAAGTCACGTGAGATCTTCAAAGAAATCATCGAGGCGCAGGCGACTGACATCACAAGGGAGAACGCGAATATGAACGCGGACACCCCTGCAGGAATGATGATGAAGTTCGCGTCCGAGTCCACAAAATCGTTTGTTGATGAATGTCTGCTTTCCGAAGATGTCAAAGAGGCCGTGCAGGGAGCGTATATACATATCCACGACAAGGATTATTATCCGACAAAAAGTCTTACATGTGTCCAGCATCCTCTTGACAGGATTCTTAAAAACGGATTCTTTGCAGGACACGGGGAATCACGTCCGGCCAAAAGGATAGAGACGGCCAGCATACTCGGCTGCATCTCTATGGAGACTGTGCAGAATGAAATGCACGGAGGCCAGGCAATACCAGCCTTCGACTTCTATATGGCTCCTTTCGTGAGAAAGGCATTCAAGGAGGAGATAGACAAAATCAGCGAAATCACAGGAGAGGACTACTCGGCACTCAAGGATGTCCAGCTTGACGATTATATAAAACGCGACCTTCTGGGAATCCAGGGCAATGACAGGGTAATCCAGCACGCAGTCAATATGACAGTCAGCAGGGTGCACCAGTCAATGGAAGCATTCGTGCACAATATGAACTCCATCCACTCGCGCGGAGGCAACCAGGTCGTATTCAGTTCCATCAACTACGGTACAGACACTTCAGCCGAAGGACGATGCGTAATCCGCGAAATCCTGAATACCACATACGAAGGAGTCGGCAACGGTTCTACGGCCATCTTCCCTATCCAGATATGGAAAAAGAAAAGAGGTGTCAGCTATCTGCCAGAAGACCGCAACTATGACCTGTACAGATTTGCCTGCAAGGTATCGGCACGCAGATTCTTCCCTAACTTCATCAACCTTGACGCTCCGTTCAACCACCACGAACAATGGAATGCGGAAGACCCTAAGAGGTATGAATACGAGTGCGCCACTATGGGATGCCGTACACGTGTGTTCGAGAACAGATTCGGGCCGAAGACTTCAATAGGCAGAGGCAACCTGTCCTTTACGACGATAAATATCGTCCGCCTTGCAATAGAGTGTATGAACGAGCCTGACAGGAATGACAGGATACAGAAATTCTTCCACAGGCTTGACTGGGCTCTCGACATAACTGCAAAGCAGCTCTGCGAAAGATTCAATTTCCAGAAAACCGCATTGAAAAAACAGTTCCCTCTGCTTATGGGAGCACTCTGGAACGGAAGCGAGAATCTGGAGGAGAACGACACTATCGAATCTGTAATCAACCAGGGAACACTCGGTATCGGATTCATCGGTCTTGCCGAGGCACTTATCGCCCTCATCGGCAAACATCACGGAGAATCAGACGAAGCCCAGGAGCTCGGTCTCCGCATAGTCACATATATGAGGGACAAGGCAAATGAATATTCAGAGAAGTTCAAACACAACTTCAGCGTGATAGCGACGCCTGCCGAAGGACTGTCAGGAAGATTCACCAGATTTGACCGGAAGAAATTCGGTATCCTTCCGGGAATTACGGACAAGGAATACTATACCAACTCCAACCACGTCCCCGTATACTACAAATGTACACCTAAGCACAAGGCTGAGATAGAGGCTCCTTACCATGATCTTACCAGAGGAGGACATATCTTCTATGTGGAAATCGACGGTGACGCCACACACAACCCTGAGGCTATCATGGCTATAGTAGACCTTATGGACAGATACAATATAGGCTACGGTTCCGTAAACCACAACAGAAACCGCTGTATGGACTGCGGCTACGAGAATGCCGATGAAAACCTTGAGGAATGTCCTCACTGCCACGGCAGGAACATCGACAAGCTCCAGAGAATCACAGGCTATCTCGTTGGCACCACAGGAAGATGGAACAATGCCAAGCTCGCGGAGCTGCACGACCGTGTTGTCCACAAATAATCCAGATTCAACAGATCATTAAAATCATATTCAATCCCCGGCTTACGTACGGGGATTATTATTATAGATATGGAAAAGACATTTGACGCAAAAAATCTCAACGGGACGCACGTAATAAGGGTTCTGGACATCCTGGAGGAAACGATGGCCGACGGTCCGGGACTGCGCACGTCCATCTATTGCGCAGGATGTCTGCATCATTGTCCCGGATGCCACAATCCACAGTCATGGGATATGAACGGCGGCCATGAAATGAGCATCGATGAGATTATGGACATCATCATATCGGATGAGTTCAGCAACGTATCATTCTCGGGCGGAGACCCGTTCTATCAGGTGGAGGCATTCACGGAACTCGCCAGAAGAATAAAGGAAGAGACAGACAAGACCATCTGGTGCTGGACAGGATTCACGTACGCGGAAATCATAGCGGACAAACGGCTTGCCGCAATGCTCCCGTATCTTGACGTGCTGGTTGACGGACCGTTCATTATGGAAAAGAAAGACCCTGAACTGCTTTTCAGAGGCAGTTCAAACCAAAGGATAATCTATCTCAACGGGAAACAGGAAGTCCCTATAGAAGGGACTGTACCTCTAAAACCTGTGAAATGAACCTGTTTTCAGGAGTGACATTCTCATAGACTCCCTCCAGCGGACATTCTGTGCACCATCCGCCTCCGAGCAGGACATATTCCAGTGATGCGGTGAACCTGTGTCCGTACTCGCATTCCCATTCATACAGAGCCCCTTTAGTCCCGAGCTTTTCTGCAGGACCGACAAAACGTCCACCACGGAATTCCGCAGCGGCGCAGATTTCCTCGTATGAAAGGCTGTAAATGGACTTCGATATATCATAGCCGTGGTCAAGCGGCACGATTTCACCTTTGCTTTCAGCACGTTCCTGGTTCTTCTCCCAGTCAGGAGGCAGCATCTGTTTCCAGGACTTTATCGCATAATATTTCTCCAGAGAGCCGTAATAGGCGTTTATCCTGTCAATATCGTGCTTCACCCACCATTGTGTGCCGAGTCCCTTTTCAAAGGCATAAGGTCTCATAAACCATTTTACTGCAAAGCCAGGCACAAGGAAAGCAAGATTATAGAACCACGGAAGACGCGCCATCATACCCTTGAAATAATCATCCACAGGCACATTCGCCCTGAAGTGAAGATAATGCTCAAGCAAGTCGGAGTCAGTGTACCACATCCCGTGGAAATTCCTTGTGGCAAACCATTTCGCCTCAAATACCTTTTCCGGCTCCGGAAGTCCGAGAGCCTTGAGCAGACGATGTTCAAACTCATAGTTCGTCATACGGTACTGCTCGCCGCTGCTTATATTATAGAACCTGTTCCAAAATTCTTCAGGAACCCAGTCCTCGACAACATTTCCAAGCAGCCTTCCAGAATCATCTATCGTCGCCCACTCAAGCATTCCCTGTATAGGAACGTGGAAAGCGGTAGGATTCACGACTTTGAGTATGCCCGGATAAAGTATGCCCGTCTGACGCAGGGAAACCCATTTTTTGATTCCCGAATCAACTATGATTTTCTCGGCAACACATTTGGAGACCGAATATTTGTCATATTTGCTTGCATACACAGGATCACCGGAACGCCCCCAATGAAGCGGGGGCATCCTGTCACCGAGCTGTGCGACAGAGCCTATATATACAACCTTTATTTCATCCGAATCCGGCTGCGCGAGTACGGCCTTGGCTATGTTTTGCGCGGCAGATATATTGACCTTCAATGTCTTCTTCGGATAATAGTCAGCCGCAGGCGAGACCATACCTCCTACGTGCAGCACATAATCGGATCCGGTTACACCTTCAAGTATGTCTTCATATCTCGTAAGATCACCCCAGATCACAGTCACAGCCGGATCATCCATATATGGTTTGAGCTTCTTTCTGTTTACCTTGCTCGGGCGGGCAAGAATACGGAGATTGAACCTGTCCCTTTTTTTATACAGTTCCTGAAATCCTGCCCATCCCATATTACCGGTCGCACCGGTCAAAAACACAGTATGTTTGTCCATAACTTATAATCATCTTTTTCTCAGCCACAGTTCAGGATTCTGAGGAGACTGTCCTTTCCAGATCTGAAGATGCAGCTGCGTATCACCATTGATCGTATCTACAATTCCTATTTTTTGTCCTGTCTTTATCTTGTCACCGGCCTTGACTCCGGTAGATTTGAGTTTGCAATAGAAAGAGAAATAATTTCCGTGCTGCACCAGTACGCACTGGTTGTATCCCGGCATGACCACAATCTGTTTTACCACTCCGTCAAATATGGCCTTGACCTCAGTATTCTTCGCAAGGGCTATATTGATACCGTTGTTGAACGGGAGCTTCAGCCTTGTGAACACAGGGTGATAATGCTGGCCGAACTTGTCCACAACAGGACCTTCGGCAGGCCACGGCAGCTTTCCCTTATTGGCGGCAAAGCTCTCCGCAAGTTTATAGTCTATCGGCTGAGGTTTCTTCGACGTATCCGTCGGCTTCATAGCCGCCTCGACCAGACGCTGTATTTCCTTGTTGAGCGCATCGACCTGACGTTTTTTTGAAGCCAGCTGGGCCTCATATTTCTTCCTGTTACGCTTAAGCTGGTTTATCACGCCGGCGGACTGCTTCTCCTCCTTTGCCAGGGTATCAAGTTCCTTCTGCCTCTCAGCCCTTACCTTCTCCGTTTCACGCTTCAGTTCCTGAAGCTGCTTCTTCTCCGACTCGAGTTCTGCCTGAGCGACACGTATCTTCTCCACCTGATCCTTCATCTGGGACGACAGGTTCTTGAAATAGCTGTACCTGCGGAACGCCTGTCCCAGATCATCGCTGGCAAGGATATACATATACCATATCTTGGCATCCCTGTTTTTATATGCTGCCCTTACAAGCCTGGCATAATATGCAGAAAGAGTATCAACACGTGCCTGAAGCCTGTTTATCTGTCTCTGGGTTTCCGTTATTTTGTCTGAATACATCCTTATCTGGGCATCATTCTCAGCGACAAGCTCCTTCCTGTTGGATATTTTCTTCTGTACGAGAGACAGCTGGAACAAGGCGTCCTTGCTTTCAGCCGCATTGGACCTCAGCTGGCTGTCAATCAGGGCTATCTCCTTTTCAAGCTGAGCCTTTCTGCTCTTGTGGTCATTGATGCTCTGTGCAACAGCAGACACTGCACCGCCTGCAAGCAGCACAAAAACGAAAATTATTCCAATGACAATACGCCTCATTTCTTCTTCATAGCTGCTTTACGTTCCTTGATCTTCTGCTCAAGTCCCTCAACCTTGTCTTCATTTCTGGACATAGCCTGGTTCCAATATACGAAAGCCAGGTCATACTCCTCGAGAGCATAAAGGACTTCAGCATAATGGTCAAGTATCACAGCACTGTCCTTGCCGCCATACAGCATCGCGTGCTTGAAAAACGGCTTTGCCTCCAAAGGCTTTCCCTGAAGATACAGAATCCATCCGAACGTATCAAGATAAGTCGGATTGTCAGGCTCTTCCTCGATTGTCTTGCGGCTCATCGCATACGCCTTCTTCAGCTTCTTGCCCTCGACGCTGAGATAATATGCGTAGTTGTTGAGCACAGGGAGATGATCAGGATTGATTTTCAATGCCTTGTCATAAGCCTTATATGCCTTTGCATTGTCACCTTCAAGATGATATATGTCACCTATCGTAGTGTACGCGCTCACGACCCTCGCCGTATCCCCTGGAGAAACGGCCAGAATCCTCTCGCATACAGCCAGGACCCTGTCATAATCCTTAAGATTGTAGTCCGCAAGGACAGCAAGTTCAAGAAAAGACGGCTCTGACGGGAACCTGTCGTATGAAGCCACAGCATAAGAGGAAAGTGTCTCCCACTCGTGAAGATACATCAGGACCTCAGCATAGGTAGCGGCGGCAGAAATGCTTTCCGGCCAGTTTTCAGCATTTTCCCTGAAATATTCCTTCGCCTTTTCACCACGGGATGAACCGTAATAATATATCCCGGCAACAGTCATCATCGAGCTGTCCTTAGGATGGGCTGACACGCCTTTTTCCATTATGGAATCAAGCTGGGGACGGAACGTCTGGAGAAAGTTGGGGTCAGACCTCTGGACTATGGCTTTGAGATAGTCGGATTTGCCTACAGGAGAGATGTTCTTGTCCTGTACAAACTGGTCCATAGTCTCAAAATATCTGTCATATTTCCTTGTAATCCTGAATGTCTCGGCCTTTCCGAGAACAGCAGGAGCATAGTCCGGAGCAATATCAAGAGCCTCGTCATAAAATGCGAGAGCAGTGGAATCATTGTACATTGACATCTGATAATCCCCCAATACGGCAAGAACCTGAGGAGAAGAATACTCTTTGTTGTATGCCTCAAGGCTTTCATACGCCTCACGCTGACGCTCAAGACGGAGAAGGATGTCAAACCTTGTCATCGCTATCGCATCGCTTTTGCCGAATACGGTCTCTATCTGGTCCAGAGTCTCAAGAGCTTCATTCATCTTGCCCTGGGCCATATAAAGCTCTATAAGATTGTAGTATATGTCGCTCTTTTTCGGAAAGTCCCGAAGGAGGGCCTCATAGATCGACTCGGTCAGCTCAGGCCTTCCTGTAACCGAATAAAGGCCGGCAAGACGGTAACGGTACCAGAAATTTGTCGTATCACGCCTGGCCGCCTCCTTCAGAGCCTCCTCCGACAGATCATAGTCCGCGAGCATAAATTCCGTCAGTCCGAGATAATAATATGCGGCAGGGTCGGCATCCGGAGAGGAAACCAGCCCTTTCAATATTTTCTTCGCCTTGGCATAATCACCGTCAGTATAGCTGCCTACGGCCTCAAGAAGAGTATTCTCCTTTTCACGCTGAGCCTTGTATGACTGCGCGCACAACGGCTGCAACGGCAAAAAAAACAACGCTGCGGCCAACATAAATATAATACTTCTCATATTCATAAAACCTCCAAGGAGAAACTTGTGCAAAAATAGTACAAAATATTTATTTTTGTAGTTTGGATTATATCTATACGAAGATTTTTCACGGCACGATGCAACATTTTAATCCGAAAAAGCATCTTATGTGTCGCATAGGAGGAGAACAAAGCAGTGAACGAAGTTTCAGAACAGACACTGATAGACCTGTGCAAGAAAGGAGACAGAAAGGCCCAACGCGCCATATATGACAAGTTGGCTCCGCGTATGTTTCCTTTGTGTCTGAGATATGTCTGTGACAGAAATCTTGCAGAGGACCTTCTGCAGGACGGTTTTGTCACCTTGTTCTCCAAGATCGGCAGCTACAAGGGGAACGGCTCCTTTGACGGCTGGGCAAGAAAGATCTTTGTCACCACTGCACTTATGTATCTGAGAAGAAACGATGCCATCAGACAAAGCGACGACATCGAATACGCACGTCACCTGAGCTCCGAGTCTTCAGACCAGCTCCAGGACATCGGATACAAGGAACTTATGAAGCTGATAGCGTCCCTCCCGACAGGATTCAGGACCGTTTTCAACCTCAATGTCATCGAGGGATATTCCCACAAGGAAATAGGTGATATGCTCGGCATATCGGAAGTGACATCAAGGACGCAGCTGAGCAGGGCAAGGGTCATATTGCAGGACAAGATAAAGCAATTGAAGAATGTCTGAATTGAACGATAATAAATTTGATCTTGAAATCAGGTCTCTCTTTGATGATGCCCGGGAAGATGTTCCCGGACATATCTGGGAATCCATACAGGACAGACTGGACATTATGGATTCCGCCAAAAGGAGAAAGCCTGTATTGTTATGGCTGAGCAGTGCCGTGATCGCCACTGCAGCGGCTGCCGCAGTCATTCTCACTCTTTTCCTCCCCGGAACTTTCACACAGGACAATATCATTGACCCGTATTCCGACAATGCCATAGCCCTGTCGGAAAAGCATATTGAAAAGCCGGACCTGCTTCAGGGCAGCGACACCGGTCTGACTGCGTCCAATGCAGAGAATGTCATCATAGCGAAGGAGACGGAAGCCGCAAAGGAACCGGCCAGCATCACAGTACAGCCTGCCGATGATGCCGTTGAAGAAATGCCGACGGAAGAAACCGCGATACCGGACACAGGAGACGCTGAGGAAAAGACCATAGTGGAAACAAGTGCCGAAATTGCAGGAAAATATGTCGCAGAATCCGTAACTCCACGGGAGAAGTCCGTAGAGCAGCAGTATGAAGACCTGTTCCGGTTCGAAGATGAAGAGGAGAATGCAGGCTCCGGAATAAGCACATCAATAGCATTGTTCGGAAACGCATTGAGCAACAACGGATCAAAAAACGGAGCCAGGACCACAGGACGTCCCATAATGATGTCCCAGAAAAAAGAGCAGACAAGTCCGCTCAATGAAACAGGAAAATCGACCTACGGAGTCCCCGTATCCTTCGGTATCGGGACAAAAGTAAAATTCACTCCGCATTGGGCAATCGGAGCAGGCATCAACTACACATTGCTCACACGCACATTCTCAGGAACCTATACCCAGATGGACGGGAACAACCGTCCTGACATAAAGCAATATTCCAAGATACGCAACAGCCAAAGCTATATAGGAATCCCGGTGAATGTCTATTTCAGTTTTATCCAGAACGACATAGTCGATTTCTATGCGTATGCAGGAGGCGCGGCGGAAAAATGCGTCGACAACAGATTCTTCCTTGAGCCGCAGAAGAACTACACGGAAAAAGTAAAAGGATTCCAGTTCTCAGCCAATGCAGGCATCGGAGTTGAATTCATTGCAGCCGACATACTCGGAATATACATAGATCCGAGCATAAGATATTATTTCAAGGATGAGAACCAGCCGAAAAGCATAAGGACAAGGAATCCGCTGTCTTTCGGCTTTGAAATCGGCTTCCGCGTAAGACTCTGACAGACTTAATGCTTTCCCTCTATGATATTGCGGGCAAGGGTGTTTGCACAGACAAAATCCTTCAGTTCCCGGCAGTCTGTCCCGAGGATTGAATTTTTGTCTCCCTCCCAAAGCAATGTCCCTTCACTGATGAATCCTATCCTGTCCCCTATTTCAAGAATGGAGTTCATATCGTGGGTATTCATTACTGTCGTCATATTGTACTCCTTTGTCAGATCCGAAATCAGCTGGTCTATAAGAATCGACGTGTACGGATCAAGTCCTGAATTGGGTTCATCACAGAACAGATACGAAGGGTTCAATGCGATAGCACGTGCAATGCCTACCCTTTTCTGCATACCACCGCTCAGCTCATTTGGATATTTGCCGTCGGAATTTATGACATTTACCCTATTGAGGCAGAAGCGCGCACGCTCTATCTTCCGGGCCTTGCTCCAGTCCGTAAAGAAATCCATCGGAAACATTACATTCTCAAGAACTGTGGCAAAGTCAAACAGCGCGCTGCCCTGGAAAAGGATTCCTATCTGCTGGCGGAGCTGTTTTTTCTCGCTATAGTCCATAAGGGAAAGCCTGCGGTCGCCGTACCATATCTCTCCACTGTCTGGCTCAAGCAGACCGATCAGGTTCTTAAGAAGGACTGTCTTGCCGGAGCCGCTCTTGCCGATGATCATATTGCACTTCCCTGCTTCGTATGTGACAGAAATGTCCTTAAGTACCGGAATACCGTCAAAACTCTTGTACAGATTCTCTACTTTTATCATAATTCCCTTTTTTACAAAATGTTGAAACCTGATTCTAATAAAGCATAAGCTGAGTGACAATAAGGTCAAACATAAGAATGAGAATGCTTGTGCTGATTATTGACTTCGTGCTTGAACGTCCTACACCCAAAGAGCCTCCCTTTGCATAATATCCGTTGAATGCGGAGATTGAAGATATCAGAAAGCAGAACAGGGACATCTTGAAGCAGCTGTAGAACACGTAAAATCCATTATAACAGAATTTGAGCCCCGTAACATATTGGGCCGTAGCGATGATTCCGGTCGCTGAAACAACAATGTAACCTCCCAATATGCCGAGCACAAAGCTCAGAAGCATAAGAAACGGGCTCAGAACCGTAGCTGCCACGACTTTAGGCAGGACAAGGAATCCGGCGGAATTCACCCCCATCATATCCATAGCGTCTATCTGCTCGGTAATCCTCATACTTCCTATCTCTGAGGAGATGTTGGACCCCATCTTGCCGGCAAGAATCAGTGCTATCATAGTGGAACAGAATTCCAGCACAAGGCTTTCCCTTACCATATAGCCGACATACATCCTGTCTATGAGAGGGTTTTCAAGGTTCGAGGCAGTCTGTATCACAAGCACGCCTCCGATAAATATTGAAATCACTCCGACTATAATTATAGAGGACAGGATAAGCTTGTCCGTCTCAAGCACAAACTGCTTCAGAAAAATTTTCCATTTCTCAGGTTTTCTGAAGACCTGTTTCAGAAAAAGAAAATATCTTCCTATAGATTCAACGAAATTTCTGACCATACCATAAAGTTTGGTCGGCAAAGTTACGTATTTTTCAACACCTGTGACCATTTCACCACATTTTTCTGTTTTTTATGATTTTTTACGTTTTTGTACAGCACATTTGACGTACAAATAATTTTTTCATATATGCTGACCAACATTTACGGAGCGAAATGTGTCGGAATCGAAGCGGTTCCGGTCACAGTGGAGGTGGACATAACGGCAGGGCTTGGAATCCATCTTGTAGGACTCGCCGACGCGGCGGTCAAGGAAAGCCTGTTGAGGACAATAACGGCCCTGCAGTCAATGGGTTTCAAAATTCCAGGACGAAAAATAGTAATAAACCTTGCTCCTGCAGACATGCACAAAAAAGGCAGCGGCTACGATGTGCCGATAGCACTTGGCATAATAGCGGCATCCGGGCAGAAGGAGATGCCGCTTATAGGCAGATATATCATAATGGGAGAGCTCGGACTGGACGGCTCTATACGTGATATTCCGGGGGCATTGCCGATTGCGGAACTTGCATCCAAGAAAGGGTTTGCCGGATGTATCCTTCCTTTGGAATCGGCAGACGGAGCCACAGAATACAGCAGTACGGAAATATATGGAGTACGCAACCTTTCCGAAGCCATCAGCATTCTGTCAGGAGAAAAGGACAGCAGAAGCCTCCTGATACGCAATACCGGATCCACAAAGGCCTATCCACGCACAGAAACCGGCAATATGATGGATTTTTCGGACATCATCGGACAGGAAGGAGCCAAGCGCGGCCTGGAAATAGCAGCAGCCGGAGGACACAACGTGATAATGATAGGACCTCCAGGCGCAGGGAAGAGTTCACTGGCCAAGGCTATGGCGGACATTCTGCCTCCTATGGAACTGGAAGAGGCTCTTCAGACAAGCAAAATCTATTCTGTCGCAGGCAAGGGATGGCAAAGGCACGGACTCAACAGACGCAGACCATTCAGGTCACCTCATTACAGCGCGTCGGCAGCCGCGCTTCTCGGAGGAGGTTCGGACAATATACTTCCGGGAGAAATATCCCTTGCGCACAATGGGGTCCTGTTCCTTGATGAATTCTGCGAAGCACCCAAAAGGGTAATCGAGGCTTTGCGCGCGCCTATGGAAGACAGGAAAATAACAATATCACGACTGCGCACAAAAATAGAATATCCGTCCTCGTTTATGCTTGTCGCAGCCACAAACCCCTGTCCCTGCGGTTATTACGGAGAAGACGACAGATGCACCTGCCAGCCGTCAAGGCGGACAGCATATATGACAAAGCTTTCAGGCCCCATTATGGACAGGATAGATATACATCTATGGATAAAGCCGGTGCCTGCCGCAGACATAGTAAAAAACATAAAGGCCGAATCAAGCGCGGATATAGCCAAAAGAGTAACAGCTGCCAGAAACATACAGAAGGAAAGGTTCATCCGGGAAGGGATATTCACCAATGCCGCTATGACAAACAAGATGGCGGACAGATACTGCAGGCTTTCAGCACCCTGCAAAACATTTCTGGAAAAGCTGATCGGCAGACTCGGGCTGTCCGCACGTGCCTACAGCCGCATCATACGTCTTGCCCGTACGGTTGCCGACCTTGAAGGTGCGGAAGACATAGAGCTCGGGCATATTTCAGAGGCAGCAGGCTACCGTTTCCTTGACAAAAAGGAACTCACGATATAAGATTATTCCCTCTCGTACAAGGCAAACAGAGACGAGCCGCTGCCGGACATGGAGGCATATACGGCTCCGGAGTCATACAGAGAATGCTTGATGCGTTCAAGTTCAGGGTGGGCCTTGAACACCGTGTTTTCAAAATCATTGGACAGCAGACCTTTCCACTGCTCCACAGGCATTGCAAGTATTTCCCTGAGAGAAATTTCCGGAATACCCGGAACGATACCTTTATATGCCTCAGCCGTCGACACGGCTACCCCGTCCGGGACAACAAGTTTCAGGACATATCTGCAGGCTGAGCCAGCCTCCTGACCGAAATCTATGGAATCTATGGGAAATGCAGAAAGTTTCTCACCCCTGCCTTCACCGAACATAGGACGGTTGTGGACAAAAAATGCACAGTCGCTTCCAAGCTCAGACGCATATCCTGCAAGGGAACTGTCGTCAAGACCCAAAGAGAACATACTGTTCAGCATTTTCAACGCAAACGCAGCATCTGACGAACCGCCTCCAAGCCCGGCCCCGACAGGTGAAAGCTTTTCCAGAAAGATCTTGACAGGCGGAAGACTGTAATCCCTTCCAAGAAGATAATATGCCCTGGCACACAAGTCCTGAAGAGGATCCCAGTCAACCCCTTCACGGCGGGCTATGGTTATCATCAGTTTCCCGTCAGGAGAAACAGCCTGGGCAAGGGAACCTTCTCCATACGCAGATATCAGATGCGACAATGTCCTGCTGTAATCATCTCCGGATACGATCTCAAGGACATCGCTTATTTCAAAGCACGGCACAAAAAGCGTTTCAAGATCGTGATATCCGTCTGCACGCTTTCTGAGGACATTCAGTCCGAGATTTATTTTTACGTTGGGTCTGCTTATCATTTCAAATCCGCTTTTGGCTTTCAGTCTTCCCAGCTCACAGTCCTGGACAAATCATCATTTACGGAAATCGTCACCTTCAGGGTTTCTTCAGGCAGAAGTTCCTCAATGTTTTCCGGCCATTCCATAATACATAGACAGCCGCTGTAAAGATAGTCGTCAAGACCGATCTCGACAGCCTCCTGCAATCTGGTGATACGGTAGAAGTCAAAATGATACATCGGCTCCCCGGACTCCGTCATATATTCATTGACAATAGTAAATGTAGGAGAGCATACGGCATCTTCCACACCGAGCATGCGGCATATCGCTGTCGTAAAAGTAGTCTTGCCGGCACCCATAGGAGCAAAGAATGCAATAAGCCTGTGCTGTCCGATCTCTTTCAGGAATTCCCCGGCTGCACGGTCAAGGTCTGCCGTATCCTTTATGGTTATCTGATGTTTCATTTCCAATGTCCTTTTGAGGATAATATGATATTGTATCAAGCCGCAAATATAGCAGATTTGGACTCAACTTTTCTTCAAAAATCCACAAACTCATCCGGAGCGGCCACAAAAAACAGAAAAAATCTATAAAAAGATAAAAAACAGCAGCAATTCACCACATTATATTTGCTGTTAACGGCTCCAATGATAATTTTGCAGACACTACAACAAGGACCTGCAGCACAGGCCGAAAAGAGAATGACTATGGAGCGAGCGATGAAGAGAAGAATTGCAGGAATGTCTATGGCAGTGATGTCCATTGTACAGGGATGCCGATACGGACCTGTCGAGATGGACAGGCAGCTGAACGGGACAAGACAGGAATGGACCGGAGGAGGAACTGAAAGGCCCGGAGAGACCGGAAATCCGGATGACGGAAATCCTGAAACCCCTAAAGAACTTTACATTACAGGTGTGGAATACCCTGAAGGCTATGACTGGAGACATAGCATAGGTACAAATGACGACATCGGGAAACTCTTTCTTATGAAAGGGAAGGAACGTATTATGGAACTGCCTGTAGGACAGGGCAACTGCATATCATCAGATGCCGATATGCACAGGTGCATAGGAGGGCATCTCTATACGGACTTCTCCACAGACACCGAGACCGTGATAAAATGTGACGGGACGGAGAGATTCAGGTACTCCGGCAGGGAAATGATTGCCGATATGGCCGTGATAACAGGCGAGGTACATACATTAGGGATGCCAAGAAGCGGCAACGGTCTGACATACAGGATAAACGGGAACATAATCATACACAAGAGGAATGCTGTGCTTATGTCCGGATTCCATCAGTCAGGCAAGGACTTGTTTTTCAGCTGTGTGGAACCGTCCGGCAGCAGCGCCGGAGCACCGGCCGAGTATTATATCATCCGGAACGGGACCGAGAATATGATACAGCCTCCTGCTGACGCCATCGGAATAGATGATGCCAGAATCATTGACGGCAAGCTCTGTATGACAGCACGTATGAGATGGGGCACGGCATATTCCTTCATACAGGGCAGCCATACGACACCATACCAGATACGCAACGGATATTCAATATCCGGATGCCGGATCATATATGGAGGCGGAAACATATTCACATTCGGTGAGGCGGTTTCAGGCTACAGGCAAGAAGGATGGATATGGAGCAACGGCTATATAGTCGCCTCCACAGACGGTATGACAAAATCCTGCGGAGTATGTGCAGACAGGGAGAATATCTATATGATATCCAATCCGGCGACAGATGATGCAGTCGCCACGATATATGACGGAAGCAGGTCTGTAAGCCTTCCTGCAGGCTATGGCTGCATATACAATGACGGAATTGGCAGCCACAACGGTCACTGCTGTGCAATAATCAGCAACAGGTACGCAGGCAACAAGCCTGCGTTATGGGAAGACGGCGTGATAACAGAACACAGTTTCAACGGATGTTTCACGTCGGTATCATTCTGGTGATCCGCCTTTAATGGACACGGGGACAATCAGAATCGGCGGACTGCAGCCTCAACAGCTGAAGACAATGATTCCCTTTCCGTATCATCAGATATGGAATCCAGAACGGGAGACAGGAACGAAATCATCTGGAGCACTTTTGCGTCATCAATGGAAATGCCTCTGGAACGCATATAGAACTGCTCATCCTCATTGAGCCGTCCTATAGTAGCCCCGTGCGAACACTTCACATCGTCAGCATATATCTCAAGCTGAGGTTTTGTATTGACTTTCGCGTCCTCGGAAAGCAGCAGATTATGGTTCTCCTGATATGCCTCAGTTTTCTGCGCATCTATAGCAACAGTTATCTTGCCGTAGAAATCAACTTTCGACTTTCCTCCAGCTATACCTTTGAAAAGCTGGCGGGAGAGACAGTGCGGCACTTTATGGTTCATAGCCAATGATATATTGACCTTTTCTGCTCCCGGACAAATATAAATGCCTGACACCTCAGCTTCAGCACCTTCTCCCACGAGATCAACCGTCAATGAGATATCACCGTCAACACCCGGCAGTACAACAAAGACAAGAGAGAGCTTCGAATCCTTTTCAAGCGTAATGGAAGCCTGTTCCGACGCACCCGGACTGACAACTACGGTCTGGCGGAAGGCCTGTCCTTCAGAAATATGCAATTGACCTGACATAGCTTCCTCCTATATGTTGTCATAGCCTTTGTCCTCAATCTGAGCGACAAGTTCACGTCCTGCTGTCTTGACGATCTGTCCGTCTTTCAGCACGTGGACCACATCCGGTACGATATAATCAAGAAGACGCTGGTAGTGGGTAATCACAATTGCTGCCTTCTCCGGTGTATGGAGAGCGTTGACACCGCTTGCAACAATTCGAAGCGCGTCAACATCAAGTCCGCTGTCGGTCTCGTCAAGGATTGAAAGCACCGGATCCAGCATAGCCATCTGGAAAATCTCGTTTCTTTTTTTCTCTCCTCCGGAAAAGCCCACATTCACCTCCCTTTTTGAGAATTCCGGCTTCATCTGCACAAAGGCCATCTTCTCTTTCATAAGTTTCAGAAACTCCCCTGCCTTAAGTTCCTCAAGTCCTTTTGCCTTGCGGTGCGAATTGACGGCAGTTTTCATAAAGTTGGTTATCGAAACCCCCGGAATCTCAACCGGATACTGGAAAGAAAGGAAAATACCTGCCCAGGAACGTTCTTCAGGAGACATCTCCAGAAGATCCTGCCCGAGAAACTTTATACTTCCTCCAGTTACAGTAAAATTCTCCTTTCCCGCAAGCACGGCTGACAATGTACTCTTTCCGGCACCGTTAGGCCCCATAATAGCGTGTATTTCTCCTTTACGGATTGTAAGATCAACCCCACGGAGAATTTCCTTCCCCTCTATTCCGGCTTTCAGGCCTTTTATTTCAAGTAATATATCGTTCATTTTTCCTATTTTTTACAGTCATTCCGCTGATCAGGCCTTTTTCCTGTACAGCTTATACCAATTGTACAATGACAATATGCCGTTCAGAAGATACAGTCCGCATACTATCGGCATAAATACGTGTCCTACAGATATATGCAGAATCATCTGGGTAACATTCACCATAAGCCAGGCTATCCAGCAGTCCCATTTCTTGAGAGCCGAGAGGAACTGGGCCACAAGAATAAGCACAGTCACACAGGCATCAAGATACGGTATCGGGTCTGACGGGAACAAACCGACAAACCACCGGTTCCCCATCATGCTCAGAAGCCATCCCCAAAATCCTGCCAGGACAAAAACCGATGCAATGGCAGCAAAACGCTGAGGCCAGCTCAACATAGTAACTTTCAGAGCCGTATTGTCTTCCGAACTCTTTTCGCCCTCTTTGGGATGAGTCCAGCGGTAATGCCCGAGAATATTTATGCCAAGCGATATAGGCTGAAGCAGGAGACTCGCATACAGATGCTTGTTCCAGAACATCAGAAAAAGCAGGAACGTGTACAGGTATCCCACCCAGAAATTATATCTGCTGTTGCGCCCTGCAAGGAACACGCAGGTCAGGCCGATGACAGAAGTAACCAGATCTATCAGCAGCACAGGAACCCCACCGATTACAAATACCGTATAGTTTATTATTTCGTTCATTTTTCCAGTCAATTATCTTACGGTTGTTCTACGCAGGCCCCGGAGTCATACCGGGAAAGCACCCAAGTGAACAGGAATGACCATATACAGTCTATCCGACAGAGCCTTCCAATGAGAGAGACAGCAGTTTCTGCGCCTCAACCGCAAATTCCATAGGCAACTTGGCAAGCACCTCACGCGCATATCCGTTTACAATCAGGCCGACAGCTTCCTCTGGAGCGATTCCACGCTGGTTGCAATAGAAAAGCTGATCTTCGCTGATCTTTGAAGTCGTGGCTTCGTGTTCAACGACAGCTGTCCTGTTTGCATTCTGTATATCAGGGAAAGTATGCGCCCCGCACCTGTTGCCTATCAGAAGACTGTCACACTGCGAATAGTTGCGCGCATTGTCCGCACCCGGAAGCATCTTGACGAGTCCGCGATAGCTGTTCTGGCTATAACCGGCCGAGATACCCTTGCTTATTATACGGCTGCGCGTATTCTTTCCTATATGTATCATCTTGGTTCCCGTATCCGCCTGCTGATAATTGTTGGTCACAGCCACTGAATAGAACTCAGATGAGGAATTGTCCCCTTTGAGTATCGTGGACGGATATTTCCAGGTAATCGCAGACCCGGTCTCAACCTGAGTCCACGAAAGATGGCTTCCCTCGCCTTTGCAGATACCTCTTTTGGTCACAAAATTGAAAATACCGCCACGTCCCTGAGCATCACCTGGATACCAGTTCTGCACAGTGGAATATTTCACCTCGGCGTCTTTCTCCACCACGATTTCCACAACAGCGGCGTGAAGCTGGTTCTCATCACGCATAGGAGCCGTACAGCCCTCCATATAACTCACATACGAACCTTCATCAGCCACAATCAGCGTCCTCTCGAACTGGCCTGTCCCTTTCGCATTGATACGGAAATAGCTCGACAGTTCCATCGGACAGCGTACCCCTTTGGGAATATAGCAGAACGAGCCGTCGCTGAAAACGGCAGAATTGAGAGCGGCATAGAAGTTATCGCCCACCGGCACCACTGAAGCCAGATATTTCCTGACAAGATCCGGATACTCTCTGACAGCCTCTGAAAAGGAGCAGAAGATTATGCCTTTGTCAGACAAAGCCTCACGGAATGTCGTCTTTACCGAAACCGAGTCAAAGACAGCATCCACAGCCACTCCTGCAAGAGCCGCTCTTTCGTGAAGCGGAATCCCCAGCTTGTCAAAAGTCCGTTCAAGCTCAGGATCGATCTCCTTAGGCCTGTCACTGTCCATCTTGGGTGCAGCATAATATATGATATCCTGAAAATCAATCTCAGGAATATCAAGATGCGCCCAAGTCGGCAGCTTCATCTTCTGCCAGCGGCGGAAAGCCTCAAGACGGAAATCAAGCATCCATTGAGGCTCATCCTTTTTTGAGGAAATCAGTCTTATTATATCTTCATTGAGACCTTTCGGGATGAATTCCTGATCAACTTCCGTGACAAAGCCGTGCTCGTATTCCTTCTCCGCAAGATCCGCAATTATATCTTTTTCATCTTTATTATCCATAAGAAACACCTGATGCTGCAAATATAGGTAAAAGCGAGAGCAGAGGCAAAATTTATTTTAAAACCTCCGGTTTTACAATAAACTCCCGCCTCAGCAGTCCAAACAAGTTTG
>ERZ778514.654-NODE-654-length-30162-cov-6.625303_pt1 | contig 30162 bp, 28 predicted proteins | sample MGYA00510344_ERZ778514 | MGnify/ENA primary metagenome ERZ778514 (study PRJEB29527, sample SAMN07138968) | mouse gut metagenome | material: feces | host: mouse | place: China:Nanjing | collected 2016-01-25 ...
AAATTAAATAATGCACTTTATGAATATTATAAGGAGCAGGAGAACCGGCTTTCCAATATCACCTTAAGAACACTATATCCCGATTGGATAGAATATAAGGCTCTGCATACGACTGCATCTAACTATATACGCCGGATTAACAACGATTGGGATAAGTATTACAAGGATTCCGATATTATCGACAAGCAAATCAAACGGCTTGACAAGCTTACTCTGGATATGTGGGCGCATAAGCTCATACAGCAACATCATATGAGCAAAACTCAGTACTACAACTGCACTATCATCATGCGTCAGGCTCTTGAGTATGCTGTAGACTTAGGTATCATTGCGGAGAATCCATTTTCATTAGTACAGATTGACGGCAGACGGCTATTTCGCCAAGTCAAGAAAAAGCCTGACCAGACACAGGTATATTTTGAAAATGAGTTAAAGCTGTTATCTGATATGGCATGGGATGATTTCCATTCAAACGGCAAACTTAGATACCGGCTTGCACCACTTGCGATTCTTTTTCAGTTTCAGACAGGTGTACGGCTCGGCGAATTATGCGCGCTCCGCTTTTCAGACATCAAGGGCGATTATATCAATATCGAAAGAATGTACCGATATGAAACAAAAGAAGTGGTAAACCATACCAAAGGCTTTGAAGACAGAAAGGTACTTCTAACCAAAAAAGCAAGGGAAATCTTAGATACCACCCAAGACTATCAGGCACAACAGGGATTTTCCGCCAGCGGATATATTTTTTCCTGCGGCGAAACCCCTCTTTCCGAGGCGGCTGTCTCCAATCTGTATAAGAAGTATTGCAAACAGATAGGCATTGTGCATAAGTCTTCCCACAAGTCACGCAAAACATATATATCAACCCTGATTGACGGTCAGATAAATATAAACACAATCCGGGAAATGGTAGGACACGCTGACGAACGGACTACTTACAATAGCTATTGCTTTGACCGCCATACGGAACTGGAAAAACAGATGCAGATTGAACATGCTCTAGCCTAAAGTGTACTCAAGTGTACTCAAATATCTTTGACAAGGAGCACACCCATATCAAAAAACGGAAATTTTCGGGAAACCCGGAAACCCTTGAAAACACTGGATTTGAACAAAAAAATCCCTCTCAAAGATTTCTCTTCAAGAGGAATATCCAGTGACTCCAAGGGGAATCGAACCCCTGATTCCAGCGTGAGAGGCTAGCGTCTTGACCGCTTGACCATGGAGCCATATCTCGTACTTGCTTATAATAACAAATAATATTCCAAAAAGCAAGTACTTTTTTTACTTTCGGCATATTTTTTTATCTTGCTGCAGCCCTATACTTTTTCTCCGAATCATTACCCTTAAAATGCAAAGAATCTATGTGCTTTTTCGGCACCATGATCGACAATTCCTGTTTATAATTCTGTATAATGACTTCATCATGAGAGCCTCCGTATTCGCCGTCCAGCGTCCACGGAATCTCTTCCAGCGACTCGAAGGCGATCTCGCCGGTTCTGAATGTAAACATATATTTCGTGTCTATCTGTTCAATCAGAAGCGCTGCCACGATCTCCTGAAGTTCTAACGGATTCTTCGGCGTCTTGATCAATGTCACCTCAAACAAACCATCGTCAAAAACCACCTGCCTGCCGATCATACTGCGGAATCCTCCCACCGAACGCGAATTCGTCACCATTCCAAAGATAAACTCGTCCTCAACACTCTCACCATCATGCGTGAATTTTATCCTGTAAGACGGCACATTAAACAGACGCTTTGTCCCTTCCAAAACATAGGCAAGATGACCGAGTACATTCTTTACCTCCTGCCTTGTCTCATAGGAAACATCTGTAAACAATCCAAAAGCAGCAATATACACAAAAATGTCATCATTAAACCTCCCCACATCGCACGGGAACACTTCTCCATTCACCGCATTATCCGCCGCTTCGAGAAGATTTTTTGGAATATGAAGACTATTGGCAAAGTCATTGGTTGTCCCTGTAGGAATATAACCTATTGGCAGACGTTGCTTACGCTTCATCATACCCGTAACCACTTCATCCAAAGTTCCGTCGCCGCCGCTGCAGACAATCAGATCATATTCCTCCGACTCACATTCCTGAACCTTCCGGTAGGCGTCGCGGTACGATTGTGTCGGGTATATGACAACCTCATAGCCTGCCTTCACAAATATATCTACAATATCGGATATTTTGGGTTTTAGCAACTCTTTTCCCGCATAGGGATTATAGATAAACAGTAGTTTTTTCATTAGAAAATACCCCCTTATAAATCAGCCAAAGTTTTACTTAGAAGAAAAAAGGGCATCTAAATGCCCTTTTAAGTACACATCTATGCTCCTTTAGTATGTACTTTCATCTAATGCCCAACCGCTAGAAAGGCTTCCACTCCTTCAATCGCATTCGATTCATCATCTCCATCTGCTACAACCACGAGGTTCGTTCCTTTTGTCAGTTTCAGGCTCATCATACCCATGATACTCTTCGCATTGATCTTCTTTTCATCTAACTCAATATAGACCTTACTGGAATACTGACTTGCTTCCTGAACAAGATGCGCGATCGGACGCGCCTCCATATCCATATTAGCTTGAATCGTAACAGGTTTTTTAATCATAACTGCTATGCCTCCTTATGTTCCCTTAACCTATCAGCTATCTCGCTCAGTTTTCTAAGACGATGGTTTACTCCAGATTTTCCTAAAGGTGTCTCCAAAGCAGTCCCCAGTTCCTTAAGCGGCGCATCCGGATATAAAAGACGCGCAAGAGCGATTGTTCTTAATCCTTCCGGCAGCTTGTCAAACCCAACTGTATCACGGATATACTCGATATCCTCTCTTTGTCTTACCGCTGCGGAAACTATCTTCTTGATATTGGCTGTCTCACAATTCACCTTCCGATTGACGCTGTTGCGCATCTCCTTCATAATACGGACATTCTCAAGCTCCATCAGTGCGCCCGGCGCCTCCATGACATTCAGCACATCTACGATCTGAGCGCCTTCTTTAAGATACACAATGTAATTATTCTTACGTATTACAATCTTCGCATCCAATCCAAAAGAATGAATCATATTCTTGAGGTACTCCGCCTGTTCTTCCAGATTGCATACAATCTCAAAATGATATGATTTGTTCGGATTGCTCATAGAGCCTGCTGCAAGAAACGCCCCTCGTATATACGCTCTTTTACAGCATACTGCCTGTACCATCGCATGCTTCACAGCCAATAGTTCTTCGCCCTTCCCGTAAAGCATATAATTAAAGCTGCCTTTCTGCGGATTACTGCGAATCACAATATCAGTTTTAATATTAAATGTTTTTTTCATCAATGTAAAGCATTTTCTTGCAACTGGAAAATTTTCTGTTCTAAATCTCAATGCGCACGTTCCGTTTCTGGCTTCATAAAATTCTCCACACATGCCAAATATTGCGGATAGTTCCGCAAGATTACAATGTCTTGCTTTCGCATACTGCACTGCCAGCTCTTCCTTTATCTCACCCGAAAATGACATGTTAAAGCTCCTATCTTGCTTTCGTTATAGTATCTTTCCCAATATCCCTGTGTTCAATCCGTATTCCATAATTTTCCGCTTTTTCAAGCGCTTCATACAGTTCATTTGCCAAAGTCACTGATCGGTGCTTTCCTCCCGTACATCCGATACCGATCACTAACTGAGTCTTTCCCTCGGCAATGTAATTCGGAATCAAAAACTCCGTCATGTCAAGAAGCTTTTCCAAAAATGCCCCAGCCTTGTCATTCTCCATCACATAATCCCTGACTGCCCTGTCATTCCCGCTTAAGGGACGCAGTTCTTCTATATAATATGGATTGGGCAGAAAACGCACATCGAACACAAGGTCCGCATCACTGGGAATCCCATATTTAAATCCAAAGGACAATACCGTAATATACAGATTCTTGTATTCTTTATTCTGCACAAAGATTTTTGCAAGCTCTTTTCTTAGTTCCCTTGTTAGCATATGACTGGTGTCCACAAGATAGTCCGCTTTTTTCTTCAGAAATTCAAGTTTTTCTCTTTCTCTTTGGATCCCCTCGTCTACCCGCCCGCTGTTTCCCGACAGAGGATGAAACCTTCTGGTCTCTTTATATCGCTTTATCAGGACATCGTCACTGGATTCCAGATATAATATCTCATACTGTAATCCGGCGCCGTCAAGATCTCTCATTACAGCTTCCAACTGCCTGAAACTCTCTCCGCTTCGGATATCCACACCGAGCGCCGCCTTGTTTATCTCGGAACCCGGCACGGCAAGAAGCTCCGCAAGCTTCGGAATCAAAGGAACCGGAAGATTATCCACACAAAAATACCCCATATCCTCCAGCATCTTGAGCGCCGTACTTTTACCGGCTCCCGACATCCCCGTAACTACTACAAACCGCATATTAGAATTCTCCTAACCTTTTTACTTCCGGCTCTAATATAACTTTTGAGTCGGCGTACACTTTTTCTGAAACCTGGCGCATAAGCTCTGAAATATCCGCCGCCGTGGCATGGTCTCTATTGATCACAAAACCGCAGTGCTTTTCTGACACCTGCGCTCCTCCTACCCGAAAGCCCTTAAGACCGGCATCTTGAATCAGCTTGCCCGCAAAATATCCTTCCGGTCTTTTAAATGTACTTCCTGCGCTTGGAAATTCAAGCGGCTGCTTCGACACCCTCTTCTCCTTTAATTCATCCATCAAAGTCTTTATTTCCTGCGCATCGCCATTTCTCAACTCAATCACTGCCTCAAGCACGATATATCCGTTTTTCGCAATGATACTCGTACGGTATCCCAGTTCAAGCTTCTGCACGGGGATCGTGAATATCCTGCCTTCCTGCGAAAGCACCGTCACCTGCTTTAGCACATTCTTCATCTCACCGCCGTAAGCCCCTGCATTCATAACGCAGGCCCCGCCAAGCGTTCCCGGTATCCCTGCCGCAAATTCAAATCCCGCAAGACCATTCTCAAGCGCTCTAGCCGCGATACCCGACAGCAATGCCCCCGCCTGAGCTTCGATACGATTCCCGGTCACTCTGATCTGATTCATGGATTTATATACCTGAATCACAACGCCTTTGTATCCGTCATCTGACACGAGAAGGTTGCTTCCATTCCCGATAATATAATAGGGCATCTGCACCGCCCTGCAGCGGGCAATGATTCCTGCAAGCTCATCTTTTGTACCCGGTGTCACAAAAAAATCTGCCGGGCCGCCGACCCGAAACGTCGTGTGCGCCTCCATAGGCTCGTTTAGCTTGATACTCTCCTCCGGTAAAATCTTCCTTAACTCATCATAAAACTTCTGATTCATATTATAATCTATATTCTCCTTGATAAATATTCATTTTTCAAATCCATCATACACTAATTATAATTCAAATTCAACGCACACTTGCAAATTCCCCACAGATGCGTTATATTAAAATTCATATAATCTAAATTTAAAAGGAGTTGATTTACAAGTGGACTCGGGTGACGCCGCGCAGCTAATAACCTTATTAATTCTGTTAATGCTTTCCGCATTCTTTTCATCAGCGGAGACTGCATTGACAACCGTAAACCGAATCCGGATACGCAGCCTTGCCGATGAAGGCAATAAGCGGGCGCAGACTGTACTAAAGATTACAGACGATTCCGGTAAGATGTTAAGCGCCATTCTGATAGGAAATAATATCGTAAACCTTTCAGCCGCATCGCTTACAACGACACTCGCATACAGCCTCGGCGGTTCGATGGTCGCTATTGCCAACGCTGCTTTAACCGTTGCTATCTTATTATTTGGAGAGATCACGCCAAAGACAATGGCAACTCTTCATGCTGAAAAGCTGTCTCTAACCTATGCAGGCATCATTAATCTTTTTATGAAGATCGCAACGCCGGTTATTTTTCTGATTAACGGACTGGCGAGGGGTGTGCTCATACTTATGCGTGTAGATCCTGACGCTAAGAATAATATCATGACAGAGACAGAACTTCGCACAATTGTGGATGTAAGCCATGAAGACGGCGTAATCGAATCTGACGAGAGGGAGATGATTTATAACGTGTTCGACTTAGGTGACGCTAAGGCCAAAGACGTTATGGTTCCGCGTGTCCATGTGACATTTGCCGATGTGAACAGCACATATGAAGAACTGCTCGGGATTTTTCGGGAGGATAAGTTCACACGCCTTCCTGTCTTCGAAGAGACTACTGACAATGTCGTCGGTACGATTAATATGAAGGATCTGCTGCTGTTTGATAATACGAAGGAATTCCATATCAGAGATATTCTCAGAGAGGCTTACTTCACTTATGAGTACAAGAATATCTCAGAGCTTCTTGTGGAAATGCGTCAGGCTTCTTTCAATATAGCTATTGTATTAGATGAATATGGCGAAACCGCCGGACTTATTACACTAGAGGACCTACTTGAGGAAATAGTCGGGGAGATTCATGACGAATATGATGAGAATGAAGATGATTTTATTCTGAAGATCTCCGAAAATGAATATATAATTGAAGCTTCTATGAATCTGGACGACTTGAATGACAGACTTGATCTATCTTTGGAATCTGAGGATTACGATTCCCTCGGCGGATTTATCATCGAACGACTTGACCGCTTCCCAGAAACCGGCGATTCTCTTGTGACTGAGGATAATATCCGGCTGGTGATCGAGTCACTGGATAAGAACCGCATTGAATCCGTTCATATGTATCTTCCATATAAGCTTCCTCCTACAGATGATTAAGTATGCAATAATCTCCGCTGTTTTTAGACAGCGGAGATTTTAAGCTGTTTGTCAATGCCTGATAATGATTCCTCAATAAATTATCATTGGGATATCCAATATCTGTACGAAAAAAAGAAACTGATCATCTCCATAACGATTGTCCAGATCCACATCCCGAACATTCTTTGCCACGAGACAAATTCTTGATGGTGCAAAAGACTCTGTATCTGCATCTTCTTTTCTTCAAAAATCTGCACAAAAAAGTCGAAGTCCGACCAGTATGAAGGCAGATAATCACTTCCGGGCGCTGCAAAACCAATTCCCATTATAAGCACCTCTGCCGCCAAAACTCCGCACAAGATTATAACAACTTTTCTTTTTCCTGCTTTTATTCCGAATAGTATTAGAAATACTGCCGCCAGAAGAAAATAGAGCAGACACACCGTTGTATAATACAGATGCCCGTCAATTCTCTGCTGTCCCATGCCTCCGATCACTGTTTCCAACGTACTGAATGCTATGTCCGAAGATACCGTCTTTTCCGCCTTTTTCGCAGCAACACCGTCAAATAATGTTCCCTCTTCTGACGGAACAATGCACAGCGGCTGGTTCCCCGCAAGAATCCCCGCAATCTCATACTCTGTATTCTCCCACTTAATCTTCATCCCAAGTACATTATCCGAACCAAACAATGCCCTTACAGTTTCTCTATCCAGCAGACACACCGAGGTCTCACCTTCTATGAAATATCTCCCTGCACATAATCCTCTTCCAAAGACGGCACCTGGCTGTCCCTTCATCTGATACAGAGATACCATCTGTTCTCTCCCTGTATTTTCAATGCAGACCGGCACTTTCCCTTCTGATCTCCACAGAACTGCTTCAGAAAATATTTTATCTGCCTCATTTCCTCTGACTATCATAGTAAGCACATCTTCTGTTATCTCTTCCTTGCCAAAGGCGAGTCCCATGATATCCGCATAGGAAAGAAGCTGATGCAAATGACTGATAATCAGGAAATTCAACAATACAGAAAGCAGTAAGCCAGCCGCTTTAATTATTCTTTTATCCGTACCCTGTCACCTCCCGTCACAAATTTTTCGGATGACACGATAATCTGATCTTCTTTTCCAAGCTCTGAAGTAATTGCAGCCTTTGTTCCGTCCTTCTCAAGCACAGTAACAGGAACACGCTTCGCCGCCTGCTGCGTTCCAAGCATCTGTTCTGTCTCCTCAATAATCAGACAATATGCCCCTTCTACATCTTCGCGGAGAGCAGATAACGATATTACCTGCTCATATTCCTCTTCCGATTCTGCCTCCGTCTTCCAGATAAATGTCTCAGACTCCTTTGCTCCTGATCCTTCCGGCAGCGCCGCATACCAAAAACAGCCCGGCTCTTCTTCCTGCCCTTCGTCCGTCTTTCCCGCCTCCATTTCCACAGACTCTATCACCGTCTCCGTCTTTCCTCCGGAAGCGAACTGAACCGAGACATCCAAGCCTTTCGCGATCTTGTCCTCATCTTCCTTTCTGATCTCTCCTCTAAGTTTCCACCCGCTATTTCCAAGGGAAATATACTCTGTCCCGGCAGTAATAATTCCAACTTGTATACTATTTTCAAGTACCATACAATCCTGCCCTGCTAAAATTTTTCCCCCCGCCTTCTTATATCCCTTCAATATCTTAAGTTCTTTTCTCACGGCTTCCACCTGCTCCCCGACCGCCTGCACGCTTGCCTTTGCCGCCTCCTGCGCATCTGCGTTGTTCTTATCCTGAGCGGCGTCTTCTTTCTTCGCCAAATTATAAGCAGCCTGCGCCTGCGATCTTTCCTGCCTTGCGGCCTCTGTCTCTGTCTTTGCCGCCAGATATGTTTCTTTAAGCTCCTGCTCTTTCAGTGTATCGCCCTCTCCTCCTGTCTCCTGCTTTTCTTTGTCTCCCTCTGCCTCTTTATCTGCTTCTTTTTTCTTATTTGACAACTTTTTCTTATAAGCTTCCCACGCTGCCTTCGCTTTCTTCTCTTTACTCTCTGCCCTCTGAAGCTTCTTCTTTGCTTCCGAAAGAGCTTGGTACGCACCCTCTGCCGCCGGCACTCTGGCAGACTTTCTGGCGGATATCTGCTGTTCTTTTTTCTGCAGTTCTAACTGCGTTAATTCATCCTGCTTTTTTTCAATCTCCCGCTCTAGATATTCTTTTCTGAACCGGACCAGACATTCCCCTTTTTTTACTTTACTACCCCGGGCAGCCGTCCATTCCACCTGCTGCCCTTCCCACAGAAATATCTTTTCTTCTTTCTTCGGTACTATGTTCCCTGTTCCCTCATAGATATAAGAAAGCCTGCCGCGTCCCGCACTCTGCACTTTTACCTGCGCTACCAGCACGGAATCCGCCGCGCGGGAAAGTACCGTGCATACGGCCATAACAGCGATAAATATAAAAAATACCTTCACAGCCAATCTTCTGCCTGTCTTCACTTTCATATCCCTCCTTTAAAAGCTTCCCGAGGCGGCAATACCTTTTTCCAAACTTTCTCTCCCGCACAAAAACAAGAGTACTGCCGGAAGAAGTGTAATGATAGATGCCGCAAATGCAGACCGGATTTCTTCCTTCACCATCATCGGGAGATACAGGGATAACGGCTTTAACGTCTCCGTCTTCAAGTATGTAAGCGGCTGTTCCACTGCATTCCAATATTCTAGAAAACCAAGTACCAGAACAGAAAAGATTCCCGACATCCCAAGCGGTATTCCAATCCTTGCAAAGATACAAAAGTTTCCCGCACCGTCAATTTTTGCCGCTTCTATCGTCTCTTTCGGAATCGCGGCAAAAGATTTTGATAGAATGAACATCGGCAGCGCAGAAAACACTCCCGGCAGTATCACGGCCAGATATGTGTCTAACAGCTTTAAGGTGTCTAACACCAGATAACCCGACACCATCGTCACCTGAAACGGAAGGAGCAAAAGCAGAATATACAAAAATCTGACCGCCGATTTCCCCGGAAATTCAAACCGCGCGAATGCCCACGCCGCCGGCACTGTTATCAAAAGTTGCCCCGCAAGCACTCCGACAGATAGAATCGCCGAATTCCAGAAAGCTTTAAAATATTCCGGCGAATCCAGAAGAAGCCTTACATACGCCTGAAGAGTCGGGTACTGCGGGAACAGGCTAAACCGTGTCTTCGTTCCATAATCTGAAAGAACTGCTCCGCAAGTTTCCATCAGTTCCTGCTTTCCCATCAAAGAATTCGTGCACAGCATGATAAGCGGCATTACCATAAAAATAAGCAGCGCTGCCAAAACAATGCGTATCAGGAGCGCCCGTATCTTTCTTTTTACCATAAAATATTTTTCACCTCTTCTTCTATGCTCTGTCTGATATCACTCTTTCTAATCCCGTCCTGCTTATATTATAATTTAGCCGTCACAGTCAGAGAAAAAGAGACGTAACAATACGCCTCCTCCCAGAAGCAGCCCGCCCGCAGCGAGCACAAGCAGGGAAGCCGCCGCCGTAAGCTTCTGAATATCAAGGCTTACAAACCAGTTATTGAATAAATGCTGCAGCATGTAGATACTTTCATGAGGATAATCTCCTGACAGAAGATAAGCTTCCCGAAATACCCGAAACGCATTGACGAAGGAAAGCAGGGCCGTCACAAATGCTGTTTCTTTAAGCTGCGGCAACGTAATATAATAAAAACACGCAGCTTCTCCCGCCCCCTGTACTCTTGCGGCCTCGTACTGTTCTTTTTCAATGCTGACGATCCCCGTCATCCAAAGGATCATATCGTATCCCAGGTTTTTCCAGATATAACAGGCGACCAGCACCCAAAAAGCGGCATCGCAGTTCAGCCAGTCCGTTCCCCCAAAGCCAAGTTTTCCTGCCAGAAGATTCAGCCATCCCTTTTCGTCAAAAAGCAGCTGAAAAAATACAACAACAGATGCCGCAGGGATCGCCATCGGCAGCATAAATCCGCTTTTCATCCACCCTGTATCCGCAAATCTCTTTTCTCTTTTTTCAGCAGCTGTCTTATGTTCATGCCCCGGCCTTGTAACATTCTCGAACAGAACCGCAATACACAGAGATAAGATCAAAAGCAGCGGAAGACAGATTATCATAAACTTTCCTGTATTCACGGCAGCAAGCCGAAAGGCTTTATTTTCTATCACCTCACGGTAATTCGCCAGCCCTACGAACTCTCCGCCTACCGCCTTAAGACAAGAACGCCGGAACACATCTGCAAATGGGATCAGCACAAATCCAGCCGTACCGATAAGATTTGGGAGCAGGAATAACCATATGCTCCTGCTCCCCGTTTTTTTATTCTGCAAGGTACAGCTCCACTTTCTTTCTGATATTTTCCGCCCCTTCTTTAGCATTGATGCTTCCTCCGAGAACCTTATCCGCTTCATCCCGATAAATATTCCACACCGCTCGATCTTGATTCGCCGGATTCTCAAGCGTTTCACACAATCCTACAAAATCTTCCATTTCATCTTCCGTCGGATATTGCGCACTTATCGAAAAATCCTCTCCGTCGATATTACCGCTTACCGACATGGAATAAGCGGTTGCATATTCATCGTTTACTTCCTGCTTTTTCGCTTCCAGCGCCGAACGCATAACCGGAAATCCATCGTCTAACTTCGCCTCCTGCAGTTCCTCCGAAAACAGGTATTTTAAAAACTCCTCCGCTATATCTTCCTGCTTCGTGTTACTGTTGATCCCGGCGATCGCTTCCGGTATGTAATAATTTTTCAGAACTTTGACTTTAAACTTCTTCTCGCGTGCGATCTCATATGGTATCACCATGTTCGACAGATTAGATACTCTGTCTGTAGCCACCATATCCGGATGATTGGTAATATAGATATCTCCGGGATTCGCGAACAATGTATCCTGTTCACTCTCCATATTCTTTTCTTCAAAGAATTCTGTCTTTGAATTCTCTGCAATATCTGCAGAAAGCTCCAAAAGCTGCTCCATCTTTGTTTTATCCACAGAGCCATCCTTCTTGATCAGTTCCTCTTGATACATCTGAAATAGGAAATCTCTGATATATTCTTTACTTGTAACGCCAAATATTCTTGCATCCGGATTTTTTTCAAGATACGCCTTCAGGCTGTCCAGTGAATCCAGCGCTTTTTCTATCTGCTCATCTCCGAACATAATGGGAACTGTAAATTTCACAGGAATGCCATATACTTTTTTGTCCTTCTGTACAGTATTCTTCACGATATTTTCCAAATAAGCGTTTTCCTTCATAAGCTTTTTTAAAATTTTTGTCAGATCCGTGAGAATTCCTTTTTCGATATAAGCATCCGCCGGAAGCCCGTTAAGCAATAGCACATCCGCCCCCTTTCCTCCAAGAAGCTCTGTATTCAGAGTTCGGATATCATCAGAAGAAATCTCCCCTGCTCCTTTTCCAGAATTGTTGAATTCCACTTTTACATTCGGGTTATCTCTCTGAAATCCGACGATCGCCTGTCGTATTGTATCGCTCTCCAAAAGCCCGAATACCTGAAGCGTATGCTCCGGAACGGCCGCCACATCCTTGTCATATACATAGCGGGCGAGGCTGAAAGTCATTGTCTTCCACTGCATATACAGCACATAAAACTCCCCTTCATCCTTGCAGACCATTCCTGCGCTGGAATTTACAGGAGATCCCATTGCTCCCATATTTCCGTCCATAATCACTTCCCGGCTGTCGTCTCCGATCCTCATGCGTGCAATGCCTTCCTCCGTAACCATATACCAATTCTTCCCATCATTGCATAACTGTCCGTTCTCTTCCCCATCATAGGGAAATGTTCCCAGTTCCTCTAAATCCTTGTTATAGACTGTATATTTCCCATCCTCTGTATTTACAGCCACCGTTTTGTCTTCTCCTGCGAACATCAGCTCCTGAGAATCGGTGCCTGAATCTCTGGTCTTAATCTCTTTGATCATTTCCAGCGTATCCGCGGATACAACAACAACCTTTGAGTTGTAGATATCCTGAAGCCAGTAATTCCCACCATCATCAACTAAAAAGCTTGCGATATGCGGATATCCGTACTCTTTCTTTTTCTCAAGATACGGAATTTTTAATTCGGTCCCATTCTTTGCATCTGTACTCCTGAGAATATGGGTTTTTCCATTATCATCTTTCCCGATTACAAATTGTACGCCATCTTTTGTCTCATTCACCGCAAGCGGATAAAACCCTTCTTTGCATACCTTTAAAACCCAATCAAGAGGGCTCTTCATCCATGACCCTTCGATATATTCATAACGATTAACTTCTGTATTCTCTACACTGGAAAACAGCACCAGATTTCCTTCCTTTGTCTTCGCTATGTTAAGCCCTCGCTCTCCTTCCCCGAATGGAAGCTCTACCTCTTTTTCCACATATCTTCCCTTAGCGGCTTTGCTTCCCCCTGCGCCCTCTTTTTTTCCTTTTCCCTCTGTCCCGGCACATCCGTTCAATATGCCCGAAGCCAAGATAACTGTCAGTATGATCAGTAACATACATCCGAAATTTTTGCTTTTCATTCTCTTGATCAACCTCCTTATTTCTTATGCATAACACTATATCAGCGATTTCTCAAAAAGACTTTTAAAAACCTCATAAAATCTTAAAGAATTTTTTGAGATTTGTCTGTTATGATAAATAAGAAGGATTTTGTCCATAATAACTGGAAAGAAGGAATTTTTCATGCACATCTTAATTATAGAAGACGACAGGGAACTCAGCAGCGCCTTAAAGCAACAGCTGCAGGAGCGAAATCATTATGTCACCTGCTGCCACAATGGAAGCGAAGCGCTGTATTGCGCTATGAATGGGGTATATGACCTGATACTTTTAGACCGGATGCTGCCGGAGATTGACGGCTTATCCATTCTCCGCTCCATCCGCCAGAATAAGCTCACGACCCCTATCATACTGACGACAGCCCTCGGGGCCGTCAGCGAACGCATCGACGGACTGGACTGCGGAGCCGACGATTATCTGGTGAAGCCCTACGCCATAGAAGAATTGATGGCACGGATACGGGCGCTGTCAAGAAGGCCAAGGATGCTGGCGGAACATGAAACGCTCTCTTATCTGGATATCAGTTTTAATCCCGATGGAAGGCTTCTCATCTGCAAGGGCAAAGAGCTTCGTCTGTCCGGGCGGGAAGCGCTGCTTTTAGAGTTTTTCCTTAAAAATCCCGAAAAAACTCTGGCAAGAGAACAGATTTTCAATCGTGTATGGGGACCGGACGGGATTGTAGAAGACGGGAATCTGGATACCTATATTTATTTTCTCAGAAAACACCTGCGCACCTTAAAGAGCCGGACCGTCATACGGACTGTACACGGTCTGGGTTATCGGATGGAGGATTCTTATGTTTCCTGAATTACAGAAAAAATTAGTCAGGCTATATACCTTCAGCACAGGGATGATCCTGACTGTCATACTCATGGTCACATTTGTATTCTACCTGTCTTCCCAGCAGAGCCGCATGGAAGCTTCTTTTTCCGACCATTTTTTCACTCTGTCGTCGAAGCTTCAGACAGAATCTACCTTCACAGACTCTTATCTCGCACAGTTAGAAACAATGCACAGTCTCATTATATATATAGAAGAAAATGATGCGCCCTTTTTCTTTCCAGGCGCTTACGTTCCGCACACTAACCGGCAACGGCTCGTTGAGAAAGCAAAAGACAGGGCGGCAGCCGAAGGAATCTATCCAAATTCCCACCCTATTTCCTCCAACCTCCTGCAGTCTTCTCTCTTCAGGATCGCGGGTACTCATTACGATTCTTATCTTGGCTCCCTCCTAATCATACAGACAGTTTCCGGGTATAAAAAACTCATTCTGATCCAGGATATCACCGGGAGCAAAATGAAGCTTATACGAAACGGTTTTCTCTATCTGTTGATTGATATTCTTGGAATCTTCCTCCTGTTTCTGACTGGGAAGAGCTTTGTTGCCCGCTCCTTAAAACCCTTAGAGGAAATGTACCTGAAACAACAGGATTTTACAGCTTCCGCCTCTCATGAACTGCGCTCTCCTCTTGCTGTGATCCGGACTGCTGCAGATGCTGCTTCACATACTTCCGGGAGTCAGGAAAAGTATTTGAACATTATTAAAGATGAGTGCCAGCGCGGGAACGCGCTTGTCAAAAATCTCCTGCTGCTCTCATCTGCACAGCAGGAAAACTGGAATGTTAATATGCGCTATTTTGAACTTGACGAGATGCTCCTTCACCTGATGGAATTGTACGAACCCTTATGCAACGCAAAAGGCGGAACGCTTCTCCTCACTCTTCCAGAAGAAACACTCCCACCTGTGTATGCAGACTCTGAATTATGCCTGCAGATATTTACCATTCTTTTAGACAATGCCATCGCATACGGTCTGCCAAATGCCGGAAAGATCATTCTGGGAGCTTCCCGTTCACACTCAGGCGTGACTGTCTGTGTGACAGACTTTGGATCGGGAATCAGCGACGAAGAAAAGTCTCTGATCTTCGATCCGTTCTATAGACAAGACAAATCCCGGAATGATAAGACGCATTTTGGCCTCGGTTTAGCAATCGCCGCCAGACTCGCAAAACTTCAGCATATAAAGCTTTGGGTAAGAGATACCGAGGAAGGAGGCTGCACCTTCGAAGTCATATTCAGCGGATGATGACCGCATGAAGCTTTTCGAGCTTTTCCTGCTCCTTTTCACTGAATTCTTTATCTGTAACAACCCCTGTGTAATCTCCCAGATGGTTGATCCTTGACATGGCCTGTCTGTCGAATTTGGACTGATCGACTACCAGATAGGCTTTCCTGCATTGCTTTGGAGTATGGCGCTTTAACCACATCTTATCAATCGTTGGCGTCATTACTTCAAACTCCTCATTGATGGATGCCGCGCCAAAGAAACCGATATCGAACTTAAAATCTTCAAGCATCTGCGTAGCGTAATGTCCGAACATGCTTCCCGTAGATTTCTGAACATGCCCTCCGCAGATGAACAGCTCTGCCTCGCTGTTCTTTAGCATCTGCGCGATCTCCAGATCATTGGTCACGATCATAATCTCCGGTATATCCTTGATCAGCCGTGCAATCTCGAAGGTCGTCGTACCTGCATCCAGAAACACGGTCTCACCTTTTTCCACAAGAGATGCACAGATACCTGCCAGATGTCGCTTCGCATCCATACAGCTTGTCTGCTTATCTGCATAGGTTACTTCCTGTTTGGCAACCGCACCGCCATGACATCTTCTAAGGACATCTTCCTTCTGGAGTTTTACCAGATCTCTTCGTATGGTCATGGCACTGACATTCAGATCCTGTGCCAGTTCTTCCACCTGAACGCTCCCCTTTCTTTGAACCAGTTCTACTATTTTCGACTGTCTCTCTGCAGCAAGCATATCCGCTCCCTCTTTTCTAAATCGATTCTCCGTTCTTACGTCCACTTTCCTGCCATCCTTTCGTACAAAAAACGGTCGCCGACAGTTTCCTTTTTCCGCCGGCTTTCAAACCGTCCCAAATCCCAGCATTATTGTTGAAGGCAGTGAAAGCACCGCTCCCACTGCCTATATTTTACATGATTACATAAAAATACTCAATACCAATACTTCCACAACTCCGACCGCCCATGCAATCGTTGATGTAACGGACCATACTGTAAGCTGGTCTTTTGCCTCGCGCACGCCAAGAGTTCTGTTAACAACCCAGAAATAACTGTCATTAAAGTATCCAAAGAACAGTGAACCCACACAGCAGGCAACTGCGCCAAGCAGTGGACTTACATTCGCCGCTACAAGAATCGGTGCGGAGATACCGGCTGCTGTTGTCATAGCAACAGTCCCTGAACCCTGAATGAATCTCATCGCCGTAGAGATGATAAGCGGAAGAATGATAATCGGAACTGCCGTTCCTGCCAGCCCCTCTGCCATGAAGTTTCCAAGCCCGGAGTCTTTGATGATCTGTCCCAGAGCGCCGCCTCCGCCTGTTACCAGCATGATGATACCTGCAGACATCATACCTTTTTCCATCTCCGCAATAATTTCGTTTCTCTCGATATTCTTCCCTAATGTAAAGATTGCAACGATCAGTCCAAGTCCTACCGCAATGATCGGCTGTCCAAGGAAAATCAATACTTCCATAATTCCTGCTGTCTGACCGAGCGCTGTCGCAACTGTATTGATGAGAATCAGTACGATCGGCACGATCAACGGAAGAAAAGATACCAGTGTTCCCGGCATTCCCGCTGTATCCATAGAAAACGCATTGTCATAATCCGGCTCCTGATAAGGCACTTCTACTACTTCACCGTTCTCGTTCGGAATGCGGTAATATTTCTTGGAAAGGAACATTCTCGCATACGCGATACAAGCGATTGACATTGGTATTGCAAGCACGATCGTAAGCAGAATGAATTTACCTACGTCTACTCCGAAGATACCGCACACGCCTAACGGCCCCGGTGTCGGCGGTACAAGCGAATGTGTGATTACAAGTCCTGCTGCAAGCGCAACCCCAAGTCCGATAAAAGATTTCTTTGTAGCCTTGGAAATTGCCTTTGCGATCGGCGCAAGCACTACGAAACCAGAATCACAGAAAATCGGGATAGATACAAGGAAACCCGTTAATGCCAGCGCTTCTTCCTCTCTTTTCTTTCCAAACAGTTTTAAAAATGTATGCGCCATCCTCTGGGCTGCTCCTGTCACTTCAAAAATTTGTCCCATCATAACGCCAAAGCCGATGATGATGCCAATGCTTCCCAGCGTCCCTCCAAAACCGGATGTAATTGAATTGACAATACCGAATGTCTTGCCGTCTTCCAATGTGATGTTTACAAGGGGCATTCCACCCACAACTCCCACGATCACCGTACAGATAATGAGCGCCAGAAATGCCTGCACTTTTGTTTTGAGCACTAAGAATATTAAGACTGCAATACCGATTGCAAGACCAATTAACATTCTTTCGCCGCTAAGTCCGTTTACCATAATAGTCCTCCTCTTCTTCCTTATGATTTACTTTGTAAAATTTGGTGCGTATTTCGCTGCTAACAGAATCGCCTCAATCATGCTGACTGCACTGACGATCCCTTTTCCGGCAATATCAAAAGCTGTGCCATGGTCAACCGACGTACGTAAAATCGGCATTCCATTTGTAATGGCAATAGTCTTTTCAAAATCCAGCGTCTTTGTCGCGATATGCCCCTGATCGTGGTAGAGAGACAATACACTGTTATATCTGCCAAGCGCCGCCTGATGGAACACAGAATCCGCCCCAATCGGTCCTGCCACATCATACCCTTCAGCCTTTAACTCCTCAACCGCCGGTGTGATCTCATTGACTTCTTCCCATCCAAACAGACCATGCTCACCGCTGTGCGGATTCAGTCCAGCAATGGCCATGGTCCCGTCCTTCACGCCAAGTTTTTTAAGCGCCTCCGTACAGCGTTTTACGTAATCCTTGATCCGTTCCTTCGTGATCATGTCTAACATCTCCCTGAGAGATACATGCCTTGTCAGGAAAAATACACGCATGCCGTTTGTCTCGAACATCGTGAGCGGATCCTCTGTACCGGTAAGCGCTCCAAAAATCTCCGTGTGTCCGATAAAATCAATCCCGCCCGCACGCAGTGATTCTTTATTGATCGGTGTCGTCGCCACTGCATCAACTTTGCCTTCATTCGCAAGCTCAATACTTTTTGCAATATATTCATATGCGGCCTTTCCGCACATTCCATTGACCTTTCCAAATTCAAATTTTTCAAGGTCAACATTGCCTAAATCTATGAGATTTAAAATGCCTTTACGGAAATCACCCTCCGACGGTTCTTTGACTACATTGACTGATAGTCCTTCGCCGGCTATTTTAACGGCATTCTCCATAACAGCTTTATCTCCGATAATGATACAGTCTGCCGCCTCAAATACTTGCTCTGCTGCAGCTGACTTTGCTACGATTTCCGGTCCGACTCCTGCCGGATCTCCGATAGGTACTGCGATTAATGGTCTCTTCATAATTCTCTTCCTTTCATTGTCAAAATTGATTTTAAATATAGAGTTTCTCTTTCAGATAAGTGATACACTTATTGATTGCGCCGCTGTTTCCCTGACTCCCGCCCTTGGTGATAATGTGCACTCCTTCAAATTCTCCCTTTAAGAACTGCCCATAGGCTGCAAGAGGAAGAACCTCATCCATCAGACTTAAACCTGCCGTATGAAATCTTTCACACACGGATACGGTCACGTCGCCGCCGCTGGTATAAAGCCCCTTAAACGTCGGCTCTGCCCTGAATATCCGATAAGTGATTTCGGCAAATGCATTGTTGATGAGTCCGGTTACATCATCCATGGAGCACTGGTACTTTTCCATGTAAGGCTTAAAATCGATCCGGTTCTCCGGATAGATCCCGTCGCCTGTCACTGTGGAGACGATATTCCTGTCGCACTCGGACAAAATCTCCTTCGCAACCCGTTCTATCTCTTCCTCCCGCGCAGTTTCTCCTTCAAGCAGTGTCTTCGTATTTACAAATACATTATGGGTTCGCTGTGACAGCCACAGTTCCTCCATCTGTCTTCTTGTATTCGGATTAACGCTTCCTACCACTGCAAGAATCTTATTCTTTTCTTTCTTTTCATAAGGTGTGATCAGCTTTCTGGAAAGCGTCGCCGTAAACACTCCCGGATCCACCGCCACCGCTTTAATCTTACTCGTGATCACCGCATCCGCGATCAGATCCAGATCTTCCTGTGTCACGCAATCCACTACGATAATCCGGCTTCCGCCGGCTACGCACTTATTCATCAGATCAGCAAGATAGTGCTTTCCATGCATCAGATCCTTCATCAATATAGAGGACACCCGATACTTGCTTTGCTGCTCAAAAAGCAATGCCACCTCTGACACCTTTACCGGTGTCTTCGGATCGATGGCAATGTCCGTCTTATGTAACGGCAGCCCGTTCACCAGCATATAGCCTCCGATCACAATTCTTCCCGACGAGGGGAAACAGGGCGCCACAATTGCCACATAATCTTCTCCGAGACAATCCAACATGGCATCCGTCTCACTTCCCAGATTCCCCCGCAAGGTACTGTCAATCCGATTGGAATAAACCTTTACTTCGTCGCTTTTAAGCAGATTGCAGACATTTTGTACACGGTTATATGCGATCTTTGGTTCCACGCCCCTGCTGTCCGTGGGATATAACAGACAATCGCATTCATGAAGGGTTGAAAGCTCTATCCGTTCCGTATTCATCACGGTATAGGCTCTGTAATTCATATTTTTCAGAAGTACTCCTGTAGCATTCGCACCCGTCAGATCATCTGCGATTACAACACACTGCGGCATGACAAATCTCCTTTCACAATCGAACAAAAATATGTTCGTTTTTGTTGTTTTAATTGTACTCCCGATGTTAGAATATGTCAACTTAATCTTATTTTTGACAATAAATTTGTATACATGCACAATTTGCATGTTTGATTTTGTTTATTTTGACCAATCACAAATACTCTACTGATTCATCAGTACCTCTACAGCCTCTTTCAATGTACTGATTTCTCCCACATTCCCCGGAAATATTACATACGGCGTCATTGGGAATTTGCTCTCCTCCCCAGTCTGCCACACGGGAATTCCCGGACGAATCTGCCCGAGAACATTCGCCTTTCTTACCGCAAGGGCTTTTGTACCCACATCACTTGATGTGATCCCTCCTTTTGCGATAACGAAGCTCGGAGTAATACTAAGACGTCCTACCAATGACTGCACTGCATCAGAAATCTTTACAGAAAGACGAAGCTCATCCTCTTTATCTCCTGTATCCGCGGTAATAAGGGCGCGCGTCGTATAACAGCAGACAGTCTTTCCTGCACGAATGCATTCTTCCTCTTTTGCAAGACACCTCTTTACCTCTGCCTCAAAAGCCTCGTCATCCTTCACAAGCGTTGCGTCAAGCTCAATAAATTCAATATCTTGTAATTCTTTCAGGCATTCCACCTGCTTTGTTGTCTTATCTGTGTGGGAACCGACTACGACAATCCCGCCGTTCGTTGTCTCCTTTACTACCATCTGCTCTCTTGTAAGAAGCGGCTGGCTGCTGACTCCGCCCATAACCTTGACAATTGCCGCGGCAGTACGGAACATGAATACCTTTCCCTTAGCCATCGCACGGTACAGCGCTGTGCAGAACACCTTTACGTCAACATAATCAACCGCATTGACAATAATCTTATTGAAATCCTTCACTGCCATGAGCTGCTCTTCAATCTTGTCAATATCTGCATTATGGATGTCTTCAAGAGAAATGCATGTGACATCTGATACTTTATATGCTCCGTTTGTCTTTTCCTCCACATAGTCCGGCATAGTTGGTGCACTGTAACCAAAAGTCTTATCCTTCGCAAACTCCGTCTCATTAGCCGGAACCAGCTCCTCGCCATATTTCACATAATGTACATTGTCAATGGTGAATCTTCCGCCTTCTTTGAAAAATGGACATAAAATCTCGCCGTCAATGGTCTTTCCGGTATTCTTTTCGTAATTTTCCTTCAAAAGCTCTGTCTCAAGCGGGTAATGTCCGCGAAGTGTACTGTCACTGCGGCTGATAAAGATATACTCTTTCCCGCATTCCTTCGCGACTTCATCTACAACTGCCGCGATCTCTCTGTGGGCTTTTGTTGTCTGTTCTACCGTAAAACCTCTGGAATTTGTCAACACATAAAACAGATTGTTCTCTTCCTCGAATCCCTGACGAATGCTCTCCTTCTCCCAGTTCGTATATACGGAGATATCATGGACAGTCTGAACACCTGTCGGATCGTCATCCAGAACAACGATTTTTTTGCTATTTGCTGCAATTTCTTTATTGAGCAGTGCATCAATGGCTGCTTCATCAATTTTTTTATAAGAAGCTAAAACTTCTGCATTCAATGACATTTCCTGCACCTCCTTCTAATCAAATTTCTTAACCTCTACATCTGCCAGTTTTTCAAAATACTGTACGATTCCGCCATGGTCATCCTCCATATGTCCATGGATCTTTAAGGTCTGTAAAATCTCATATAACTGGGCAGTATACGGAATCGGAACATCAATAGAATGGGCGGTATTAACAACATTCTTAATATCTTTATGATTGATTCTGATCGGTCCGCCCGGCTTAAAGTTACGCTCTACAATCATCGGAACCTTGGCGTCCAAAACTGCGCTTCCGGCAAGTCCGCCGCGAATCGCCTCATATACCTTCTGCGGATCTGCTCCTGCCTTCGTTGCAAGAACAAACGCTTCGGATACAACAGCAATCGTATTATTCACAATTACCTGATTCGCAAGTTTCGTAACACTTCCGCTTCCGCTTCCGCCGATCAGCAACGCAGAAGAACCAAGAATGTCAAAATACTCTTTCATAGCGTCAAAGTCTTTCTGATCGCCGCCCGCCATGATCGCAAGCGTGCCTGCCACTGCCCCTGGTTCTCCTCCGGATACCGGTGCATCCACAAAGCCAACGCCCTTTTCTTTCAGTCCTTTATAACATTCCTGAGACTCTACCGGTGTTACGGAACTCATGTCGCATACTACGCTTCCGGCTTTGATCGTAGACGCCACGCCGCATTCTCCGAAAAGAATGGACTTTGAGATCGCGCCACTCGGAACCATGATAATAATCCGCTCACACTGCTCGCCAATCTCTGCATATGCAGCCTCTTTTGCCCCCGCAGCTACAACGTCCGCAACCGCCTCCTTATTGAGGTCAGCTACCAATAGCTCTACGCCTGCCTTCAACATATTCTTTGCCATAGGTCTTCCCATGATACCCAGTCCGATAAATCCTACCTTCATCTCTTTACTTCCTTTCTTAAATAAATGTTTAAAAGTGTTTGTTTCTGAAATAATACGTTCGTTATTTCACTTTCTGACTCCATTCTACTGCATACCGGTATACCGGTCAATAGGATAAATTTCTTTCTCCTATTTTCACAGTTTTTATACCTCGTTTTTGTGCAAATGTCACTAATTGTTTTTATTGACCACTTTTGAGGATTATTGTATGATAGTTACAATAAACATGAATATCTGCATAAGAATTACAGGAGATTATATGACGCCATTAAACAAACAGGCTTTTTTGCATTTAAAAAATATGATTATTAACAATGAACTTTCCTATCTGGAGATTTATTCCGAAACGAAACTCTCAAAGGAACTTGGTATCTCGCGCACTCCTTTCCGCGACGCGATTCACCGTCTCGCTCAAGAAGGCTATATAGATATTATTCCAAGTAAAGGATTCCGCATCCACAAGCTGACGAAGCAAGACGTGGACGAGACTTTTCAGGTACGTTCTGCCCTTGAGTGCTACTGCACTTTTCAGATCGCAAAAGAGTCCCATACCCGAAAAGCCAAAAGATTATTCAAAGAACTCGACTGGATCATGGAGGAACTGACAGAGATTCTTAATACAACCCAGTCTATTGGAGATTTCTGTGAATATGACTTTCAATTTCACAATAAGATTATTGATTATCTCCAAAACGAGCAGTTTACATCCGTCTTTTCCGCATTTATGTACCGTATGCGTAAACTCGCCGAATTATCACTGGCACATAAGGGACGTATGCAGGATACCTACGATGAACATATGGCAATCCTTACGGCGATGAAAGACGGGGATACTGTGCATATTTATGAAATTACTCTGAAGCATATGGACACTCCCAGAGGAATTAATCTGGAGGATTTATAGCAGAGTATACCCGCTAAGAACTAGACATAGATTATTCCTGCCTTAAGAACTCTGTAAACTTATCCAGCCCTTCCCGCAGGGTTTTTGAATCAAACGCATATCCGATCCTTACTGCTCCCTCCATTTCAAAACAAGAGCCGGGTGTAAATAATACACCCTTTGTTTCAATCAGTTTTTTGCAGAGATCATACGACGGAATATCCCTGTCGTAATATACAAGGGCCGTTGTCCCGGCTGCCGGACGTAAATATCTTACCTCCGGTGTTTCATTCACCCACTCATCAAGAATCGTTCTGTTTTTTAATACTATATTTCTGTTCCGTTCTATGATAGCTTCTTTATTCGCAAGGGCAAGTGCGGCAAGCTTATCATCCAGTACGCCGCAGCTTATCGTATCATAGTCTCTGCGCTCCTTTACCTGCTCGATTACCTCCGGAGCATTTGAAGCAATCCAGCCCATACGAAGTCCGGCCAACGAAAATGATTTAGACATACTTCCTACAGATATCCCCTTTTTATAGACATCGAGTACCGAAGGCATATAACTCCCGTCTTCTGAAATACTCCGATACACTTCATCTGAAAGCAGATACGCGCCAACGCTTTTTGCTATCTGTGCGATTTCTTTCAGCATATCAACTGGAATCAGAGAACCTGTCGGATTATTCGGATTATTAATTGTAATCATCTTCGTGTTCTTATCGACCATGCTCCGCAACTCATCCAGATCCGGAAGATAATCATTCTCCATTGTCAGCTTCAGGATTCTGACTTCCGCACCGATAGAAGCCGGGATCGAATAGTGCTGCTGATACGTCGGCAGTACGCAGACCATATTATCTTCTCTGGAGATCAGTGTTGTGATAATCATATTATTAGCTCCCACCGCTCCATGAGTAGGTATAATATTCTCCGGATTCAGATTCTTATACAGAGAACTGATCCCCTGCCGAAGTTTTGGAGAGCCAAAGATATGACTATAAGACAGCCTCGTCTCTGCAAGTTCTATCAGATATTCCTTCTGCTCCTTTTTACAAAGCTGCAGTAGTTCTTTTAGCGTCAGTGAATCAATACAAGTCTCGGCCAAATTAAATACTGCCCTTTCTTCAAAATCATTCATCCAGCGTTCCACTTTAAAAGTATCAATCTTCATTACATTCTCCTCCCTACACATCAACTACACAGCCCATGTCTTTTTCTTTTGCCTTTCTAAGGGCCAGCGCCGCCACGGTCAAATCCTGAAGCGCAATTCCGGTCGAATCGAAAATCGTGATTTCCTCATCGCTTATGCGTCCCCTTACTTTTCCGTTCAGGAGATCTCCGATTTCGGCTACAATATTTTCTTTACTAAAAAGACCTTCTTTAATGGGAATCTCACATTCTCCCACGTTAACCGCCTGCTCTAAATCGTCTACGAACACTCTCGCATTTTCAAATATATGGCCGTCAATCTCCTGCTTTCCGCTCATGTCAGAGCCCACGCAGCTTAAATGCGTGCCCGGCTTTACCCACTCCTTTTGAATCATCGGCTTTCTGGACGGAGTCATTGTGATGATGACATCACTTCTTCTGACTCCCTCTTCCATGCTGGAAATCCCCTCAAGAACAGCCGTCCTTTTGATTCCGCTTCTTAGCATAACAGTATCAACGATTTCCCTGATTCCGTCTACCAGACCTGCGCTCTTTTCCGGATTTACCGGCTCAATCATCGTAACTCTCTCAATTCCCGGCATCGCGATCAAAGTAGCTGCAATCTGGAAAGGAACCATGGCCCCCATACCGATGACAAATAATTCTCTTGAATCTTTTCTTGCAAGAGATTTTACACCGATCGCTCCGGCTGCCCCGGTCCTTAGCTTTGTGATATATCCTGCATTTACCAAAGCTTCCGGTTCTCCTGTCTTCATATTGAAGATCAAGGTCGTGCCCATCAGCTCCGGAAGTCCAGCCTCCTTATTTTTCACATGCAGGGAGACAAGTTTAAGACCATAAATATTATCATCCTCAAGACAGCCTGATTTGATATCCATATCCGCTGCTCCTGGCTCAAACTCGTAAAATACCATCGGCCAGACAGCCGCCCGGTTTTCTGACTTCTGCCGATATGCTCCTTCCACTGCGGTGATTACTGACTTTTCATCCAATACCTTTTCAATCTCTGCATCACTTAATACAACAACTTTCGACATATCCTAATCTCCTTTACATTTCTAAATACTTCCATATCATTTGCTCATCATCATCATTCTTTAAAAGCTGTCCATCCATTCCTTTTCTTTTGCAATCTGCCTTCTCACCTCAGACGGAGCCGTCCCGCCGTAAGAAACTCTTGCATCCACACATGCAGGAATACTGATATCGCCTAATGTTTTTTTTGTAATCCTGCTGTCGATTTCCCGAAGCTGTTCATCGGTCAGATCTTTGAAATCGCAGTTATTGTTCTCACATGCTTTCACCATACGTCCTACGATAGAATGAGCCTCTCTGAAAGGAATCCCCTGCTTTGCAAAATGCTCTGCGATATCCGTGGCATTTAAAAAGCCTTTATCCATCTGCTTTCCGATCTGATCCATCCTGAACTCTGTGTTCTTTAGCATCTTTGCAAATATGGTAATGCTTGCTTTCCATGTATCTGCCGCGTCATACACCGCCTCCTTGTCTTCCTGATAATCTTTGTTAAAAGAAGAAGTCGTTCCCTTCATGACCGTCAAAAGCTGTACCAAATCTCCGTAGACACGCCCCGGCTTTCCCCTGAGAAGCTCCGCCATGTCCGGATTCTTCTTCTGCGGCATGATACTGCTGCCTGTGCAGAAGCTGTCGTCAATAGCAATATAGGAAAACTCAGAAGTATTCCACCATACAAACTCCTCTGCCCATCTTGACAGATGCATCATAGAAATAGACGCGGCACTTAAAAATTCCAAACTGTAATCCCTGTCTCCAACGCTGTCCATCGCATTTTCTGTCGGCGCTTTAAATCCCAGAAGTTCCGCGGTTCTATGCCGGTTTGTCGGCAAAGTAGTCCCCGCAAGCGCACATGCCCCCAAAGGACAATAATTCATCCTTTCATGGGCGTCTCTAAGCCTTGTAATATCTCTTTTAAACATCTGGAAATACGCCATAAATACAAATCCAAGCGTGATCGGCTGCGCATGCTGCAGATGTGTAAAGCCCGGAATAATCTTATCCGCATACTGCTCTGCTTTTTCTAAAATCACAGATTCCAGATAACAGAGACATTCTAATATCTCTTCAATCTCTTTCCTGACATAAAGTTTTGTATCAACCTGACACTGATCATTCCGGCTTCTCGCCGTATGAAGCTTCTTGCCTACATCACCGATTCTCTGGATCAGACGGCTTTCAACTCCCATGTGGATATCCTCATCGTCCACATTAAATACGATTTTCCCACTTATAATGTCTGCCCGGATTCCTTCCAGTCCTTCTACAATAATCTTTTTTTCCTCTTCCGAAATAATGCCCTGTTCACTCAGCATTGTCACATGCGCGATGCTTCCATCAATATCTTCGTTGTACATTCTCTGGTCAAAGCCAATAGATGCATTATACTTTTTTACAATATCATCCATTTCTTTTTCAAATCTTCCGCCCCATAAACTGCTTGCCATCTTTTATCTCCTTCCTTTATTTCTTTTCCTTCATTATAATTTTTTTCTATTCTTTTTAATATGTATATTATCAAATATTTTTCTTATTTTTTTGTATTTTATCCAAATCACCTTGCATTCTGCTGAAAAGTACGCTATAAATAGTATATCTCAACTTCGGAGGTGCTTTATGTCGCTTACAATTGCAGATATAATGCAGATGGAGCCATTCGCAAATTTCAAATTAATCGCAGGAACAAATGGAATTGGCAGAACAATAGAAACTGTTAATATACTTGACTATGAATATACTTCTGAATACAATCCAGCAGAAGTGCCCAACAGTTTTCGGAAAAACGCTTTGGTACTGTCGTCTCTTCTTTTCCTGAAATATCAGCCGGAGTATTTTATAAATGTAATAAAAAAATTAATCGATTACCGCACCTCGGGACTTGCTGTTAAATCTATAATCCTTAAAGATTTACCAAAGGATGTTATTGACTATTGTAACAAGCATTCCTTTCCGGTTTTTTTATTTTCGGAAAATGATGGCTATTTTGAAAATATCATTACCTTTATTACGGACGAAATCCGTCAAAGTGCTGATTATACACATTTTGAAGAAAAGCTTTCCTTGCTTTCACAAGATAATTTATCCGGTCTGGAGGTCCAGCGGATTGCTATGGAACTATTTCCAAATCTGGAGCTCCCCTATAAGCTGGCAGCTATCAACCCCCAGCTCAATGAAACAGCATTTTACAAAAAATTAAAGCACTTTCATAAAGTAATGAAAGTGCCTGTCTACTCTTTTTGTAATATTTATGTTACTGCCCTGCCCGCCGGAACCTTTCAAATATATCATGATAAATTTCAAACTGTCATAAATTCTCTTTATCTAAATGAAAAATCATGTTATACAGGCTACAGTGACATTCACGATAAAATGGATGAGTTTCACTATGCCTTTAATGAATGCTTCTATGCCTGCACCTATGCCCAAAAACAGAAATTGCCCCAAATCACATTCAATCAGCTCGGCTTATCACAGATTCTTTATCCTTATCGAAACAATTACTGGATGAACCGCTACTGCAGTCAGATTCTGCATACGATCCAAAGCTATGACAGAAAACACCATAGCAGCCTTATGGAAACTGCAATTATTTACGTTAAAAACGGCGCTGATACTATTCGCACATCCCAAGCTTTACATGTACATAAAAACACTGTACATTACAGAATAAACAAACTAAAAGAGCTTATTCCTGTCGGGAATGAAAACGATTTTTATGAACAGCTTGCTATCGTAATACGGAATTACCTTTTAAATTAGTGTTACGGTCAATTTTTGTTCATCTTATTTCGGTGTACGACCGTGTCAATGCTCCTCGCCTGATCCGCGCCGAGATAATCTCCCGCATCTCCGCCGTTCCGCATTCGGTACGCCAGAAAAACATTTGGCAAGTAAATTGTTTCATCATATGTTTAAATTATTATTTTTACTTACATTCAATTATTTTTATCCCCCATGCTGGAATCTTGATGTATTCGCCTTTTTTTACACAAATCCCGGTCAAAAGCTCTGTTCCATCCGCAGGCCTAAACTGCACTTCCTGCTCCTGGCTGGAATATCTGAATCCATGTATAATGGATTTGCTTCTGGAATCAAATCCCCATACACCTGATCTATTTTATAAGCCTGTTCAACAAGAAATATATTACAACGAAGTATCTTTACCCATTGATTTAATTCATAATCCCAATTCATCATTTATATCTCTCTTTCCCTTCAAAAATTGGGGAGGTTTCTTTCGCCGTGCCAATACCGCTATCTTTCCTCATGTAAGTATTTTACAAGATATTGTATTGTTTCGTCTTTTAGGCCACCTCCCGGAAGATGGTGCTGTCCGCCGCCAATTGGCGCCATACAAAACCTATTCTTAATGGTCAGTCTGCCAATCTGAAGCGGCTTTCCTAAATACTCATAGTTCTGCATGTCTGTGCCTCCTTTACCTGCAGAATTGACTTTTCCTGCTATTGATATTATGATTATAGCGAGAATAAAACAGAAAACAAGTACGCACCTATAAGTGCGATACTAACATGAAAGTTATATACATACCTAAAGGAGAGTGGGCGAAATAGACGAACGCTGTATATCACAGGAATGCCTGGAAACAACAGGTTTTAGCTACACATTTTCCCTCATCAACGGGAAATACAAAATGACAATTCTTTATACGCTTATGGAATTTAGTATTGTCCGATTCAATGAAATGAAAAAATATATTGGTGAAATTTCTTATAAGACGCTTAGTTCTACCTTAAAGGAATTGGAAGCAGATCAGCTTGAAGTTGAAGATAAGCTCCCCGATATACCCCCACACCATTGTCACTGCCGCCGCATCCTTATCAACAGCAGGCGCGAGGACGCATACTCTGAAAAAATGATGCAGGCAAGGACAATGACCGCTCCCTCCAGACAAACTGCCGCATAGGATTTTCAAGAAACCTCAACACTATGATGAACAGCCCTTCGATGAGTGTTACCGCCCATAAAGGTATGCTCTCAAAAAATCCGCAAGTTTCCACTGACTCCACGAAAAGTATCTTGAAGTTATTCGGCTGGACGCATATAATTATACTGATAGAGATTAGAGAAAGGGTGAATGAAGATGTTAGAGTATATTTCTGCCCCGGAAGCAGCGAAGAAATGGGGCATTTCAGAAAGACGGGTGCAAAAGCTATGTGAGGAAAACCGCATACCGGGTGTGGCAAAATTCAGCCGCTTGTGGTTGATACCAAAGAACGCTGAAAAACCAACAGATGCCCGCTTGAAAGCAGAAAGGAAGAAAATACATGAATAAAGTTTTAATTATTGATGATGATAAAGAGCTTTGTGCATTGATTAAACAAAGTATTTTACAAGAGAGTATAGAAGCTGACTGCTGCTATTCCGGGAAATCCGGCTTGCTGCAGCTAAAAGAAAGGGAATACCAGCTTGTCATACTGGACGTAATGATGCCTGGTTTCGATGGCTTTGAAACATTAGAACAGATTAGACAGGAAAGCAGTCTGCCTA
>ERZ778514.656-NODE-656-length-30096-cov-4.532006_pt1 | contig 30096 bp, 26 predicted proteins | sample MGYA00510344_ERZ778514 | MGnify/ENA primary metagenome ERZ778514 (study PRJEB29527, sample SAMN07138968) | mouse gut metagenome | material: feces | host: mouse | place: China:Nanjing | collected 2016-01-25 ...
GCCTCTATCAGCTCCCGGACCTCCGCAAGGACCGCAGAGGGTTCCCGGCTGCGCTCCCGGCCCCGGACGTAGGGAACAATGCAGTAGGAACAGAAATTATTGCATCCGTACATGATGGAAACCCAAGCCTTCACGCCCCGTTCCCGCACCACCGGGATTCCTTCCGCAATGCCGCCGTGCTCGTCCGCTGTGGAAAAGACGCGCTTCCGGGTTTCATAGACCTGCCAGAGAAGCTCGGGGAATTTCCATAACGCCTGGGGGCCGAATACCAGGTCTACGTGCCGGTAGGATTCCTTCACCCGTTTTGCCGTCCGCTCCTCCTGGGCCATGCACCCGCAGAGGGCTATTACCTGTTCCGGATTCTCCCTTTTTGTATGCGTCAGCAGGCCCAGATTCCCAAAGACCCGTTTTTCCGCGTGTTCCCGTACCGCGCAGGTATTCAAAATCACGAGATCGGCTTCCCGCGGCTCCTGGGTGAATCCAAAGCCCATGGCCTCCAGCATCCCCATAATCCGCTGACCGTCGGCAACGTTCTGCTGACAGCCAAAGGTCTCCACACAAGCCAATGGATGCGCCTGCCGGGTTTCATACATCTCACGGACACGCTCCTGAAAATTCCTCTGCCGCGCAAGGGCTTCCGCGGAAATCAGTACATCTTTACGTTCCAAGCTCTTCCCTCCGAAAATTTTTTTCTGTATCATATCAAAAAGCGCCTGGAACACAGCCAGACTTTTCAGAATTTCTCTTCTCTTTTGTGCTGAAACAAGCTGATAAAAAAGCGGCGCGCTGTCTGAAATCTCTGCCAGGCCAACAGACGCGTTCAAATAGTAAAGCCGTCTGACTTACACATCATCAGGCTTCTCACGCGTCACGCCATAAGGATATTCTTTACACACAATAACAGGTGCAAACGCGTGCTCAGCGTCCATATCATAATTAAACTGGCCAGCGGTTGCGTCGGCATACAGGAATTCATCCCCACAGGGAATCTCAACCCAGACATGGGGCTCTAAGGCCTCTTCGCCGTCATCAGGGTTATCAAGCCGCACATAACCGTCCACAGTTTTCGCGTTCTCACAGCCTAAAAGATGAAGGATTTTAACCATAAGTTCAGATGCCTCAACACATCCGCCCTTCAAGCTGTAACCTTCGCCATAATTTTCAACTGCCCAATTATGAACAATTTCCGCCACCTGACGAATCATCTTAAAACAGGCAGAATTACAGCATTTTTCCTTGTTGCATCCCAGAAAACCCACATCAATCTCCTTTCCAGATACATCTTTTCAGCATCGATTATACCACAAACGATATTCCATTGCAAGAATCTGCTGATAAAGACCGGAAAACGCCCCTGTCTCATATCTTTTATTCGATTTCGCGTCTGGAAAAGGGTTTCCCCCAGCCCCGGGCGGTCTGACGGAGCAGGGCGGGCGGCAGTTCGGGCAGGGGGATGTTCCAGCCCTCCAGAAGACGTTCGGCGTATTCAACCTGTTCCAATACCAGACCGTCAAACTCCTTCCGGCCCTCCACCCAGGACGCCGCCGTGACCTTGTACGCCGTCTGCAAAAGGGGGTCCAGGACGCAGAGCCGCCAGCCAGCCGCCTGATACAGCTCTTTCAGATACCGGAATTCCTCTTCCGTCACACCGGGCCGGCCGTCAAAGTAATCGATCAGGTCTTCCTCCAGCACGTCTGTTTCCAGGTCCTTCCATCGCTCGTAAGGCAGGATATTGATGGGCAGAACGGCGCATACCCGAAAAAGCTGGGGGAATCCGACTTCCTCCGTGGTTTCGGTCAGACCCCAGAGACGTTCCAGAACCTGCTCCCAGTTTTCCAGCCCGAAATACCGTATCGCGTTTTCCAGACAGAGTATCGTGTAAGCCACCCGCGCCCGTCCGGACAGGGGAAACAGGGGATGCTTCCTGTCAGGGGGACGCTGTTCTTTTGGCTTGTTCCGATTCAGCAGGGGCTTGAAGAACCGGTAAAGCAGCCAGATAAACAGGAATTCTCCGGCAAAAATCGCGGCCAGGCCAAGACCGCCCAGCAGACAGCGCCGTAAATAGGGACCCAACTCCATATCCCGCTCCTATCTTATACGAAGGGCCTTCAGCTGCTTCTGGAATTCCTCCGGCAATGGCGAATGAAGCTCCACCGTCTCGCCGGACCCCGGATGGACAAACCGCAGGGCCACGGCGTGGAGACACTGTCCCTGCAAGCCCGGCAGCGCCTTCCCATAAAGGGGGTCACCCAGAATCGGGCGTCCGAGATAGGCCAGATGGACCCGAATCTGATGGGTTCTTCCCGTTTCCAGCCGGCAGCGCAAATGGGTATGCCCTGAAAGACGCTCCAGCACCGCCCAATGGGTTACAGCAGGCCGGCCATCCGGGGTTACGGCCATTTTTTTGCGGTTTGTGCGGTGCCGTCCGATGGGCGCGTTTACGGTTCCCGCGTCCTCCCGGAAGCCCCCTACAGCGATGCACTCATAGGTCCGGGCAAGGCTGTGGTCCTGGAGCTGCGCCGCCAATGCCTGATGAGCCCCGTCGTTCTTGGCGGCGATCATCAGCCCGGAAGTCTCCCTGTCAATCCGATGGACAATCCCGGGCCGCAGAGCGCCTCCCACGCCGGAAAGACTGTCGCCGCAATGGTACAGCAGTGCGTTGACCAGGGTGCCGTCAGGGTGTCCGGGAGCCGGATGGACCACCATGCCCTTTGGCTTGTCCACTACAATCACATCCCCATCCTCATAGACCACATTCAGCGGGATATTCTGCGGCACGGCTTCCACGGGTTCCGGTTCCGGCAGGACGGCCTCCAGAATCTCGTTTCCCGCCAGTCGAAAGCTCTTGCCTATGGGTCTCCGGCCGCAGAGGACCCGGCCCTCCTCCAGCAGACGCGCCGCGGCAGACCTGCTCAGGCCTTCCACCATCAGAGCAAGGAACGCGTCCGCCCGCAGGCCCGCGTGTTCCTCAGACGCCGGGAGCCGCAGGGTTTCCATGCACGCCGCCTCCTTTGTCATATTTTTCGTAGAACCACAGGTAGTAGACAATCCCCAGCGCACAGCCCGCGTCAATGCAGATATCGGCTACATTGAACACGGGAAACTCCATAAACTGGAAGCAGAACATATCCACCACGTAGCCCAGCCGAACCCGGTCCAGTATATTCCCCAGCCCGCCGCCGATGATAAACGCGCAGGCCGTCACGCCCAGGGGATGCCGGACGACCCGCATAGCCAGCAGGACCATCACCACGGCGATAATCCCGCAGGTGACAGCCACCAGCATCCAGCGCATACCGGAGAAGGAGGACCAGGCGGCGCCGTAGTTATGGACCGTCCGAAGTTCCACAAAGCCCGGCAGGAGGGGCAGCGCGTCGCCTAATGGAATATGCGTGCTGACCCAACATTTCACCCACTGGTCCAGCCCCAGAAGCGCCGCCGCAAGCAGGACCGAACAGAGATAAATCATAGAATCTTCCTTCCTATCAAGTTGCTTTCGTTCATTATAGCACATTTGCGGCCATAAAACAGCCCCTTTTCAAAATTCGTAATCCCTGTTATACTGATACCGTACAATCTCCTGAAAGGCGGAAGTTTTCATCATGTCAACAGAAAAACTCTACTACCAGGACGCTTACCTGACAGAATTCACTGCGTCCGCAGACTCCTGCGAAAAGACGGAAAAGGGCTGGAAAATCGTCCTGGACCGTACCGCGTTCTACCCGGAAGGGGGCGGGCAGCCGGCGGACCAGGGCGTTTTATGTACCTCCGGCGGCGTGGTCTATGTGCTGGACGTGCATGAGAAAGACGGGGTCGTTTTCCACATTTGTGATAACTTTGTGGAAAACGGCGCGGAGGTCAGGGGACAGATCGACTGGGCCAGACGCTTCGACCATATGCAGCAGCACTCCGGCGAGCATATCATCAGCGGAATCCTCTGCCGGATGTTTGACTGCGACAACGTGGGCTTTCACTTAGGCGCGGAGACGGTGACCATCGACTATAACGCGGCTGTGGAGTGGTCCCAGGTTCTGGAGGCCCAGCGTCTTGCAAATGAAATCGTATACGCGGACAGGCCCGTGAATATCGCGTACCCGGACCCTGAAGCCCTGGCGTCCCTGCGCTACCGGAGCAAAAAGGCTTTGACGGGAGAGGTCCGCATCGTGACATTCCCGGACGCCGACTGCTGTGCCTGCTGCGGGACCCACGTCAGACGGGCTGGGGAAGTGGGATTGATCAAAGTCCTTTCCTGCCAGAGCTTCCGGGAAGGGGTGCGGCTGGAAATCCTGTGCGGGCGGCGGGCCATGGCTTATTACGATAGGGTTTTCGACGCGGCGCGGCAGTCCGGACAGCGATTGAGCGTCAAGCCTCCGGAGCTGCTCCCGGCGGTGGAACGGCTGGAGGATGAGCTGACCGCGGAAAAGAACCGTTCGGCTTACCTGGAAAAGCTGGCCTATGCTGCAATCGCGGCCGAATACGAAAAGAAAGGCAGCGTGCTGATCTTCCAACCGCCGATGAAGCCGGATTCTGTAAGACGGCTGGCGGACGCGGTGGGAAGGACCTGCGGCGGGACTGCGGCGGTCTTTGCAGGTGAGAACGGTCAATGGAGTTACGCGCTGGTGCAGGGTCAGGGTGAAGAGATCAGCGGGCTGGTCAAACGGCTGAACGAAACGCTTCATGGCCGGGGCGGTGGACGGAATGGCTTCGCCCAGGGGAGCGTCAAGGCGGATACGCAGGAAATCAGGGCGTTTTTCGGGAAGGAGGACGGCTATGCAGTATGTGTTGATTGAGCGGGAGCACGACCTGGACGATGAGCCTTACCAGGTGTTCTCCGAGCTGGACGACAACCGGAAGGAGATCCGGAAAGTAGAATTTTATCGGAATGGCATCTGCTTCTCCTACGGCGCGGAACGGGGGAATTTCAACGCCCTTGCCCAGGAACCCTTCCCAACGGACCTACGGGAGCTGGAACGGGGCGCGGAGGAAGGGGAGACCATCACGGCCCGGTCCATCCCCGCCAGCTTTTTCTATGAAATCTGGAATCAGGCCCAGGAACGTCCTGATGGCTTTATGGGAATGTTCTTCTGAAAGGCGCTTCTTTATCAACAAAGTTCAGGACTCTGTGGAAAACTTCCCGCAGAGTCCTGAACTTTATGATTCTTTTTTGTTCCAAAACCCGTCGGTCCTTCTCGTTTTCCACAGGGTCCTGCGAAACTGGTTCAAAGTCTGCCTGCCCTGTCCGGCGTTCAGGTATTCGCGGGCGGTCCATTCCGGCAGTCTGCGCTTTTTCTTTCCGATTCTTTCCGACAGCACAGGTTTTGTCGAAAAGCAGCCCGGAATCTTGTCAATCTCCCGGCGGAAGGTTCATCTCTTCTGTAATATAATGCCGGCCATAAATGGCGTCGTAGATCACCGCATAACGAAGCTCCAGCAGCTCCTCCGCCTCCGGGGAGAGATTGGCTTCCTCACGGCCTCCGCTGGCGTTCCCCTGGCCGTCCACAAAGTAGAAGCTCAGGTTTGTCATGGCCGCGTCCCGGGATACCAGATGCAAAAGCCGCCAGTACCGGGAAATGGGTCCGCCGGTCAGTTCCATCAATTGGGGCCCCAGCTTGGTCACGCTGCTCTCCTGACGGGTCCCGGCCTGGCCGCGCAGCAGAGCAGGGTCGTTGGCCCAGATGAGATAATCCGTGGAATAGAGATCGTTTACCTGTTCCGTGGTCCATTTCAGGGCGTCGTTGGTGGGACAGAGACCCAGTTTCTTATAGATTTTATTTCCATCGGGCATAAAGAGATTGGGCCTGTGGTCGCCGTAGAAAACAACAATGGTGGGCTCGTCGATTTCCCGCAGCTGGTCCGTCAGCCAGCCCAGCGCCTGATCCGCCCTTGTGATGCCCTCCAGCATGACCCGGGCCACATCCTGTTCGGAGGGCAGAAGCAGGTCGGAGGACAGCTTGATCTGACATTCCCAATTGAACTTGTCCACATCAAAGGGCTGGTGATTTTCCATGGTAATGCCGTACAGAAACGCCCGCTTTCCCTGTCCGTTCAGGGCTTTCATACGCTCCAGCATCCCCTGGAAAAAATACTTGTCCCGCATATAATAGCCGCCGTAGACGCCCTCTGGAATCGAATAGCCAAAGTTCTGGATGTCCTCGGAAAAGTAAAGATTCTCAAAGCCCAGCATGGGATAGGTCACGGTACGGTTATACAAGCTGTCGTCAAAGCCGTGGAGCAGTTCGGCGGTATAATTTCCGGTTTTGGTATACTGTTCCGCGACGGAGTCAAAGCGCTGATAAACGGGGTCGTCCATAAAGCAGATATTGGTCCCCGGCGGGATGTCCAGACTGGTGAGGCCATACAGCATGGAAAGCTCGATATAGCCAGTGCCGTAGCCCAGATGATGACTGTGGAACACGCCGCTGACACTCTCTTCCTCCAGGGCGTGGAAGTTCTCCAACGGGTCGGCGCTGAATTCCAGTCCTGTCAGCCGGTTCACGTCAAAGAAGGACTCGGAGAGAATCCAGATGATATTGGGCGTTTCCTGGGTGACGGGTTCTTCCTCCGCAAGAAGCTCGTCGATCCGGTGCAGGACCTGCCGCATATAGTCCTCCCCGTAGCTCTCCGGCGGCTCCATGCCCTGCAAAAAGGCGTCCCTCCAGAGGCTGACCGTCAGGCCATGGACGCTGTAATTCTCCACGGCATCGATACGGGTATAGAAATCCAGCCCCAGCCGTTCCGCCACAAGACCGGTGCCCTCAGAAGACCAAAAGAACACGGCAAAGGCAAGGGACACGCCGGCGGTCAGGAAGCGGACGGAACCTTTCAGGGCGGTGAGGCGTTGGGTCAGGGCCAGCAGGAGAATGCAGATACACAAGCCGATTGCCGCCTGCCAGAAGTCCTCAGGAAGAACCAGGTCGCCTGCCAGACCCGCCACGTCCCCCGCCTGCCCCGCAAGCCCGAAATCGGCCAGTTCCAGCGGCGTGCCGTTGATCTTGTTCTTGAACGCGTCCACCTGCGCCAGTATCAGTCCCACAGCTCCTATGGGTATCCCCGCCAGCCAGAGCCGTCCGGTCAGCGCGCCCAGGACGTAGATGGGGACGGTGCAGATGATCCAGGTCATGTAAAATCGCCCCGGGGAGGCCTCGGCCCAGATCCGGACTTCGTTCAGGGTCGTACAGGGAATCAGCTGAACCGACACGGTGACGGCCAGCCCCATACAGACGGCAGCCAGGCTGAACAGCATCCATCTCAGCCAGGCCGGACCGATTGGCGCGCGCTTCCGCAAAAACGACCATCTTCCGCGAGGCTTCTCCTGCACTCTCTTCCCGCGGGACAGTCTCTTCTTCATTCATAAACCCCCAGTCTGAAAGAGGAATCAGGAATCTTTTGAAAAACAGAAGCCCTCCAAAAAATCCCCGATTCCATTTGTTAGACGGCTGATATCAATACGCCAGTTTCTCGGCAAGGTAGTCCCGGAGCTGGTCAATGGGAATCCGGACCTGGGCCATGGAATCCCGTTCCCGGACAGTCACGCAGTTGTCGGCGGGGTCCTTTTCGGTGCCTACGGTGGCAAAGTCCACGGTGACGCAGTAGGGGGTGCCGATCTCGTCTTCCCGGCGGTAGCGCTTGCCGATGGAGCCGGTTTCGTCAAAGTCCACCATCCAGTCCTTGGAGAGCATCTGCTGGATTTCCTGCGCCTTGCCGCTGAGCTTCTTGCTGAGGGGCAGGACGGCGACTTTGAAGGGCGCAATGGCGGGATGGAAACGCATCACGGTCCGAACGTCGTTCTTGGCCTCGTCCACTACTTCCTCGTCGTAGGCTTCCACCAGCAGAGCAAGGGTCATACGGTCCGCGCCCAGAGAGGGTTCGATGACGTAGGGGACATAACGCTCGTTGGTCTCAGGGTCAAAGTAGCTGAGGTCTTTGCCGGAGTGCTTCTGATGCTGGCTGAGGTCGTAATCCGTACGGTCCGCCACGCCCCAGAGCTCGCCCCAGCCGAAGGGGAACAGATACTCAAAGTCGGTGGTCGCCTTGGAGTAGAAGGCCAGCTCTTCCGGCTCGTGGTCACGCAGACGCAGATTCTCTTCCTTGATGTTCAGGCCAATCAGCCAATCATGGCAGTAAGTCCGCCAATACTGGAACCATTCCAGGTCCGTGTTGGGCTTGCAGAAGAACTCCAGTTCCATCTGCTCAAATTCCCGGATACGGAAGATAAAGTTTCCGGGGGTGATCTCATTCCGGAAGCTCTTGCCTACCTGACAGACGCCAAAGGGGAGCTTCCGGCGGGTGGTTCTCTGGATGGCGGGGAAGTTGACAAAGATGCCCTGAGCGGTTTCCGGGCGGAGATAGACCTCGTTGGCAGTGTCTTCCGTAACGCCTTGATGGGTCTTGAACATCAGGTTGAATCTCCGGATATCGGTAAAATCGCTCTTGCCGCAGCCGGGGCAGGGGACATTCTTCTCCCGGATAAAGGTGACAAGGTCCTCCTGGGTCATGGCTTCCACGTTTACGTCCAGATTGTTCTCCTGCACGTAGCCCTCCACCAGCTTGTCAGCGCGGTGACGCATTTTGCAGGCCTTGCAGTCAATCAGGGGGTCGTTGAAGGTGGACACGTGGCCCGACGCGACCCAGACTTCGGGATTCATCAGGATGGCGGCGTCAAGACCTACGTTATACGGGTTCTCCTGCACGAACTTCTTCCACCAGGCGCGCTTGACGTTGTTCTTCAGCTCCACTCCCAGAGGGCCGTAATCCCAGCTGTTGGCGAGACCGCCGTAAATCTCGCTGCCAGGGAACACAAAGCCCCGGTTCTTGCAGAGCGCCACCACATTTTCCATGGTTTTCTGTTTGTTTTCCATAAAAAGCAACTCCTTTAATATAACATAGCAGTGACTTGAGAGCCGCTGCCGGCATCACGAATAAAAACGCCCCGAGCCGTAGGAATTGGCTCAGGGCGAACAAAAGTCCGTGGTTCCACCTGAATTCGCGTAAAAGCAACGCGCACTCTGACCGGTAACGGCGGCGTCCGGCGGGGCATTTCCTCCCCACAGCTCACAGGGCGCCTTCACTGCTTCACCGGTAGGGCTTGCAGCATCCGCCCTCTCTCTTCACCGGCGTGACAGCAGCTACTCTTCCCTCTCACGGCCTTTTATATTCGATTAAGTGACACTGTAGCATTTTTCCATTGGATTGTCAAGCATTTTCGCGGCGCATTGTTTCGGACGAGCCGGTTTCAATGGAAAGAATCCTCCTTGCCGTGATTTCAGACAGACCGGCACGGCGTTTGTCCTTGTCATAAGCCCGATACTTTTCCGGTCCAGTTCAGACAGGCCAGGATCGCGCCGGCTTCCGAAGTGAGAATTTCCCGCGTTACAGGCCCGCCGTTGTTCCGGTCCATGAATTTCAGTATGACCCTTCCGTTTTTCGTACGGTGGGCTTTCACGTTTCGCAGACGCTCCAGACGCAGAATCGGTTTCCAGGACGAATTCGTGACAAAAAGCCATTTTTCCCCTATCAATATCCTTCCATCGGCAAATCTGGCGGCGCGCTCCAGATCCCGTTCCACCAGCTCCAGCATCGCCCTTCTGGATAAAGCCCTTTCTGCCTCCGAAAGCTCCGCGCGAATAAACGTACACAGGTTTGAACGCTCCGGACAAATCAACACCAGCAGTCCGCGGGTTGTAAGATAGACGCCGGCGGCAAGACAAAAGAGGATGATGGGGATAGCCAGTGGGAGCATCCGCACGTCTTTCAGCACGCCCGTAACCCATTCCAGCCAGAAGAAGCCCGCTCCTCCCAGCAGCGCCGCCGGTCCAATCAGCAGGCAATCCGTTCGCTCCCTCCGGATATACGCCGCGCAGACTCCCTTTTTCATCCCGCACCTCTTTTATCCCGCACCCCAGTATAATCAGAACACCCTCTTACCTGACACATTCCTGATGCGACAGCTTACTCCAGCGCTTCTGCCTCCGCAAGCCAGAGGTTCGCCTTTGCGTCGGAGGGCATCCGCCAATCGCCTCGGGGGGACAGCGCCACCGTGCCTACCTTGGGGCCGTCGGGGAGGCAATTGCGCTTGAACTGCTGGGAGAAGAAGCGGCGGTAGAAGATTTTCAGCCATTTGAGAATTACGTCCCGGCTGTAGCGTTTTCCAAGGGCGTAATCAGCCAGACGGAAGACCTTGGCGGGAGAAAAGCCCCAGCGGAGGACATAGTACAGGAAGAAGTCATGCAGCTCGTAAGGCCCTACCAGATCCTCGGTCCGCTGGCTGATCTCTCCCTGCACGGCGGGCAGCAGCTCGGGAGAAACGGGAGTGTCCAGAATGTCCTCCAACACGTCGTGAAGCCCTTCGTCGTCCTCGGCGGACAGATAGCCTACCAGATAGCGCACCAGCGTCTTGGGAATGGACGCGTTTACCCCGTACATACTCATATGGTCGCCGTTGTAGGTACACCAGCCCAGGGCAAGCTCGCTGAGGTCCCCCGTGCCGATGACAATGCCGCCGGTGTCGTTGGCAATGTCCATCAGAACCTGGGTCCGTTCCCGGGCCTGGGCGTTCTCGTAGGCGACGTTATGATCCTCCGGGTCGTGGCCGATATCCCGAAAATGACTGCGCACCGTCTGGGAAATGTCTACTGTCCGGAGTACCACGCCCATCTTTTCCGCCAGAATCACAGCGTTGTTCTTTGTCCGGTCCGTGGTCCCGAAACAGGGCATGGTCACGGCAATGATATCAATCATGGGCCGGTCCAGCATCTTCATGGCAAGGCCGGTGATCAGAACCGCAAGGGTAGAGTCCAGCCCGCCGGAAAGCCCGACAACAGCAGTCCGCGCTCCGGAATGGGCCAGCCGTTCTTTCAGACCCAGGGAGGCAATCAGAAGAATCTCCCTGCATCGCGCGTCCCGTTCCTCTCTGCCTTCGGGGACAAAGGGCATTGGAGAAACATGACGGGTCAGCTTTGTGTCCGTAGGATAGAGGGAGAAGCAGACGCCGGTTTCGGACATCCTGCGGGGTTCCAACGTCTGGGTCCTCCGGCGTTCGTAGGCAAGCCGCTGCACATCGACCTCCGAAATCAGCATCCCGCCTTCAAAGCGCCGTTCGGCAAGAATCATTCCGTTTTCCGCAATGAGCTGGTGCGCGCCAAAGACCAGATCAGATGTGGATTCCCCGGCTCCCGCGCTGGCGTAGGCGTAGCCGCAGAGAAGCTTCGCGCTCTGCATGGAGACAAGCTGACGGCGGTATGCGTCCTTGCCAAGGACCTCGTTGCTGGCGGAGAGATTGCCGATAAAAGTCGCGCCGTTTTTGGCCATCTGAATAGACGGGCTGTCAGGCGACCAGAGGTCCTCGCAGATTTCAAAGCCCAGCACCAGCTCCGGAATCTCGCTGCACCAGAAGAGCTGTCCCGCGCCGAAAAGCACCGTCTGCCCGCAAACGTGGTCCACAAAGAAAGGCTTGCAGTTGGGGGCGGGGGCGAACCAGCGTTTTTCGTAAAATTCGCCGTAATTGGGCAGATAGCTTTTCGGTACGACGCCCAGGATTTCGCCTCTTTGTATAATCGCCGCGCAGTTATACAGATTGTTCTGTATCCGCAGAGGCAGTCCTACAGCAGTCACTACCTCCAGGTTCCGGGTCGCGGCCAGCACGGTGCAAAGGGCCTCCTCCGCCCCCCGCAGCAAGGGTTCCTGACAGAACAGATCCCCGCAGCTGTAGCCCGTCAGCCCCAACTCCGGCAAAATCAGGACCTTTACGCCAGCCCGTTCCGCGGCCCGCATCATGGAAAAGGTCTGTTCGGCGTTAAACATACAGTCGGCCAGACGGAGCTTGGGCGCGCCGCAGGCAACCGGTATAAATCCATCCTTCATGGTAAGACCTCCTGAAAACGCCCCTGTCAAGGACGCTCGAATTACTTCCCTATTGTATACCTTTTCCCGCGTCTTTACAAGAATAAAAACAGAAAGACGGACCATCAGCGGCCCGTCAATCTGTGTGTGTTTATTTTAGGAGGGAGAAAACGCATCGGGCTGGGAGGACCCTTTGCAAGTATTAAGATAAACCATAATTTTTGCGGAATTGTGTTTTCCGTGTAAACAGTTTATGAATGGAAAACAAACATATTATGAATAGGCGCAATTTACAGGAACTTCCTGCTTTCGGCCACGGCAAGCTCGTCGCAGCGGTTGTTATAGGGGTTCTCCGCGTGGCCCTTCACCCAGTGGTAATGAAGCTCGTGTATGCCGGTCAACTGGAGCAGTTTTTCCCAGAGGTCGGGATTCAGGGCGGGCTTTTTGTCGGACTTCACCCAGCCCCGTTTCTGCCAGCCTTTGGCCCAGCCCTTCTCCAGCGCGTCAATGACATATTTGGAATCGGACCACAATTCCACCCGGCAGGGTTCCTTCAGGACCTCCAGCGCGGAGATCACAGCCGTCAGTTCCATGCGGTTGTTGGTGGTCCGGGCTTCTCCGCCGGAAAGCTCCCGCTGGTGTTCGCCGTAAATCAGCACCGCCCCCCAGCCTCCCGGTCCAGGATTCCCGGAGCACGCGCCGTCGGTGTAGATGGTTACTGTTTTCATTTTCAGTCTCTTCCTCCATTTCCTCAAAAAAGAGCAGACCTTCCGGATTTTCCTCTCAAGCCAGACCCCTTTTATGTGAAAATGGTTCAATCATCTGAATTCGGAGCTTCCTTCAATTCCTGTACAGAGGAAACGGTTTCGTCCATATTGTTTCCTTCCCGAACATCTTCCATTGCCTCCAAGGTTTCCTCATCCGGCTTCTCTTCCTCGGGAGCGTCCGGAACGCCGTCAAGGGCCTGCATGGTTTCCTCATTTTCGTCCTTATCCGCAAGGGCAAGGGAAATCACCTGGTCGCCCTCTTCCTTGAAACGCATGACAATCACGCCTTGAGTGGCACGTCCGGCGATACGGATATTCTCGACGGCGGTCCGAATCAGGATGCCGCTCTGGGTGACAAGAAGCAGGTCCTCGGAGCCGTCCACAACCTTGATGCCTACCACGCCGCCGGTCCTTTCGGTAATGGCGTAATTCTTGATGCCCTGCACGCCTCGGTTGGTTACCCGGTATTCTTCCACGGCGGTCCGTTTCCCAAAGCCCTTTTCCGTAATGGTCAGGACGTGCCTGCCGGGCTTTGCTCTGGCGGCCCCTACGACAAAATCGCCTTCCCGCAGCTTGATGCCCCGTACGCCTACGGCCTGCCTGCCCATGGGACGCACGTCGTTCTCGTCAAAGCAGACTGCCATGCCGTCGTGGGTCGCTATGAGAATCTTCTGGTTCCCGTCGGTTTCCCGTACAGCGATCAGACGGTCTCCCTCGTCCATGGTCAGCGCCCGGAGACCTACATTCCGCAGATTCTTCAGGGCGCTTCCGGGCAGGCGTTTTACAGTGCCGTTCCGGGTCGCCATAAAGAGGAAGCGCCCGTCGTCCTCTATGGAACGGGTGTGAATCATGGTCTGGACCCGTTCGCCCTGCTCTACCTGGAGAATATTGACAATGTTGCTCCCCTTGGCCGTCTTGCCGGATACGGGGATCTGATAGCCCTTTTTCCGGTAGACCTTTCCGGTGTCGGTAAAGAAGAGGAGGTAATCGTGGGTGGAGGCGGTGAACACGTCGACCACCGCGTCCTCTTCCCGGGTGGTAATGCCCTTCTTGCCCATGCCGCCCTTGGACTGCGCCGTATATTCGCTGACCGGGGTGCGCTTGATATATCCCGCCTGGGTCAGGGTGAAGACGCACTGCTCCTCCTCAATCAGGTCCTCAATGTCAATTTCGTCCTCGACTTCCTGAATCTCTGTCACCCGGTCGTCTCCGTACTTTTCGGAAATCGCCAGCAGCTCTTCTTTGAGAATCTGACGGACCATGCCTTCATCCGCAAGGACCTTCTGATAGTAGGAAATCTTCTCTTCCAGCTCTTTGTATTCGTTCTCCAGCTTCTCCCGGTTCAGGCCCTGGAGCGCAATGATTCTCATATCACAGATCGCCTGGGCCTGCACGTCGTCCAAGCCAAAACGGTTCATCAGATTCTGCTTTGCGTTGTCGTAGCTGGTACGGACAATCTTAATCACTTCGTCAATATTATCCTGAGCAATCAGCAGACCTTCCAGCAGATGGGCGCGCTCCTGGGCCTTCCGGAGGTCAAAGCGGGTCCGGCGGACGATCACGGATTCCTGATGGGTAATGTACTCGTCCAGAATATGCCGCAGGGAGAGTATCTTCGGCTGGAGCTTGCCGTTGACCTCCACCAGGGCAAGCATATTGATGGCAAAGGAGGTCTGCAATTGGGTCTGGGCAAAGAGGCGGTTCAGAACAACCTGAGGATTGGCGTCCCGCTTGAGCTCGATTACAATACGCATTCCGTTCCGGTCGGACTCGTCCTGAATCATGCTGATGCCTTCCAGACGCTTGTCCTCTACCTGGTCGGCCATGTTTTTTATCAGCATCCGTTTATTCACCTGATACGGAATCTCGGTAATCACAATCCGGGTCCTGTCCTTGCCGAATTCCTCGAACTCATGCCGGGCACGAAGGACAACGCGTCCCCGTCCCGTGGCGTAAGCAGCCCGGATACCGGAACGGCCCATGATAATGCCCTTTGTGGGGAAATCCGGCCCCTGAATGTGCTGCATCAGTTCAGAGAGTGTGGCGTCGGGATTGTCCAGCACGCAGATCACGGCGCTGATGGTCTCCCGCATATTATGAGGCGGAATATTGGTCGCCATACCGACCGCGATGCCGGAGGAGCCGTTCACCAGCAGGTTCGGAAAACGGGAGGGCAGGACGCGGGGTTCCTTCCGGAGTTCGTCGAAGTTGGGTTCCCAGTCCACGGTCTCCTTGTCGATGTCCCGGAGCATTTCATCAGAGATTTTCGCCAGCCGCGCCTCGGTGTAACGGTAGGCCGCGGGTGGGTCGCCGTCAATGGAACCGAAGTTGCCGTGGCCGTCAATGAGCATATACCGCATGGAGAAATCCTGCGCCAGACGGACCAGGGCGTCATAGACAGAAGCGTCGCCGTGGGGATGGTAGCGGCCCAGCACATCGCCTACAGCCGTCGCGCACTTCCGGAACGCGTGGTCAGACGTCAGGTTGTCCTCATACATCGCGTACAGAATCCGACGGTGTACCGGCTTCAGTCCGTCCCGCACGTCAGGCAGAGCGCGGCCTACAATTACGCTCATTGCATACTCTATATAGGATTTCTCCATTTCCGGCACCAGCGCCGATTCCACGATCTTCTGGTTCGGAAAGCGGATTTCTTCGGGGTCGTATTGAGGTTTCTTAGCCATTTATTACAATTCCTCCTTTGTTTGAGAGGTTGATTTCAGGATTCAAAACGACGATTTCAGCCAATCCATCCCCGGGTAAGGCTCCAGGGTATGGGCGTACCACTCCACGCACAGCGCCGCAAGGTCCCGGTCCCGCATGGTGCATTTCATCGGGAACACGGACTGCCCGTCACTGGGTTCAATGGGCGCTTCTTCGTCGGAATCCAGATAGGCCGGGTCAAAGCAGGCCCAGGCAGTTTCAGCTTCCGCGTCCCATATCTGGAGAAAGATCAGGTCGGGGGAGGACTCCAGCGTCAGATAGCCCTCCTCGCAATCCTCGTCCGGGGACAGAAACAGACTGGAACAGCCCCCATTCCGGATTTTTTCTGCTATATCCTGTACGGTCTTTCCGGAAATGCCGTCAATCTCTTCAATTTCCATTCCCGGAAGCGCGCCACAGCCGGCATACTGAATCTTCACGCCCTCCGGCAGCGGGGGAACAGCCGTCTTCTTTACAATTTCTTCCATAAGCAAATTCCTGATTTCTCTTTCCTCCTGCAATTAGTAGTCAAGATTTACGACGTACTTTGCGTTGCGCTCAATGAATTCCTTCCGGGGTTCGACTTTCTCTCCCATCAGGATGGTAAAGGTCTCGTCGGCTTTCACAGCGTCGTCAAGGGTTATGCGGCGGAGGGTCCGTTTTTCGGGGTCCATGGTGGTCTCCCAAAGCTCCTGGGGATTCATCTCGCCAAGGCCCTTGAACCGGCTGATATCCACTTTGGCGTTGGGATTCCCGGCCCTTAGCTCGGCGGAGATCCGGTCCCGTTCTCCCTCGGAAAAGGCCAGCCGCGTGGTCTTCCCCCGGGAGAGCTTGAAGAGGGGCGGCACGGCGGAATATACATAGCCCTGTTCAATCAGAGGCCGCATGAACCGGAAAAAGAAGGTCAGCAGAAGGGTCCGGATATGGGAGCCGTCCACGTCCGCGTCCGCCATAATGATGACCTTATGATAACGGAGCCGGTTCGCGTCGAACTCGTCCCCAATGCCTGCCCCCAACGCAGTGATGACGGGCTGGAGCTTGTCGTTTCCATAGACCTTATCGGCCCGGGCCTTTTCCACGTTCAGCATCTTTCCCCAAAGCGGCAGGATGGCCTGAAATCTGGAATCCCGTCCCTGAGTGGCCGAACCGCCTGCGGAATCGCCCTCAACGATGTAGATTTCCGTCAGCTCGGGGTTGTTCTCGTTGCAGTCCCGGAGCTTGTCAGGCATCGCCGCCCCGCCAAGGACCGTCTTCCGCCTGATGGATTCCCGGGCTTTCTTCGCCGCCTCTCTCGCTCTGGACGCGGTCAGGGCCTTGTCAAGAATCATCCGGCCTGTCTGGGGATTCTCTTCAAGGAAGATATCCAGCTTTTCGGAAACAATGCTGTTGACCAGAGTCCGAATCTCGGAATTCCCCAGCTTCGCTTTTGTCTGGCCCTCAAACTGCGCGTCCGTGAGCTTGACCGAAATCACGCAGGTCAGTCCCTCGCGGCAGTCCTCGCCGGAAACCTTCTCGTCGTCCTTGAGCATCTTCGTCTTTCTGCCGTAGGCGTTCAGGACGTTGGTCAGGGCGCGCTTGAAGCCTTCCTCGTGCATACCGCCTTCGGGTGTGTGGACGTTGTTGGCAAAGGAGAGGATGGTGTCGTTATAGCCGTCGTTGTACTGGAGGGCTATTTCCGCGATGGAATCCTCCTTCTGCCCGGACATATAAATCACGTCCTGATGCAGCGCGTCCTTGCTCTTGTTCAGCCAGGTGACAAATTCCCGGATTCCCCCCGCGTAGCACATGGAATGCTCCTGCTCTTTGCCGGGCCGGAGGTCCACAGTGCGAATCCGCAGTCCCGCGTTCAGAAAGGCTTCCTCCCGCATCCGGGTATGGAGTATCTCATACTGATAGACGGTATCCTCGAACATCTCCGGGTCCGGCTTGAATGTCACCGTGGTGCCGCAATGGTCCGTATTGCCAACGATGGACATTTCCTGGGTAATCTGTCCGCGGGAGAACTTCATTTCATAGATTTTGCCGTCCTTATGAACCTGGACCTCCAGCCACTCGCTCAGCGCGTTGACCACCGAAGCGCCTACGCCGTGAAGACCGCCGGAGACCTTGTAGCCCCCGCCGCCGAACTTGCCGCCTGCGTGCAGGATGGTAAAGACGACCTCCAGAGCAGGCTTTCCCGTCTGGGCCTGGATGTCAACCGGGATGCCGCGGCCGTTATCAGTAACCGTAATGGTGTCGTCGGCGTTGATCTGAACCAGGATATCCGTGCAGTACCCGGCAAGGGCCTCGTCAATTGAGTTGTCAACGATTTCGTAAACAAGGTGATGCAGGCCGGAGGAAGACGTGGAACCGATATACATACCGGGACGCTTCCGGACGGCCTCCAGACCTTCCAGCACCTGAATTTCCGACGCGTCGTATTCATTGCCAGCGTCGACGGCGGTAGAATTCAAAATCTCATTCTCCATAGTAACTCCTTACAAATATATATATTGAAACAAATCCAGACCTTACCCTCCACAAAAAGGCCCGGAGGTCGCGGCTTCCTTCTGAAAACAAAAACCCTCCTGACAAAAGAAAGCCGGTATATTTGAAGCGGACGCGGCATATAGTAAAACAGCAGTGACCCGCCAGCATCCGCAGTGCTTTTCTATCTTTCTGTTTTTCCATTAGAGAAAAATTTTTGCAGCGGCTCGCCAGACAAGTTCTATGGAAAGCCGTTATATTGCGAACATTTTTACTACAAAAGTCCATAGCAATCCCTTGCTGCAAAAGAAGACATACTTTCCCAAGAAGACGTATAGACTAGAACAGCTTGGATCGTTTCAGAAACGCCCCGGGAGACGCGGGAGACAGATAGACAATCTGGGGATGATACGGATGGTCGCAGAGAACAAAGGAACGGGGGATATCCGGGGAGAGATTCAGCACAACGCCCTCCTTTTCCGCCGCGCCCAAAAATTCACGGGTGCGCTTTTCGTAACTGCATTTGTCCAGGTCGAAAATTCCAATCACCCGTCTGCCCTGCACAACTTCATTCTGTCCCAGGTGAAGATACATAGCCGCTATTCTCCATTCTTTCCAGATTCTTCAAATTCATGCCGCAGCCACGCAAACCACTGCCCTTTTGCGACAGCTTTCTTGACCTGCCGGTGATCGTCGTTCTGACAACAGCTCATTTCTTCTTTCCAATAGATAAACCGGCAGGACCAAAACAACGGCGGCAACTGCCATTTTCTTCCAATTATTTATAGTATTTCTCCCTGTTTCACATGAAACACTTTCCCGCCCAGAAGGGAAGGCAGCCGGTCTTCCTCGCAGCAGGTGATAAAGACCTGTCCGCCCGCAATCCGGTTCAGCACGAATTCCTGCCGTTTCGGGTCCAGTTCGCTGAGCACGTCGTCCAGAAGCAGAACGGGATATTCTCCGGCGGCGTTGCGATAAATCTCCCGTTCGGCCAACTTGAGGGCAAGGGCGGCGGTACGGGTCTGGCCCTGGGAAGAATAGGTTTTCGCTTCAACGCCGTCAATGGTCACCAGCATATCATCCTTGTGAGGCCCGGAAAGACAGAGCCGTGACGCCCGTTCAGCCTGTTCATGGGAGGTCATATGCTGTTCCAGCCAATCCGTCAGCTTTCCGACGTCCGCGGCGGGGTCCTGGATGGCGGAGACGGTCTGGTATGCAATCCGCAGCTCTTCCCGGCCGCCGGAGCACTCCCGGTGGTGGACAGCGGCGTATTCCTCCAGGCGTTGGATAAAGCGGCAGCGGTAATGGATAAGGACCGCGCCAAACCGTACCATCTGGGCGCTGAATTCCGGCAGGGCTTCCAAAAGGCTGGGATGGTCCTCGGAGTCCCGCAGAATCCGGGTCTTCTGTTCATGGGCGCGGCTGTAGGAGGCCAGGGCAGAGGCGTAACGGGGCCGGAGCTGGCAGAGGGCAGTATCCAGGAAGCGTCTCCGTACCGCCGCTCCCTCCCGGATCAGGTACAGGTCCTCCGGCTGAAAAAGCACCGTGGTATAGACGTTCATGGCGCCGCCGGTTTTCACGGGAGCTTGGTTCACGGTAAGCCGCCGCCGCCGTCCCCGGGCCAGATCCGCCTGAATCCGAAAATCCCGGTCCCTTGCGAAAACGTCTGCTGTCAGCCTTGCCTGTTCCCGTGCAAAGCCGATCATTTCCCTGTCGTTCCTGGCCCTTGGCGAACGGCCCCTTGAAAGATAGACCAGGGCTTCCAGAAGGTTCGTCTTTCCCTGGGCGTTCTCTCCGCAAATTACGCTGCACCTGGGGTCGAAGCGCACGGATTGCAGGACGTAATTCCGGAAACCCTCCAATTCCAGCCGGTCAATCCGCATAGCGCACGCCGCAGCGGACACCGCCGAATTCCGCCACATCCCCGGGCCGGAGCTTCCTTCCCCTTTGCAGGCAGACCTCCCCGTTTACCGACGCTTCACCGGCCTGAATCCGTTCCTTGGCCTCGCCGCCGGTTTCTACCAGTCCCGCCAGCTTGAGAAGATCCTGTAATTTGATAAACTCGGTGGTAATCACAATTTCGCGCATAAGCTCACACTCCAATTTTCAGCAATCCAATGTCAGGCGCCGCCCTTCAGACGCACCGGAAGCACCATATACAGGAAATTCTCCTCCCCCTCCACGGGAACGATGACCGCGGGAGACACGCCGGTATTCATCTCGATTTTTACAGTGCCGGCAGGTGCGTACCGCAGGGCGTCCATCAGGTAGCGGTTGTTGAATCCAATCTCCAGCCCGCCGCCGTCCCCTGAGAGCCCGCAGACGTCCTTTGCCGCGCCGATGCCGGTCCTGGCGGAGATGGTTACCTTGTCCTGCTCGAAGACGCAGCGCACCGGGCTTTTCATCTTATCGTTGATGACTACGGACACCCGGTCTATGCTGCTGATCAGGGCTTTGGTCTCCACGGTGACGGCAATGGGATTCTTTCTGGGGATGGCGTTGCGGTAATTCAGGAATTCGCCCTCCAGACGGCGGCAAATCAACTGGGTCTTGCCGGCGTTAAAAAGGATGTGCCGTTCTCCAAGGGTGATTTCCACAGACTCCTCGGAATCGCCGCAGATGGTCTTGACCTCGTTCAGCGCGGAGCCGGGGGCCACAAAGGAAAAGCTGCCGCCGTCGATTTTGGTCAGCGGTTCCTTTCGCACAGCCAGCCGGAACCCGTCCACCGCAGCCATGGTCAGATTCCCGTCCCCGGCCTCAAACAGCGCGCCGGTATGAACGGGACGGCTTTCGTTCGTTGAGACGGCAAAGGCGGTTTCCTCAATCATGGCCTTGAGGGTCTTCTGGGGCAGGGTAATGGAGAAATTATCCTCCACCTCTGGCAGATCCGGAAAATCAGCGGCGGAGAGTCCCACGATATCGTCATAGTTGATCTCGCCGCAGGAAAAACGGACGCTGTTCCGGTCATTGGCAGAGAGGGTAATCACGCTGTCAGGCATACGGCGTATGATGTCTCCCAGGACCTTGGCGCTGATGACCACATCCCCTGTTTCTATGATATTTGCCGAGACGCTGGTGCGGATGCCGGTCTGCATATTGTATCCGGAGACGGTCAGGCTGTCGTTTTCAGCATGGAGCAGCAGACCTTCCAGGGCGGGTATGGTGCTTTTAGAGGAAACCGCCCGGGTGCTGATGGTAATGGCGCTTTGAAGCAAAGCTTTTTCACAGCTGAAGTGAATCATATAGGAACCTCCCGTAACCGCCGCGAAGTTTTCCACCCCGGGACGGCGCCGCTGTTGAAGGCCTGCGGCTGGCCGGAATATGGGTCTGACAGCCGTTCTCTTCAACGCCGGTTTTTTTGAAGAGGGCGGTGTTTCGACGCTTTTCAAGAAAAAAATAATATGTTTTTAGTAGGAGTAGTCGTAGGGCGAAAAATTGTGGAAAAAACGAAAAAATCCAGAATTCACAAGGTTTTCCACACTCACAGCAATTGTGGAAAATTTTTGCGTTTTGCACAGCGGAAGAATCTGTGGAAAACGACCAACAAAAAGTTATTGGTTTTCCACAGAAAATGTTGAAAAAAGAAGCGCCTTCCGCGGGTACTCCGACGAATCCCGCCGGAGGCGCAAACACAGCTTGAAGGCGGCGTCTTTTCAGGGACGGAACGAACTTGTCAGGGCAGGAATGACAGAAACGGTCAGTACCTGGAATTGATGTTGGTTTTCAGTTCCTTGACGGTTTCGGCAAAAACGGGGTTTTTCTTCATTTTCTTCTCCACCTGCTGAATGGAGTAGACAACGGTAGAATGATCTCTGTTGTCAAAGAGACGGCCGATATTCTCCTGAGACAAGCTGGTCATGCTGCGGATCAGGTACATGGCGATCTGACGGGCGGTGACCGCGTCCCGGCTGCGCTGCTGTCCCTTGACCACGGCCTCATCCACATGGTAGTAGCGGCTGACGTAGGAGAGAATGGATTCCGGCGTGGGAATGAATTCGTTGTTGCTCTTGAGAATATCCTGCATGGCCCGGGCCACGGTTTCCTCGTCGGTTTCGTTGCCCAGGAGGTCCTTGTAAGCCAGAACCTTGTTCACGGTGCCCTCCAGCTGGCGGACGTTGGCGGTGACCTTCTGGGCGATCATAACGGCGATTTTGTCCGGAAGCTCCATACCCAGGATGGCGGCCTTGTTTTTGACGATGGCCACCCGGGTTTCAAAATCGGGCGGCTTCACATCGGTGAGAAGGCCCCATTCAAAGCGGGTCCGGAGCCGGTCGTCCAGAAGGGTCATCTCAGAGGGGGGACGGTCGGAGGTCAGGACGATCTGCCGCCCGGACTCGTAGAGGGTATTGAAGGTGTGGAAAAACTCGTCCTGCACCTGATCCTTGCCCGCCACAAACTGCACGTCGTCCACCAAGAGCAGGTCAGCTTCCCGGTATTTGGCGCGGAACTCCATGCCCCGGTTGGAGCGGATCAGGCCAATGAACTCGTTGATGAAGTCGTCGCCCTTGACGTAGACGATTTTGGCCATGGGGTCGTTTCTGCGGATAACGTTGGCGATGGCGTTGAGCAGATGGGTTTTGCCAAGACCGGAATCGCCATAGATCAGAAGGGGGTTATAATTCTGGGCCGGATGCTCTGCCACGGCCATGGAAGCGGCGTGGGCGAGCTTGTTGGACGGTCCCACGACAAAGGTCTCGAAGGTGAATTCAGCGGAGGTAAAGCGGTCGGTTTTTTTCTGCGGCGCGCTGCCCTGAAACTCCTGAAAACCGGAATTATCCAGAAGCTGGACCTCAAAATCAGTGGAGAAGATATCGTGCAGAGCGGCCTTGATGTTGGGAAGAAAGAGGGATTCAATATAGCCCTTCTTGAATTCGTTGGGACAGTGGAGGAAGCAGGTATTCCCCCGGATATCGACGATGGTCAGCTCATCGAACCAGGTAGAGATGGTCGTTTCAGAAAGAGTGCCCCGGAGCTGGCGGAGGACGTTCTCCCAGATATCGGTGACGGAATTCAACAGCAAACACCTCTCTTGTTGAAAATTATATAAAGAACCACATAACATTATAACAAAAAAAATGAAAGGGCGCAATACATTATCTAATAATAAGTTCCGAACGGTCCAAAAAGTGGCGATTTGTAGGAAAATGGGGGAAAAGCTGTGGAAAACTTCGTGACAGCCGACATAAAAATGAGGAAAAAGGCCTTCTGCGCGGAAAAACAGCCCGATTGGACGCCGCCGCGGGAAAAAAAGGACTGGTTCCCGGAAAAACCGTATGAAAAATTGCGGCCGAAAAAGGTCAGATATTCGTAGTTGACACATTTTAGAAGAGTATGGTATACTGTAGCTTACGTCGAAAGGCGGGAAGAAAGTCTGCCGCGCCCAAGGGCTGAGACCGGAGGGTGATGGGAAGCCGCGTTTCAGGGGACTGGGGCGCGGAATAAAAGAAAAACAGGAGGTGTCCAGCATGGCAACAAAGAGAACGTATCAGCCGAAGAAGCTGCATGGTCAGAAGGTCCACGGTTTCCGGAAGCGGATGGCGACGTCCAACGGCCGGAAGGTATTGGCGCGCCGTCGGGCAAAGGGCCGCGCGCGGCTGTCGTATTGAGCGGGGGGATACAGTTGAAGAATGGGTCCTGACAGGGGCGGCTGGAATTGAGAGGTTCCTCCGTCCCTCCTGCCGGTTTGGAGGAAAAGACGGATGAAGGCTGGAACGACGTTAAAAGAGAATTACGAATTCCGGCGGCTGTACCAGAAGGGAAAGACGGCGGTGGGCGGCTGTATGGTGCTTTACTGCCGGCGGAACAACCGGGGTCGGAACCGGCTGGGAATTACAGTGTCCACAAAGGTTGGCAACGCGGTTAAGAGAAACCGTGCCCGGCGGCGTTTGCGTGAGGTGTGCCGTCTGAACGGAGAGCGCCTGCGGCAGGGCTGGGATATCGTCCTGGTGGCCCGGGGGAGAACGTTGACGGCGTCCTGGAAGGAAATGAACGATACCTTTCTGAGACTTGCCCGAAAAACCGGCCTTGCCCTGGAGGAACCGCGATGAAACGGATTCTGATCGCCCTGGTGCGGTTCTATCAACGGGAGATTTCACCCTGCCGGCCCCGGTGCTGCAATTATATCCCCACCTGCTCACAATACGCCATGGAGGCCTTGGAAAAGTACGGCGCGGTGAAGGGGAGCTGGCTGGCGTTCCGGCGGATACTGCGGTGCAACCCATTTCATAAGGGAGGCTATGACCCGGTGCCCTGAGAGGGGTTCTGGTCAGGCGCGCCCAAAAGGACCCGCGTAATTTGATCTGCGGGCAATGTTTTCCTTGCAGAATTTGAAAATGTGAGAGGAAAAGTTATGTTTTCTACCATTGGATACATCATCTGTATCCCGTTCGCCTGGGTCGTGCGGCTGTTCTATAATATGACCGGCTCCTACGGCATGGCTATCATACTGTTCACCATTGTTACAAAGCTCCTGATGCTGCCGTTCCAGATGAAGTCGAAAAAAAGTATGATGCGCATGAGCCGGATGAGCGGGAAGATGCAGGAGATCCAGAAGAAGTACGCGAACAATCAGATGAAGATGAACGAGGAAATCCAGAAGCTGTACGCGGAAGAGGGCGTGAACCCCATGAGCGGCTGTCTCTGGAGCTTCCTGCCGTTCCCCATATTGATCGCGCTGTATTCGATTATCCGTCAGCCTATTACGCATTTTATGACGCTGTCCAATGAGGTCGTTCAGGACCTGGTGGCAAAGGCAACGGCGGCGGGATTGGATATGAGTACAATCGTTCAGATGAAGGACGGAGCCGCGGTGGTCAGCAACGGCGTGACGCAGCTCCAGCCCTATGGACAGATTAACCTGGTGAAGGCAGTCTCTTCCCAGATGCCGGAGCTTGCGGAGGGCGTGGACGGCTGGCTGAATCTGAATTATAATTCCTTCGGCCTGGACATGGCGGCGAATCCATGGGACGCGGTGAAGAACTTCTCTGTGAGCTGGGCGGTCATCGGGCTGATTCTGATTCCAATCCTGGCCGGCGGTACGCAGATTCTGCTGACAAAGATCACGACGAAGCAGCAGCCTCAGAACGAAGCTACGGCCAGCACAAACCGGATTATGATGTTTATGCCCCTGATGTCGGTCTATATTGCGTTTATGATGCCTGCGGCTCTGGGCGTGTACTGGATTGCGCAGAGCGGCTTTGCAACAGTGCAGGAGCTTGTGCTGGGGAAATTCTTCAACAAGAAGCTGGAAGCGGAAGAAAACGCCCGTTATGAAGCCCGTCAGGAAGAACGGAAACGGAAGATGGAAGAGGCAAAGATTCTTCAGGAGCAGCAGCGCCAGCAGCCGGTAAAGAAGAAGACGCTGAAGGAGAAGCAGCAGGAGGCCCGTGAAGCAAAGGCGGCAAAAGCGGCGAAGGCGGCCACAAGCACCACAGACGCCGGCCGGGTAGGGGACAGGCCGTATGCCAGGGGCCGGGCGTACAAAGCGGACCGTTATGACGGGGAGTAAGAAAAAAGAGGTGAGAGAGCCGACATGAGAGCGTATGTGGACGTAACGGGAAAGAATGAGGACGAAGCAATCTCCAAGGCCCTTTCTCAGTTGGGGATGGAGCGGGACGATGTGTCCGTTGAGGTACTGGAACGGGCGAAATCCGGCTTTTTGGGGATCGGCAGCTGTCCCGCAAAGGTGAGAGTGTACTATGGCGAGGAAGAAGAACCCCAGCCAAAGCCGGAACCTGTTCAGAAACCCGAACCGAAGCCTGTGCAGAGACCCGAACCGAAGCCTGTGCAGAGACCCGGACCGAAGCCTGTGCAGAGACCCGAAGAGAAGACGGAGAAGCCCATAGAATCGGAGCGCCGTCCGGAGAAGAAACAGCCCCGCCGGGAGCCTCAGCCGAAGCCGGAGGAAGAGGTGCAGAAGGAGCCTCCAGCGCCGGTGCAGGTACTTGGGGACGAGGTGGATGACGAGAAGGCTCAGGCGATCAAAAAATTCCTGTCCGGGCTTCTGGAGCAGATGGACAGCGTGGCTGAGGTCAAGGTCTATCTTCCGGAAAAGGGCCGGTACAAGGTGATCCTGGAGGGACAGGGCCTGGGCGCGCTGATCGGACGCCGCGGCGAGACCCTGGACGCGATACAGCAGCTGACGAGCTACGCGGTAAACCGAACCGGCGTGCGGGTGCGGGTACAGCTTGACGCGGAGAATTATCGGGCAAAGCGGGAACAGAGCCTGTATCATCTTGCGCATAAAGTTGCGGCAAAGGTGGTGCGTTACCGCCGCAGCTTCACCCTGGAGCCCATGAACGCCTATGAACGTCATGTCATTCACACGGCGTTGCAGGATTTTGAGGGCGTTGTGACGCATTCCACAGGCGTAGACCCGAATCGCCGCGTGGTTGTTTCCCTGGATCGGGAAAAGAAGTAAAAACGGCAGAAAAGCAAAAGGAAGCAGGCTGTGCGGTTCAGGAAAGCACGGCCTGTTTTTTTGCGCCCGGAAACAGGAGCGGGAAAAGTTATCAACAATTTTTGAAACTTTGTGGAAAATTATCGCTTGATTTACGGCAAAACAGCGCGAAAGTCCTTATATAACGGGAAAACCGCCGTGATTTATCCACAAAAGAAGCAAATCTGTGAATAAATCCGGCGGTGTATTGGGTTTGGATCAGGTTTTTCGTGTTTTTTTCAGTTTCCGGATATCGTTTCCGAAAAAGGGAAGGATATGGTATTCGCCTTCAAGTCTGGATGCGATTTGCGGGGAGTAGCGGCGGGAGATTTCCGGGGTTTTCAGATTGGTGCTGACGATGGTGGAGCGGCGTTCCAGAAGTCTGCCGTTAATAATGGAGTACAGCGCGCTTTGGACGAAGGGCGTGGTCATCTCAGTGCCCAGGTCGTCGAGAATCAGAAGATCGCAGACAAGGACGCGGTCCACATCGGCATCAATTTCCTCACCGCTTTCACGGCCGAACTTCCGGGCTTCAAAACGCTCGAAAATATGGGCGGCAGTATCGTAGACGACGGACCAGCCGTTGGAGGAAACCACCCTTGCAATGGCGGCGGACAGGAAGGTTTTGCCAAGCCCCGGGTCGCCGGTCATCAGGAGGTTTCCGCTGTCAGGCCCGAAGGAATCCGCAAAGCGCCGGCAGGTCCGCCGAATCCAGTCCATATTTTCTCTTGCGGAGATACCGAGGATGGCGTTGAGTTCTTCTGAATACCAATCCAGAGAGAAGGTCTCAAAGCTCTGACTGCCAAGATCCAGCATTTTGGAAAGCTCTGATTTCTGTTCCTGAGCACAGAATTTTTTCAGGCAGCGGCACATGGCGCCAAGGTTATAGCCGGTATCGCCGCAGAGGGGACAGACGGGGTTGTCGTCCAGGTAATCGGGAGGAAGACCGAGATTGGCCAGCAGATTTTTTCGTTCGGCCTGAAGCGCCAGGTTTTTCTCCCGCAGAGCGTTTATGGCAGCCTTGGGGTCCTGACCGTTCTGGAGGGCGTTGGAAATCAGACGGCTCATGGTGGATTGCAGTTCCTTGTCGATTTCACGAAGACGGGGTTGGGCGAGGAAAACGGCGTCTCTGCGTTTCTGGAGCAGCTCCTGCCTGTTCCTGCGTTCCTCGTCGAAGCGCTGGAAGGCTCTGTTGATAATTTTTCCATCGTAAGCCATAGAGTAACCGTCATCCTCTCTGTAAAGTGATCTGTCAGCCGTTTTTGTGCTGAGCAGGTCTGATTATCCAACAGATATAGTAAAATCTCTCATAGACTATCAAACAATCCTGCGTAGTCCGTGAGATAGCGATAGGTTTGCCGCCGTTCTTTGTATACGGAATAAGGTTGATGATCCAGCGGATGCGGGGATTTTCAGGGCTGTTATGTGCAGATAAATTCTGGGTCAGTCGCCGTTTTTCCTGTCCTGGATATATTCGCGCATCCAGTCGACACCGGAGGCATCTGCGGTCTGCGGGCTCTGACGGGGTCTGGAATCCTTTTTCTCGATTTCGTCCAGGGCGTGCAGACCGGACTCGTGCCAGCGTTTCAGGATGCCATTACAGTAGTTCCATTTGAATTCATGGAGCTTTAGGACAGTTTTATCATAGGCAAGGGCCACAGATTCCGGAGGAAATCCCCACTCCAGCCATTGGACAAGGTATTTTTCTTCGGAAGCGGAGGGAAGTCTGTCGCCGAGCTGGAGGGTACGCATATAGGTAGGGATAAAGCCCTGCTGTTCGGAGTAATTCCGGAGGTACTCAGCGGCGGCGCGTTGGCTGTCGATTCCCCGGCGGGACCAGGCGTAGCCCTCTTTTTCGATTTGCCGCAGGGTAGGCCGCCGTCCTTCTCCATAACGTCTGGCCACCCGTTCCGCGCAATGGCAAACAAGAAGGTAGATCACGTCAGCGGGAAGCCCGAGAAAATCGTAAAGGCCGAGAAGAATGGCAACATCAGGGGTAGTCAGCTTTTTTCCCAGACGGCGTTCGACCTCAGCGGTAAGGCCGGCAAACTCCCTGTCTTTGGAGAGCTTTTCAGAGACGTCGGCATTTTGATAGGCCGGCTTTTCATCGGCGGGTTCCGGGAGGTCGGCGGGTGTAATCAGACCCAGCTCCCGGAGGGCGTTTTCAGCGGCTTCGAGGCGCAGACGGTCCCAGCGGAGCTCGCCGGCAAGGGCCTGGGGGGGAAGGGCGCCGTGTTTGCGGAGCAGAGCGAGATAAAGGAGAGCAGCGTCGCCGTTGCCGTGGTCCAGGAGGCGTTGGAGGGCCTGCCCGGAGATGCTGACGCTGTCGTTTGGAGAATGGACGAGAATATTGGGCATGGGGAAGCCTCCTTTCTGCGTTTGATGAGGGTGCGCATAGGGATACTGTACTATTTTACACGAAAAAGGAAAGAAGGGCAAGAGGCGTCGAAAAAGAGAGGCAAGGGAGTTTTAGGGAGGGGAAACTGTCAACAAAACGGCTGACAATGTGGAAAATGGGGAGATATGAGCGGTAAAAGGGAGAAGAAAAGGCGGGGTATGGAAAATGCTGAAAAAAGATTGTGTATTTTCCAAAAAGCAGGTATTTCTGACAGGGCAATGCAAGAAGAGCGTGGATTTATGGAGCTATTATTTGGAGCGAGGGCAGGCGGTCAACAAAATAATCAACAAAGTTGAAAATCGGAAGAGTCAAAAGGGAACTGCAAATTTTTGAAGAATGGATGTGACGATGGGGCCTTCTTAAAGGGGAATGAGGTACAGAAAGATACAAAAGGGAGAGATTGGACAATGGACGAGTTGTTTTCTGAAATCAATGAGATAAAGGGAGGGAAATTTGAGTAGGAAAAAAGCAGGAAGAGAATAAAAAAGGGCAGGCCGGGCAGAAAAAAGGAAAAAAGTGGAAAAGCCATAAAAAAGGAAAGAAAAATTTCTCAAAAAACGGTTTTTTTTACTGGAACTGTCCAAAGTGGTGTGATATACTCTAGGATGTAAAATTAGGCAGGAAAGAACCCACTGCGGGCGAGGGAGGTCGAAAGGATGTCAAACCGCGTAGTAGTAACGATATGTGGTGAGGATTACACATTTATAGCGGAAGAATCAGCGGCGTATATGCAGAAGGTCGGGACATACGTCAGCGAGAAGATGGAAGAGGTATTGGGTGCGTCCAAGGTCGGGCGGACGGACGCGGCGGTACTGACGGCAGTAAATATAGCGGACGATTTGTTTAAGGTGCAGACCGAAGTGGAACAGCGTCGGAGCCAGTTGAAAGGATGCTTGGAGGAAGCGAAGAAGTTACAGGAGCGGATGGGGGAATTAGAGGAAGAGTGCGCGGCGCTGAAAGGGAAAAACGAACGGGCGGCGCAGTTGTTGAGCGAGGCAAGAGCGGAACTGACGGAACAGCAGAAGATAGCGGAGCAGATGAAGACCGAAGCCTCTGAACAGCGTGAAGCCGCCGAGCAAGCGAAAGCAGAAGCCTCTGAACAGCGTGAAGCCGCCGAGCAAGCGAAAGCAGAAGCCGCCGAACAACGCGAGGTGGCAGAGCAGGCGAGAGCGGAGGCCGTCGAACAACGCGGAGTAGCCGAGCAAGCGAAAGCAGAAGCCGCCGAACAACGCGAAGTAGCCGAGAAAGCGAAAGCAGAAGCCGCCGAACAACGCGAGATAGCCGAGCAAGCGAAAGCAGAAGCCGTCGAACAACGTGAAGCCGCCGAGCAAGCGAAAGCAGAAGCTGTCGAACAACGCGAAGCAGCCGAGCAAGCGAAAGCAGAAGCCGTCGAACAACGTGAGGTAGCTGAGCAAGCGAAAGCAGAAGCTGTCGAACAACGCGAAGCAGCCGAGCAAGCGAAAGCGGAAGCTGTCGAACAACGCGAG
>ERZ778514.666-NODE-666-length-29702-cov-7.472055_pt1 | contig 29702 bp, 38 predicted proteins | sample MGYA00510344_ERZ778514 | MGnify/ENA primary metagenome ERZ778514 (study PRJEB29527, sample SAMN07138968) | mouse gut metagenome | material: feces | host: mouse | place: China:Nanjing | collected 2016-01-25 ...
TGTTCTCAAAGCAGGAAGCATTCAATCCTGCGGATACGGATTATTCGGCAATCCCAGAAGAAATGTACCAGAAATTCCAAGAACAGTACGATAAGAATGCAATCAAACGTTTGGAGAAGAGAGGCTTTACAATTATCCCTCCTGCTGTAACAGCCTGATATCCTCCATTTACAGAATCTTCTTGTGAAAGCGGCAGTTTACTGGTGCTCTGGTACTGTGTTGCCTTTTTTTACGTTTTTCTTTCAACCTAAATCCTCTCATTCTAAATAGTCCTGTTTTTCCGTCTCTGTAACAGTTCACTAAACCGGAAGTTGTCACTCCGGTAATTCCATTTCATTATTCATTTTTACAAATCCATATTTTTCATATAACGGTCGCCCCATATCCGTCGCTTCTAATGAAATAGACGAGATACCTTTGCTCTTAGAATCTTTAACCAGCATATCTAATGTTTTATAGGCAATCCCCTTTCTTCTGTACTTAGGGTTAGTATACATATTCATTATATACGCCTTATTTCCACTTGGATTGTGATAGGTCGGCATTACTTGGAAAAAACTAACACCACCAGCTCCAATACAACAGCTATCATTAAAAATCAAATACGCAATATGAGAGCCATCACAAAGTGCTTTTTGATAGTAGCTATAAGATTGCCTTTTCACTTCACTCATATCAGTATCAGAGCAAAGTTTATTAGCTGCCCTTAATACCTCTATTCTTGTTTCTACCAATATATTTATATCTTCAACCGTTGCTCTTTTATATGTTAGGTTCATATTGTATTCTCCCCTGCAAATCCTTATTTTCCATATTCCATTCTCACATTCTAAAACTGATGTATAAAATATTCTGCAATATAGCGGCTTTTCATTTCCACTGTGCCGCAGTTTTATCTATTGTTTCATTTACAGGTTCTTTATCGTATCTGTGATTGCCATGTCTCGCATCCATTTCGCCGGCGTGTATACTGCAGCAATACAGAAAAAGGTAACCATTAAAAATAGAATAAACGAAATCTTACACTTTTCCCAGCTCCTCCTAGTCGCCCCCCTTTTCTTAAAATATCTCTGCCGAACGAGAGACTTACTCTGTCCGGCAGGATATTTTCAACCTTTTACTTACAATTCATTAATTGTTGCGGTAATCGCCATATTGCATATCCGTTTAGATGGAGCATGGGTTGCAATAACAGCAGAAACAAAAATAAAAACTGTTACTACAGCGAGCAATACAATCGGCAAATGCCATGCCACTCCAAAATGACGTGTAATCATCAGCGTATGCAGAAAACGGCTGAAAGGAATTCCCATTCCACAACCCAATATCAGACCTGAAACAGCATAGGTAAAGGCTTCCGCAGAAATCATTCGTGTAAGCTGTTTATTGTCCATGCCAACCGCACGCATTGCACCATACTGTTTTGTTCTCGCAGATACACTCATAGAAATACTGTTAATAATATTAAATAGAGTAATGACCGCAATAATCGCAAAAAATCCATAGCAAACAATCCGTGATGCCCAATAAGTTGTGTTGTTCGTCCGATTACTTTCCCGTTGGTCAGTAACAGCGATATCGTCATTTTCAAGTTTTCTGATCTGTGCTACTGTTTCATCTGTAGCATCTTTCCCCAGTTGAACACCAATCAAACCATATTTTTCCTGTCCCATGAGACGGTCAAACGTTTCCTCTGAACAGATGATAATCAGATCATCGCCAAACAGTCCTTGTGACAGGGCGCAGGAAATCTCAACCTCAGTGCCTGCAATCTGAATGGTATCGCCGACTTTTAAGGAGTTGTTTTTATTAAAGACTGTCGCAACCTTGTTGCTGTCTCCATAAACTTCATTCAAGGTTCCCTGAGCAATATTTCCTTTTGCATAGTCCAACAGCGTATCATCATAGGAAACAATATTGATATGGTCTATCCCAGCTCCTGAAGATGTTGCAGGGATATTACCCATATAACTACTGCCATAAGCATTTATAACGCCATCTATTTTTCTGATTTCATCAACTAAATCACGGTCAAGAACCATTTCATTACTATAACTGGCTAACGCAAGATCCGCTGAGGTAACATTTAGTGATGGCAGCAACAACCGTACCATATCCATCACAATGGAAAAAGAAAGAAACAATATAATACAGAGAGCAAAGGAGGCTGTCAATAAACACCAGTTTTTCTTTGATGCTACTGCATGATGTATGCCCAAAGAACAGTCAATTTTCCCAACACCTATCTTTGCGGCATGGTAAACAGTAGCTGTGTTTTCCATATTACCGGCAACTGCTGACATAGGAGAAACCTTAGCAGCACGTTTTGCCGGGGATTGTGCCGCCAAAAGTACTGTTACAATTCCTACCACGGCTCCGCTGATAAGGCCGGCAGGACTGATTTTGAACACCGGTGTCACAGCAAATTCACCACCGACAACATAACGGAGTGCCCCGCAGATGCCCCAACTGATGATTGTACCCATAAGGATTCCAGCGGGTACTGCTATCTTGCACCAATTCAATGCCTCCAGCCGCACAAAGCGGATGACTTGCTGGCGGCTTGCGCCAATACAGCGCATCATGCCAAAGAACTGTGTCCGATTGGCTATATTGCTGTTCATGCTACCAGAGATCATCAGTACGCCTGCTAAGAGCACTATAATAAACAGAATCACTGCAATTCCGTAGAAATTCTTCATAGCGGTATTGCTGCTTTGCCCTGCCATACCCATTACACCGGTATTTTCTGAGATGTTTTCCGCCGGCAGCTGATATTGTGCCTGCAATTCTGTGATGGCTTTGGTTGCTTTCGTCGCATCCTCGAACTGCACATAATAGGCTGGCTCATTGTCTGTAATTCCATTATTCTCCATAATGGAGGCAAATGCTGTTTGTGTCATATATACCCCTACTAAATAGGTCTGATTTTCATAATATCCTTTATCCTCTGTACCAAACCCAGATATTTTAAACGTTGCATCTCCGGCAGGGGTATGCAAGGTTACATTTTCTCCAATCTGTGCTCCAAATGCTGTTACAGCATTTGGGCTAAGCATAACTTCACTATCATTCTGCGGAAAAGCCCCATCCGTAATTCCATTTGAGATCTGGTTCATATAGGTTTCTTCGGTACCATATAAGACAGCTTTTTTTTCGCGAATACGATACGGCTGCCCTCCTTCATAGTTAAACACGGAAGATGCACCTACGTCGGTAACATCTGTACGTCTACAGATTTCCTCTGCAATATCCTGTGAGATATGATCCAGTTGAAGATGCCAGTTTCCATGCTTGCTCAACATGATGCTGCTTTCCGTCCGAATCATCATGTCTGTTACACTGAAAATCGCAGTCACAAGAAAAACAGCACATATAATGCATAGAATTGTCATACGGTTCTGCCGCCTGCGGACCTTTGCAGAAATCGGCACAAGACTAAGATAGCTTTTCATTCACTGCACCTCCCCAGATCGGTCAGCACACCATCCGACACCTGCAGTACCCGGTCTGCAGTCTGTGCAATGCTCCGACTATGCGTAATCATAATAATAGTCTGTGCGTATCTCTTTGACGCATTTTTCAGCAAAGTAATTACCTCACTGCTGTTCTGCGTGTCCAGATTTCCAGTCGGCTCGTCAGCGAGTATCAGCGAAGGCCGTGAAATCAACGCACGCCCGATTGCCACCCTCTGCTGCTGACCTCCAGATAACTGGCTCGGCAGATGGTTCCGGCGTTCTTTCAAGTTAAGAACTTCCAAAAGCTCCTCCAGATACTTCTTATCCGGTTTCTGATAATCAAGCAGTACCGGGAAGATAATATTCTGCTCAACAGTAAGCTCTGGGATCAGGTTGAATGCCTGAAAGATAAAGCCGATGTTCCTCCTGCGGAAAACCGTCAACTTGCTCTCCTTCATTGCAAAAATATCTTTGCCGTCGATCAGCACTTTTCCTGATGTCGGGTTATCCAACGCACCAATCATATTGAGTAATGTACTTTTTCCGGAGCCTGATTCCCCGACAATAGCCACATACTCACCCTTTGGGACAGAAAAATTGACTTTCTTCAATGCCCGTACGGATGTTTCACCACTGCCGTAAGTTTTGGAAATTGATCTTACTTCTAATAAATCCATATTATAAGCACCTCTTTCTCATATTTTTAATTCGATGAAAGTATACCATCCAAACCTTACTGTAATATTACTGTAAGCCTACAATTTTGTAGGGATTAAAAAACTCAGGGTAAAAGTTGTTCCGGCTCCTAACGTACTGTCCACTTCTATCGTGCCATTGTGCGATTCAACAATCATTTTTGCGAGAGGAAGACCAAGGCCAATGCCTTGCTTGTCTTTAGAAAAACGGCTCCGGTAAAACCTCTTGAATATATGGTGCAAATCCTCCGGCTGGATGCCGCTCCCATTGTCCTTTATGATAATCTGAACTACAGATGCAGACTTTTTCCATTCAATCCAGACAAAATTCCCCTTTTCTGTGTGGTCAAAGGCATTTTTCACAATATTTTCTACTGCCTCTATCATCCAGTCATGGTCACAAAGCAGTGAAATATGTTCATCCCCGGTCAGCACCAGTTCCTTCTCTTCCTGCTTAGCACGGTATGCAAAGTGCAGTTCCACTTCTCCCATCATATCCGCCACATTTTCCGAGGTCTTTTCAAATACAATGGAACCGGCATCCAGCTTCGTAATCTTCAGCAGATTCTGTACCAGCGATTCGATCCGGTCAAGTTCTTTTTCTGACAGTGCCGCAAACTCCTGAATTTGCGGCAGTTCTTCCGTTTCCCCCTGCAGAAGTCCGTTATAAATATTCAATGCCGCAAGAGGAGTTTTCAGCTGATGGGAAATATCCGATATGGTATTTTTCAAAAACTGTTTCGATTTTCTCTCATTTTCTACATTTGCGTCCAGAATGGCAGCCAGAGAATTTACCTCATGGAACAGCCGGTACATTTCCCCTTCTTCATCACATTCTATCCTCGTCTCCCTGTTACCGGAAATGTATTCTGTGATCTGAGCCACTGCATTTTCCATAATTTCATTCTGTTCTTTAAAGTATCCATAACAGGCTGCCATAATCGCAATACACATGAACAAATCGCATAACAGAATATAAAGTGCTGCATTGTTAAGTTCAAACATCATGAATGACACGGAAACCACGATAAATATCAGCATACAAACCATAATTTTATAAAATAAAGCCTTAATTTTTCTGTTTGCCAGTATTTTCATGATGCACCTCATTCAGCCGTGTTCCACTTATAACCCATGCGACGGACGGTCACGATCCTTTTGGGCTTACCCGGATCATCTTCAATCTTTGTCCGCAGTCTGCGTATATATACCGTAAGGGAATTATTGTCTATATAGTTTTCATCACAGTCCCATAACCGATTTAGAATCTGCTCCGGGGAAAGAACCTCATCTGGATTTTCCATGAATAAACATAACAATTTATACTCTCTCGCCGTTAATTCGACCTGCACATTATTTCTATATACTTCTCCTTTCAGAAGCTGAACCCTTATACCGTTAGAATTCTATTCCGTATCCGCCTGATTAAAATTATCGCTCCTTCTAAGCAGGGCATTGATTCGCGACATAAACACCGCCAGCTTGAACGGTTTTGTGATATAGTCATCGCCGCCGATATCCAGCCCCATGATAATATCTGTTTCTTCATCCATAGCGGTCAGAAACATAATCGGCACTTTCGAGGCCTGCCGTATTCTTTTACATATGTCAAATCCAGAACCATCCGGCAGGGATACATCCAAAATCACTAAATCATATGCTCCGTTTTCCCATAACCGGTCCGCTTCATCTTTGGTATGTGCAACATCTAGCATATATCCCTGCTTTTTCACGGCAAAGGATAAGCCATTTATTAAACTCAAATCATCCTCAACTAATAAAATCCATTTCATTTATTTTCACCATCCTTTTATCAGCTGCTTAATCTCCTTAGAAATAACTCCTGAGCTTCTTTATACACTTCCATTTCACTTACGGCCACAACTTATTTTACCTCTATAAGCATATTATCTCAACTCTATCATCGACAATACAAGAAAACTGCCACCGACAGTTTTTCTGTATAGTGCGGCATACAAAAGAGCCGATAGACACACCTGTTCCCAGATACCTGCTACCAACTCTTATTTTTCCTATAAACCTGTAGCCGCCACCCTTATCTATTACCTTTCTCTGAATACTCAATAAAACATTATGTATGCGGCAATGCCAGCGGCTTTGGTCATTCAACCTTAAGTGACAGACTTCCAGTGAAATCATCACCTTTGAGAACGATAAAATTATCTCCGGCATTAAAAGTAAACTCGTAAACGTCCTCGGCAGTCACTTCCGCAATCATATGTTCTTCCTTATCTCCCAAAATGATATGCTCATCTGTACTTCCGAGCCAATAAAGGGCAGCCGTACCGGATTTAATATTAAGTGAATAAGTCACTTTCAGTGTACTGCCATTTTCACGTTCCATCGAAGTACCGCCGAAGATATATTTTTCCCCGTTAAATCGGGTGTACTCAGCTTCATAACTTCCAACATAATCATCAATACCGAGTTCCCGTTTGCCTTTTAAGCTTTTGTCCCTAGTGAGGGAGTATCGGCTGATAGAACTCATCCAGTCATTAAATTCATTTTTAATACCATCTTTCAGTTCATGAAGCTCACTTTTAATACCGTCTTTATTATCTTCATACTCCCTAATGATACCGCAGGGCCAAATCCATGCCGCACCCCGTAAGGCTTGTCGTCAATGCCGCCAAGAGCAGCAATCCGGAAATCAATTTACGCAGCATAACAGTTCCTCCTTAATTTGTTAATCGGTCACAAACCTATTAACTACATTCTTGGTAAATCCCATCCTTTATTATTCCTGTTCTGTCTCCGTCCACTAGACTTCTCTTTCTAATTTTCTAAAAATATAATCTGTCAGCGACCAGACAACAGTAATAGCAACAAATAAAATACATAGCAATACTCCACCTACAATCAGGATGATTTTCCAAAAAATTTTTCTTAATACCGGCATATGTGTTTTATTTTTCATAATTTACTATAATATCTACGAGATTTTTATCTGTCTTTTCTACCCAGAACACCTTTGCTATTCGAGCCTCAAAACGATCCTCACGGGTCAAATAGCTACTCATTATGATGGCTGGCAATTTTGTAAAAGATGTCCTTATATAATCAAGTAGTTCAAAGCCTGTTCCGTCAGCCATCCGAATGTCAGAACATACCAGGGAAAAATCATCTGCCAAAAAAGCATTCTTGGCTTCCTGAACGCCAGAAGCTGTTGTAACAATATGCCCTCGTTCTCTTAATGCCTGTGCAAGAAGATTAAGAAAAAGAGTATCATCATCCACAATTAAAATTTTTCTTATACTCTCCAAAATTTACCCTCCAATACTTTTTTATAAATTGAACCATGCACAATACTGGTAAACTCACCATCCTATATGTTATTCCTATATTGAAAATGTACTGTGATGGGGCTGATTTCCGCAATCGTACCTACACGCATATTCGGTCCAAAAAGCCCGACACCCGAAGTCACAATCGTATGCATATGGTCCTTTTTCAGATTTTTTCAGATATCCATAGGAATTCTCCCACATAAGTGCTGTAATCAGATTTGCTGGAAACATCTGTCCATCGTGTGTATGACCACACAGATCAATGTCCACCCCGGCATCTGCCAATTCCTGGAGTTCCTTCGGTTCATGGTCAATCACAATATCTACCATCTGCATCATGTGTGCAGTACCAATGTTGTAACCCAAATGCAAGTCAGCGGCTAATACCACATTTAAGTTTTCTAATCTTCCGCCGTCTTTATTGACAGTAATCTCATATGGTGTAACCTGGATGATACGGGCATTGTATGCTCCCCATGCACTAAGCACAAGAACAACCATTGCACAGATTCCTCCCGCCGCAGCGGTCCGGCATTTTAACCTCCGTTTCGTGATAAGGAAAAGCAGGAAACAAATCGCATCTGCCATTAGAACAGCCAAAATCAGATACAGCAGTATACCGAGCCAATAATTACTGATCAATTTCATAATCCTCCTAGCCGGCCCTATCGGCAGAAAAAACGCAATCAATAATGACGCTACCAGAAAAACATAGGCCAAGCTGATTGCAACACATATCCCTGTTTTTCTGAACAATGGATTGCATGTACCCAGCCATCTGTGAAGCCGAATCAGCAGATAGCTGTTTGCGATAATATAAATTGGTGACAAATAAACAGCAAGCATAATCTCTCCATACTTTTTTCACAACACTTAAACTTTTAGGATATATGTATCATTAACGGCATCTGGCAATTCCAATACCGAGATTCGGATTTTTGCCTGAATATATCAGATCCGCACAAAATATTAAGATTAGTACCAGGCATACTGGCGCAAGTATTTTTTTCGGTATGCGCCTGAATAGATGATCAAGAAGCGGTGCATAAAAGTATACGATCACCATCCTGCCAAAGCCAAAGGCCAGCAACCCTTCTACGCAGACTCTTCCATTAAGATTCAGAAAATAATCGCTGTAATCCCACCATCTCATTCCATCATACATCTGCTCCAGAAACCATGATATGTAATACTCAATACAGCCACATAGGAGAATGATAGCCAGAAATTCCAGCAGCGGCTTTTTGCGCAGCTTATGAAGTAGTGTCAGGATCAGTATACTCCCGGAACCATAAATAGGCAGCCACGGTCCATGAAGAAATCCGCGGTTCACAAAACTCCCATCCGAAATCAAATGAAGGCAGACCTCCCATAACCATCCTGTCAGGCTCATGGTGAAAAATATCATAACCATAGGCCAAAACGAATCATATTTGCCTTCACAGACATGTCCTATTTTTTCTATCATTGATTTCCACTTGTTTCTTTCTGTCATAATATTCCCCTGAAGTATTTTCCCGGTTTTTAAACCGGCCTCTTAAATAGAAACAAACTTTTCAAACGGAATATCAGACAAATGATCTGACACGACCCTATGGGCACTTAGATGAACCGTATCAACTAATTCCTGCAGCTTTTTCCTGGCAATAGAATCTTTAAACACATTCAAACTCTGCTTCGCTTCTTCGGCATATTGATCTATCATCCTCAACGTATATCCGAAGCCATCGGAAACACTGATTAATTCCGCTATTCGCTTGTCTGTCAATTCGCTATACAGACCATTTTTGATATCCATTGCAATTTGTTTCAGTTTGGCACCATTCCTGCAATCAGAAAATGAGTAAATAGCCGGGAGTGTATAATATCCGCACCAAAAATCATTATGTATGGTCTTCTTTGCTAGGTCATCTGTGGACACAAAATCCAACAGATCATCTCTCAGTTGAAACAGCAGACCAAATTTTTCTGCAAACCGTTCTGCTGCCAATACTTCACTGTCCTTACACTTACCTTCGTAAGCACCTGATCCACAAGCTATACTAAACATTGCCGAAGTCTTTCCCAGGATATTCTCAATATACTTCTCCTCTGTAATTTCCGTATTATAACGATTATCAAATTGGCTGACCTCCCCATCACACATGGTTTCCAATTTGTCAAACATCAAACCATACCAGGGCTTGTTCTTCAGACCAGTCCGTCTAATTGTAGAAAAAATCATAAAATCGCCAGCATAGACTGCCATCTCCTTTCCGAATTTTTTCTGCACGGATAATTGTCCCCTGCGGGTATCCGCTTCATCTATAATGTCATCATGGATCAGTGAAGCGGTATGGCATATTTCAATCACCGCCGCGACCTCTGTCGCATCAACAGCTTTCCCTTTGAGCCTCGCACATAAAAGTGTCAAAATCGGCCGTATCTGCTTTCCCCTTGCGTTCAGCACCCAATCCAGCATTTTCTGCATTGACTTATTGTTTGACCGGCATAAACGTTCTATATGCGTATTTACCATCTGCAGTTCAGTTTCAAGTCCTGGCACATCCTCAATATTTATCATAAAATTACTCCTCGTCTGGCAATGCTCCATAGAACAACCATCTTTTCTTGTACTTTACATTTTATGAAAGTATACCATCCATACCTTACTGTAATATTACTGTAAGGCTACAATTTTGTCGGAATAGAAAAATCCAGGGTGAATGTGGTGCTATTTTCGTAAGAGATTCGTCACTTTAAAGATGAATACAGTTGGCTGCTGCTTGATTTTTTCTATATTAGCTCTAATACAAGGTCCATCCAAGTTATATTTCTCTTAAACATAAAGGCAGAGACAATCACTCCAGTATGGAGCAACTGTCTCTGTATTATCATCTATCCCATAAACCAATCGCCACTATTCACAATTTGCTTTTTTCTAATTGTTGTAAGCAGATCCGAATCAGTCTTGTTACAGAATGTTCCTCCATAAAACTTTACGCTATGAACCACAAATGAATCCTCTGTCCCGGACATCAAAATAAACGAAATTTTCTTCCCACTTCTATGAAGCTGTTCCAGAAGTTCCAAACCTGTACCGCCCGGCATATTGTAATCCGAACAGATCAAATCAACTGATATGTTTTCAAGTAATTTCAATGCCTCATTCACACCACAAGCCTCATATATCTCAAACTGATTCCTTAGAACATGAGATAGCAGCCCTAAAAATGTAACGTCGTCCTCTACAATCAACATCTTTTTCAATATTTTTCCCTCTATTAACGATAAATTAAACATTACTCTGAGTAAACACTCTGTACAGCAGATGGAAGTTCCGTATACTCCACTTCTTCCCAATTTACAACTCCACGAATTGGAGCTACCTCCAAGCGTAAGAAGGCGTCATCCTTGAGAATTTTACTTGTTTCAAAAGTAATATCTCGTTTCGTACTATTTTCATCATAGACTGTCAATGTGTAAGAATAATTCATCGCACCGTGCGGTTCAATTTCCTTTACCTTTGTGTTATCAATTTTTCATGAATACCACCCCATCTTTCGATCGCTTTTGCATTTTCATCCCTTTTGTTCTAGATTACCAACCTCTTTTTCGCTCTGCTTTTTTTGGCTTCCTTTTTGCTTTTACATTGGGAAGTTTTTCTGAATGTGTAAAAGCATTTAACAGTACAACAGAAAGCAACACCGTGAGAATTAATATGATGATTGCCGGAAAGGTCTGATAGGAAACAGTATCATATTCTGCACCACAATACGGATCAAACAAAATCATTGCAGCCTTGATCGGAAACCAATTTAGCAAAGAGCCCTCAAAGGTTCCAAAATAACCATATACGAATGCGACAGCAACACCAATCAGGCTACTTCCAAAAAGAAATGTATTGATAATAATGAGTGGAAGTACCGAAAGGTAAATTAAAATATTTGTGGCTATGATCCGCCCCGTGGCGATCATAATGCTGTATGCTGACATTCCGGGGAAATGCAGGAGCAGATTCATAATAACAGCGAACGCGGCGTTGATAAGGCTGAAAGCTATGGAGAGAAAAAAAAGAAGCTCAAATTTTCCAAGCAACAGCTTTTTAAAGTCAACCGGAACCGTTAAAATTGATTTCAGAGTGTCGTCCGTTGTCTCCCTCGAAATAACAAAGGAGGCTGTCAGCATAATTACCACAGGAAAAAAATACGTACAATTTTGCTGAACCACCTGATGAACAAAATAGTTAAAATCCCAGCCGACAGAGGTACTGGCCGTCGAGTAAAAATAACTCATAAATACGGAGAGAAACATCATAGCGGCTCCGGCCTTGATTACAGAATAGCGTTTTATTTTCCAAAATTCAGTTATAAGATTATCCATTTCATCACCTCGTCCATTTCTTATAAAAATGCAGCATGAGCAGTATCGAAAAAACCAGCGTTATCCCCAGTACAGCAAATGCCCAAATATCGGAGGGAAATAACAAATAAGCTGCTTCTGAAAGATATCTGTCCGCCAAACGTCCCATCATTTTTTTGCTGCTCCAATTCATTACACATAAAGTCGGAAATAGATTAATTACCTTTACCAGCGATAAATTCACTTCAACCAGTGATAAAACACTCCAGTTCAAAATCGCATAGAAGAATGAAAGAAGCGTGGAAATCAAATAGGATTTGTTGAAATAGATAATGAAAACGATAACCGGCAACGTGGCAATCGTAATTCCTATTCCAAAAACAAGACTGAATACCAGCTTAAATCCAACATCATAAATGATTCCCGCCTTTAAAACCCATGTAAAGAAAATCATAAATACAGTATTGCAAAGGGTATAAAAAAGCCCATAAATCAATACAACGAATAATTTTGCCGCAATCAGCCGTGACGTAGTGACCGGAATTACACATAGATTTTTGAAAGTATCATTATCCCTCTCCATAAAGAACAGTATGGAGGCTAGAATACCCAACAGACACGGTTCCAAAAAAACCAGACCATATCCAAGCATCATGGTATAAGATAAATCGAACCGTCCTTTCAAAAATTCCACACTTGTATCATTTCCCATTCCCATTTTAGAAGTGTAAACCACAATAAGAGGGAACAGCAGAGATAGCAAAATAATAAAGGGCACAATTTTTTTACGCTTCAATTTTGCAAACTCACCAGCTATCAGGTTAAGCAATTCCCTCACCCCCTGTTACTTTCTTAAAATAATCTTCCAAAGTGTCTTCACAAAGGTGCGCTTCAAACACCTCCAGGCCATTTTCTACAAATGCACGGGTAATCGCTGCAGTCGGCAGATTGACATCCAGCAAATGGATATTATGCTGATCAGTAATCTTAAAATATCTTGTCTGAAACATTGTTTCAAAAATGCGGGCGGCTTGTTTGCTGTCGGATACTGTAAAATGGATATAATGACGGTTTTTCTGTTCTAATTCAGCAAGACTTTCTTCTTCCAGCAGCTTACCATGATCAATAATGCCGATATCATCTGCTAGGAGAGCAATCTCCGAAAGAATATGGCTGGAAATCAAAATGGTCTTTCCCCTGACATCACATAATTCTCGGATAAAAGAACGAACCTCTGCAATCCCGATAGGGTCAAGCCCGTTAATCGGTTCGTCGAGAACCAGTACTGCCGGATCGTGCATGACAGCCAGCGCAATCGCAAGCCGCTGCTTCATTCCAAGAGAGTATTGCGAAAACAGCTTTTTATCCTGATACGGCAGATTAACAAGTTCCAGTGCGCTCCTAATGTAGTTGGAACCTTTCAGCCCACGCAGCTTCGCAAAAATTTTCAGATTTTCCGTTGCGGTCAAGTTGGGATAGAAGCCGGGGGATTCGATCAAACAGCCCACACGCGGAAGAATTTTCTTCTCGTTTCCATAAATAGGCTTTCCGAAAATCTTCACTTCGCCGGATGTGGGAGCCGTCAGACCTAACAACATTTTCATAGTCGTGGTTTTTCCTGCACCATTTCGTCCCAACAGACCATAAATACGCCCCTTCTTTACATGGATACTTAAATCAGATACGCTGGCCTGTTCTCCATACATTTTTGTCAGGCTGCAGGTTTCAATAATGTAATCACTCATAGATGTTATACCTCCTTTTTGATTCACATTGATTGTAACATGGCATCCTTGAGGGTATCTTGAGTTAACCTTGAATTTACCTTGAGATTTCAAAACATGAATAGGATATTTTCATCTTTTGAGCTATAATAAGGGACAAAGAAAAGGAGGTGCCGTATGAAAGATAAAAGCATTCTTGCTGTCGATGATGAATCAGAGCTGCTTAAAATGCTCCAATCGGTTTTTGAACGTGCCGGGTACACCAAAATCACCACTGCTTCTTCTGGGAAAGAGGCATTAGCGATATTTCGGGAAAATCAACCCGATATGGTAATTCTTGATGTGATGATGCCGGGCATTGACGGTTTCACTGTATTAAAGGAAATACGAAAAACGAGTACGATTCCTGTTCTCATGCTTACAGCCCGCGGAGAAGCCGATGATAAATTTTTAGGATTTGAAAACGGAGCTGATGATTATCTTATAAAACCTTTTTTGCCCAAGGAGTTACTTCTGCGTGTTCAGGCAATCTTAAACCGCGCCTATCCTGAAAAGGAACGTATTGTATATCTGGAAGCTTCAACCGTTAATTTAGATAAGGCCGAAGTTTATCGTGGAGATGAAGTGTTTTCATTGACTGCAAAAGAATTTACGCTATTTGAAAAGTTATTTGATAACTCCGGAAGGATTGTAACCACAGGTTCACTATGCGAAACTGTCTGTGGGGAATTCTGGCAGGGATATGAAAATACCCTTGTGACACATATACGCCACTTAAGGGAAAAGATCGAGGCCAATCCGTCAAAACCTGTTTCCCTTTTAACCGTAAAAGGATTAGGTTACCGGCTCCACATTAAGGGGGCGGAAAAATGAAACCAATTGACCGCTTCTTTCGCCACTATATATTATCAGTCATCGGAATACTGCTGCTGTTTTTTGTAATCAACATTGTATTAATAGGAATCCTTTTTCTTACTTCCTATCTGAATGGTGTTAAGGACTCCGTTTTTCCAATGGAACGGTTTTCAAATCTTATTGAACAAAAGAACGGGGCATTCGCAGTTGATCCGGAAGCAAATGACATCTTAGCACAGACGGATGCTTGGGCTATGCTGATTGACGATGAAGGTGCTGTCATTTGGGAAAGCGGTCTGCCAGAAGGACTTCCCCTTAAATACTCTGCATCTGAAATTGCGATGTTCAGCAGATGGTATCTGAAGGACTATCCCGTTAAAATCTGGAATCATCCAAATGGACTTTTAGTTGTGGGATTTCAGCCGGGCACAATCAGCCAATACTATATCTCGTTCAAAACCAGATATTTCTGGCCTGCTCTTTTCATCTGTCTGGCTGCATTGGTCATCAATATCGGTGTTATGATTTTCTTATTTTTACGTAATACCAGAAAAATCGAAACTGCAATGCGGCCAATCCTGGCTGGCATCCAAAAACTGTCACAGGGGGAAACATTTCACTTAGAGGAAAAAGGTAAACTTGCTGAAATCAATACAGGATTAAACCATGCCAGTGACTATCTGGCAAAAAAGGATAATACGCGTGCTGAATGGATTCGTGGAATATCTCATGATATCCGTACGCCACTTTCTATGATTTTAGGTTATTCCAGTGAAATAGAAGATAACCCTGACTTACCAGCAGCAACCAGAAGACAGGCTGAAATCATACGAAAACAAAGTGAAAAGCTCCGTACATTGGTTGCAGATCTAAATTTAACAACAAAATTGGAATACTCTATGCAGCCCTTCCGCATAAAGCCGCTTGATCCTCTTGAACTGATCCGGCAGGTGATAAGCGAATTTCTAAATAACGGACTTCCGGAGGGCTATGAATTAGAACTGTCTGGAACTGACACAGATATAAAAACTTTCCTATACGGCGACAATTTCCTGCTTAACCGGATGCTGCACAATCTAATACAAAACAGCATCACACACAATCCTGGTGGATGTCAGATAACCGTTTCTGTAAAAATGGACAACAGAATCTGTACGTTTTGTGTCGCAGACTCTGGGTGCGGAATCAAGGAATCATACCTGGCATTACTGAATAACGATACCAGTATTCCCAGTTCCCAGACGGAAACAGCCGAAGCAGAACACGGATTGGGGCTTAAAATCGTAAGACAGATTGTAAAAGTACATTATGGAGAAATCCAATTTTCAAACATTACACCTCATGGTCTGAAAACTGAAATTCACTTGCCTGATAAATTCAAAGGATAATTATAAAGCCCCAGAACAGCTTCAAATGCCGCCTGGGGCTTTTCATACGCTTTATTTCACCTCAAGTTTAGAGAGTTCTTGCTAATACTTTAACGGTTCTTTATAACTATTCCTCTCTTAGATCGCTGTAATTTCACAGTTATTAATTATCTCAACCAACCAGCGATATTAGTCGCCACGACAATACTGGCTACTATGCCAATTACCAGCGCATGTTTTTTCCATGTCAAACGTAGATATCCAACAAACTCACGTATTAAAGCATTTAGCGTAAAATACCATTTCGTTTTTGCCCCAAATCCAACACACTTTAACCCTTGCTGTTTTGCCAGAATTAATGCTCTGAACACATGATAAGCCGTTGTGACGATAACAATTTTAGGAGCCTCTTTATCCATCAATTTCCTTGAAAACAGTAAATTTTCTTCTGTTGATACAGATTTTTGTTCCATTATGATACGCTCTGCATCTACACCTTTACCTACTGCATATGCAGCCATAGCCACGCTCTCTGGAATATCCTCTCCAGGTCCCTGCCCACCGGACATAATCAATACAGCATTAGGATTGGAATACAGCAATTCCATTCCTCTTTCAATCCGGGCCGCAAGTAACGGTGTGACCTTCTTTCCAATGATTCCAGATCCCAGAACAACAATATAATCTGCATTTCTGTTCTTTTTCAGATGAATAAGGTTAAGAATTGCAGAAAGTGAATACATAGCCATCAATGATAATACATATACTGCCGAAAAACTGATGATAACATAGAGCATTGTACTTAATGTATTTTTTCTTAAATTGCCAATCATCGGCCAGACAGACAGGTAGACATATAACAAGATAGAGAACAGCATCGACAATAAATTTGACGGTTTCACTCCTTCATGTTTGATGACTTTTATTCCCTCGATGAAAAACATGACGATCAAAGCTGCCGGAAACATAAGCATACAGCCTATCGCCAAAACAAACAGGAGAATCAGTATTCCAATTACCACGTCATGTGCTGCCAGCCACCTGGAATATTCAGATAGAATAAAAAACAAGGAAATAGACAAACATATCATCATGAAGAAAAAAGAAACCCCGCTCCATAACGTTCTGGGTTCACGTGCCATTATTCCTGCAAATATACAAAATAATATGAAAAATATAAAAAATGTAAATTGCCACATAGATGCCTCCTATAAAAACGAACATTTTCTATACAAACTGAAAGACTTATATAATGACTTCAATGAGATTTACAGCTATTATCATTGTTAACATCTGTTTGGTCTTTCAGTTGCTATTCAATCCCGGACAGCAGAATTTTACCATAATCCATTGAATAATGCCACAGAATAGCCAAATTAGCGTTTTCCAGTTTATACTATATCCTCAAAACAGTTTATTATAAAAGAATTGACCCCATAATCAGACCTCAAACCCCACTGAACTCCAGATTCTCTGAGCGTCTGCAACCCGCAATGCCCTGGATCTCTTTCCAGAATGCCTCGTAGATTTGATCTTTCTCTAATCAGTCTCCCCTCCTGCAATCCTCTCCGCTTCCTCCAGCGGAAAGTTCGGTATCTCCTCCAGCAGTTTCAACGCTATCTCTTGCTTCAAATCCTCATCCACGTAACTCTTTACACTGCCGTCCGACTGCTTCTCTTCCACTGTGGCAAGCTCTGTCATATAATCATCGTAATATGCCATAATCTTTTCTGTTGCCCATTTCTCCCCGGCAACAGCTGCTTTGATAATTTCATAAGTCAATGAATTCTGCTGTTCTTCCATGCCTGTACCTCCAAGTTGATATACTGCTTACAGCATACCATATCTGTGCGAAAAAAGCACCCGCCAGTCTTTGCTGACAGATGCTCTCACTCCCCAAGTAGGTATTCATAATCTGCTTTTTCCTTGGGAACCACACGCTTTGGGATTTTGTCCATTTCTTCTTTATACGCCTGAAAAAATCCAACATCCATCAAAGTGTGCAGAAAATCCTTTCCCTTTGCCTTATCGCTTCTCTCCCGGAATTCTTCTCCATAGTCCTTTTCGTATACTTCATTTTCCATGTTTCGCACCCTTTCCTGTAGAACAATTTACCACTACGGGTAGGATGTTACCATAGATTTCTTATTATTCGTTGTCATGAAAGATAACTTTCTAGGTCTATATTGATAAGTTTTTCAAACGCATCATATGATGATAGTTTTATTTTACATTCCCATCAAAAAAAAGAAAAGCAACAAACATTTTGTCTGTTGCTCCCTCTATCAACCGGAAGTTGTCATTCTATAAGTTCCGATGACAAACCTTTCATCATATCATTGTATACTGAACTCCCATCAAGAATGGTTCCAAATGTATCAACCCAGAATGGTATATAGTCACATCTATTTGCTACCATCTGCGAACCAATATTCGTTATAGAAGCAGAATAGAATGGAATAATATTTCGTGTCAGTAATTCTTTGGTCAATCCCTTCACTAAATACGTTCCCAATCGGGCATTTCTATATTCTTCCATAATATCTATACCTCTTTCCCAAAAACTGATTAGCTGCTTGCGCTTTCATATCTGTGTACGCCATATGTCCAAAAAGACAAGGCAAAAAACGTAAAAATGCACACGATCGCCACCCCGAAAAGGAATCCTTTTGCCGACAATGCCCCTGTTACTGCCTGCGTTGGCAGCGTCGCAATGATTCCGTACGGCAATACACAGTAAAAAATAAACTTATAGATTCCATAAAAAGCGATCCCCGGTATTTTCAGACACAAATCCACAGCCGTATTCTCTATTTTCATCAGGTTATCTACATAGAACACAAAAAAGGCAAAGCACCGTATCAGAAGCTCCATATCGTAGTACAGTATGGTCATTAGCAAAACCAGAAACAAATATCCAATGATATTCGCATACGAAAGATTCACGCCGCTTTCTCTCACCCCATATCCAACGATACAGGCACTGAAGATCAGAAGCGGTATGGCGCCCGGATCTACTTTTTCAAAGGTGATCCGCAATAATGGATTCACTGGTTTGGTCAGATATAGATCCAATTCTCCTGTCTGTATTTTGTCTGGTAAGGATATTACCCCAAAAAAGCAAATGGTCATGTTCAGGGCATCAATCAGGGAAAATGTTCCAATAAAAATAAGGATTTCCCCATGCCCCCATCCACGGATACTGTCCACATGTCCGTAAATTGCCTCGAAAGCGAAAAGTTGAACCAGAAAATAACTGGTATTAATGAAAAACGGCGCAAAGAATCCCAACCGAAATGTCATGATATGGGATAATCTGAATTTGATCAGTTCTGATATAAATTTTAAATTATGTTTCATATTCCTGCTCCATCATATTTGATTCGATCATGTTCATAAGTTACCTGATTTAAAACAAGAAAGACCATGCACCACACACTTAAGACGATTAAGCCTGTGACTGCTTCCTCCTCACATTTCCCTATAAACAGCATACTGGGAAGATATGTGACATAATAGAAAGGCAGAAATTTCATGCCTGCTGTCATCCATTCCGGTAAAAGAGCAAGGGGAATCACCGCCCCGGTCACAAATGCGGAAAGGTTATCTTTTATCATGAGAAAGATGCTGATCTCCTCAAATTTCAAGGTCAAAATCCCAAGAAAGTAATTGAGCAGCGCCATAAACAACAGTCCTAAAACAACCATGATACTTCCGCATAACAGGATCTTTATATTGGCTGTATGCACAAATGGAATCCGGAACAAATAAAACCACAGAAACGTTGCTAAAAAACCAATGCCCGCAGAAAACGCAATCTTCCCTGCTTCCATCGCCACAAAATACCCCTGTGTCTGTACCGGTATCACCATATATTTTGAAAAGGTACCATTTCTCAGCATACCGGTCATCTGCCGGCTGATCTCCGCAGATTTTTCCAACTGGAATAAATAGGAGCTTATGATATAGTAAGAAATCATGGCCTGAAATCCCAAGCCCGCGATCTGCTCTTTACCCTCAAACAGAATACTCCATAAGATCCATGCAAACAGTATCTTCGCCACCGCCAGAATCACGTCTACTAAGGTATCCGACCTCCAGATCAGCTGTGCTTTCATGTATGCCTTGGCAATTTCTAAATATTTCTTCATGTCCTATACCTCCTTATAGATACGCTCCACGACTGAGCCTATTTCTTCTTCCTCAATTCCAATATCCCGGATCGGATAATGACCGATATAAGATTCCAGAACTTTTTCTGCGTTCTGTTTTGGTATTTCAAGTACCAGTTTGTCATTCGCTTTTTCCAATACTCTGCAATCATCCGGCACATCAGGCTCTACACTGTGTTCAAAGTATATCGTCATTTTCTTACTCTTTTGATAATTTTCAAATAACATATCCGTACCGCCGTCATATATTTTTCTGCCGTGATTCACGACTATGGAGCGTTTACACAATACCTTAATATCCTCCATATAATGCGAGGTAAGCAAAATGGTAGTTCCTCTTGACTCATTCACATCTTTTAAGAAAGTCCGGATCTGCTTACCTGCCACAGCATCCAGTCCAATGGTCGGTTCATCCAGAAACAATATTTTCGGATTATGAAGCAATGCAACGATCAGTTCCATCTTCATCCTTTCTCCCAACGATAGCGTTCTTACCTGTACATTCATCAGTTCCTGCACCTGAAACAGATCCACAAAAAAATCCTTGTTTCTTTTATACTCGTCTTCCGGGATACCGTATATTTCTTTAAACAGCCGCAACGTGTCCTCCGTTGTCAGTTCAAAAAACAGCTGGCTCTTTTGCCCCATAACCACCGCATACTGCTGCTTAAATGCTTTTTCCAATTTATTCGGATAAAATCCCATCACCTGTATCCTGCCGCTTGTCGGCGCAATAATCCCGGTCAACATCTTCACCAGGGTCGTTTTACCCGCTCCGTTCGGCCCGATCAGGCCTACAAACTCACCCTCATTTACATGAATATCAAAATCATCTACCGCAATTTTTTCTTCATATTTCCTGTGAAACAGGCCCTTAATACTTCCGGCCAGACCCTCCTGCTTTTTATACCGCTTATACTTTTTCGTTAAATTCTCTGTCTCAATTATCTTCATCTTGAAAACCTCCAGTTTAAATATTCAATGAAAAAACATAAAAAAATGTGGTTTCTGCCTATCATAACATAGACTGAAACCACAGATGTATATATCTTAAGATGATGAAAAAAGCAAAACATCCCCATAAAAGGAAAGCAGCAATGACCTAAAAAATGCAGCCCATTTGCTCGCAGAAATAAAAAAGCATGACACCACAGTCATACTTTTCCCGCTTTCTTATCCATCATAATAAGACAATTATTCCCGGTGTATGCAGTATTCTGTAAGGCAGAAACAACCGGCATTCAATAATGCCAAAAAGGGTAACACAAATAAAGCACTCTATTCCGTGCTTACCCTCTTATAAAATTTAGTTGTCCTTTGTCATTACAGAAACAATTAACATCCACATACCTGCTCTTTCTTGAAATATGGTCTTATATTAGCTTATAACTTTGTCAATGTCAAGCATTTTAGCCTGGATACATATTTTTTATCCGGATTTGGAGAGGCGCTGATTTTTCCTCAATACAAAATAGGAATCATACTTTGTTCCATCATGCCCTATCAGCTTTTCCTCTGAGCGTATAAATCCTAAATTTTTCAACGCCACAATACGTTCTGCCGCAGAGGGAAGCGCTTTCGTAGCGATCTTATCACAATGAAACAGGCTATATGCAGGTTCCATTATCAATCTTAATATTTTTATAATCTCGCTTGTCATTTCATAATCACTGTGAATGTCCAGTCTGAGCAAACCGCAGTTTGTAAAATAATCATCGGCGTCTCTGTGGAAAAGCTCTATTGTTCCAATTGCTTCATCAGTTGCTTTTGACACAATTGTCAACCTCACAAATCCTTCTCTATTGTACTCGAAAAGCCAGTAATCAATCGCCTGTTCCATTCTGCTTTCCGTTGTATAATAGAAATCATCTCCGCCACAATTATCACTATTAAAAAAGGGGACAGCCCTTTTATCAGAATAAACCTTTAATAAATCCATTCTATCCTCTTGGCAAACCATTCTCACAAGATAGTCCTCATTCTCATATTCAGGACAATTTTTATAAACATCCACCATTCTGATCCTCCTCCGTAAATTTCGTCTTTTCATCTCTATCTATGGCAGCATCCTTAGTTCTGACTGGAAATACTGCTCCTGAAATTTTTCCAATTCTACAAGCTAGAAAAGCTAAAACTCATATCTTGTCCCATGTGAGAGTAACAGTCCATCTGTTAATTCTACACATAGAATTATCGTATTTTCATCATCAAAATTGTTATGTCCGTTATCAATCCATTCAGCAAAGACATTTTTCAGTTTTTCAGCAATCATACAATTCTCTTTTTTTCCAAAATAACCCAAATTACTGCCCTTTCCATGTGCCGTAAACCACTCACCAGCTATTGCAACAGCAGGATTGTTTTCTATATGTTTGATTTTATTTGAAAGTGCATATGTAATAATATAAAATGCACCGTTCTCATAGTAGGCATTTACATATCGCACATAAGGCACCTCCTTTTCAATGGTTGCCAACGCAATAACAGTGTCTTTTCCAAAACGTTCCATCATTATTTTTTTAGCTTCTCGGCTCATTTTTTTCATTAATTCGTTCTCCTTTGCAACTTTTCATTTAACTGTTTAGCAGCTTCGTTAAATCTTCAAAAGAAACATCCATTTTTACAGACACTTCATCTATGGTCATACCAGAAGCAAGGAAACGCTTTATAACCATTTTCATATTTTCTCCAACTTCTATGATATGTCCGTCCAAATCATAAAATCGAATGACACGTTGCCCCCAACTGTGTTCAATTACCTCACCCAAACACTCAATATTCGGATATTCTTTTAGTTTATGTAAGAAACTGTCAAAGTCCTGTTCCTCAAAACATAATTCCATATTGTTAGATTTTTTTAATATGCTTTCTTTGGGTAAATGAACAAGCCAGTCAAAGTCCTGCTGTAAAGCTAAACCGCAGGTAAAAGCTATATTTCTTCCATAATCCTGAAATACTTCCAATCCGAATAAATCCTCATAAAACTTTCTTGCAGCGTTGATGTCTGCTACCGATATAACCGTACAATTGTATTTCATGTAAGTTTTCCTTTCTTAGAGATTATTTTTTCTTCCGGAGCTTTAGTTCAATATTCTTTCGCTTTGCTGCGTTTTGAAACACCCCCGCAGCATAAGAACTTTTTTCTTTGAGTGTCAATCTTTCCAGTTCCGAATTACCCTTGATTTGCAAAAGTATCCCATTTATTTCCTGCAATTCCAAAAGATTGACCGCCACACAAAAAAGAGTCTTTTTCCTGCCATCGTTATAGTTGGCTAACAGTAAATTCAATAATTCCGTCTTTTCTGTCTGCTCCGCATTGTATGCTTCGATCCCTATCTCTCTTGCTTTTTTCAAATCAGCTTTTCGGTTACTGTGTGTAATGAATGAATCAAATTCATCTATATGCTCATACTTCTCACAGGGGTACTCTCTGCACCGAAAACAATATTCCACACCATCATGTTCTAAACTACACTTTGCAATTTTGCAGGATTGATTCCCCTCTCCGCCACCGCAGCCGGGACAATATTTATTTAAGTGCATAGGACATAATCCGCAGTTCAAACCACAAAGAGAAAATAGCTGATTGTCCCTATGGAAACCTTTCATACGCTGTACCTCAAATCTCAAATTTTAATCTGGCAGACTAAAAATCTACACAAATTGTTTTATTAAGTTCAACCATTCCTTATTCATATTCAATTCCCTCTCAAATTCGAATTTATGAATCCTTTTCTTCGTAAGGCTTATTCCAAGAACCTATCTCTATTAAATTACCTTCAGGATCAGCAATATAACAAGTTCTCTGTCCCCAAGGTTCAAGTTCCGGTTCCAGTACAGGAGTAGCACCGTTTTCTACAGCTTTACTAAATGCTTTATCAACTTCTTCAAATGTATCAACATAAAGTGCCATTTCAAAATGACCGTTGAATCCTTTGATATAATCATATCTGCGATTGGTCATTTTTTCAAAGTCATTTCTGCCGTACAACAGAAACAACGTCCCATCTTTTACAAGATATACATTAGATGTATCTTCCGCTTCTTTAATCTCAAAGCCAAGTACATCTCTGTAAAAGCGAATCATTTTCGCCATATCTTCAACAAATAATCCAAAACCGTCCAATCTCATAATACAATACCTCCAAATTTCGATTTGTTTCTTTATTTTTAGCATCCAGTATACCTCTCTGCTATATTTCGCATTCAATAAAAGTATACTATCCATACCTTACTGCAATATTACTGTTAGGCTACAATTTTGTAGGAATAGAAAAATCCAAGATAAACGGGATACCATTTTTCACCCCTAAAAGCGTATTATCCCCATGCTCTTCTTCCAGGCAGCTTCGTAGATTGCGAATTATGAAAGAATCCCGGATGGATTCAAACACTATTAATTTTCTCTTTCGCTCTCCTCTCCGCTTCCTCCAGCAGTTTCAATGCTATTGCCTGCTTCAAAACCTCATCCACATAACACTTCACATTTCCATCCGGCTCCCGCTCCTTCACTGTGGCGAGTTCATCCATATAGAAATCGTAATGTTTAAGAATCCGCTCCATTGCCCACTTCTCCCCGGCGACAGCTCCCTTGATCGTTTCATAATCCAGTAAAATCCGCTGATCGTCCATAACTCCGTACCTCCGGCTAATTGATTTCTTACAGCATACCATAACTTCATGAAAAAAGCACCCGCCATTCCCCACACTAACAGATGCTCTCATCCTTAATACACCTTATCAAAATATCCAATGAATATGGTCATCCGCAATAGCCCGTCCTTAATCGAAAAAGTCACATTCTCCAAGCAGGTATCCGTAATCCTCTTTTTCCTTTGGAACCACACGCTTTGGGATTTTATCCATTTCTTCTTTGTATGCCTGGAAGAATCCGATATCCTTCAATGTGTCTAAAAAGTCCTGTCCTTTCGCCTTATCACTTCTCTCCCGGAATTCCTCTCCGTAATCTTTCTCGTATACTACATTTTCCATGCTTCGCACCCTTTCCTGTAGAACAATTTATCACTACGGGTAGGATGTTATGATGTCTTGTTCTTTTCCTTCTCTGCATCTTTGATTCTGTAATAATCTTCCATATCCAGACTCAATTTTATATAAGTATCAGGTTTTAATTTTCGGTTGCTCAAGAGGCACACAGTTTCAACAGATATATGATGATTTCTAATAAGCGGTCTATTTTCATCACTGCTCTGCCATCCTTTTGTTTCTCTCAGATATGAATCTGGAATTTATCTCATATATCTAACCATTGAATAAAAGCTGTTTTATCTGTACAGTTATATCCCGCATTTTTATAAAACTCTAACGTCTTTTGTTCTTTTGAACCTGTCAGCAGCATCATCTTGTAGCAATTATTATTTACAGCTATGGTTTTTGCATAATTTAAGCATTCCGTAGCATAACCATGCCCTCTATAGTCTGCATGAGTAACAACATTTTCCACAAACGCATACGGATGTATGTTTCTTGTTAAATTTGGAATAATCACACAAACGCACGAAGAAACAATCTTTCCGTCAACAATATTTACAATAAGATGATGATTTTTATCTGCTATAATTTGATTCCAAATGACCGATAAATGTTCCGATTGTTCTGGAACAGTCTCTTCATGAAGATATAAATATAAATTCAGCACTTCCAGCAAATCTTCCTGTTTCGCTTCACGAATCATTCTTATCACCTCAACTCATTTAATTCCGTCATAAAATATTTAATCCATAAATTTCATTATAACGAAATTATTACATTCTGATTTCCGACTTAAAATACTGTTCCTGAAACTTTATCTGCTCCATGATTTCCTTCTCACTAAAAGAAAGATTTTCAGGTGCAACCACCCATTTTTCTTCAACATCATCCAATCGGTGTACAACCGCAGTAATCTTTCCTGTAAATTCTTTAACAGCTTCATTTACACCAACGATATAAGCATCCTGCTCCTCACCATCAGGAGCCATAATGCCTTCGATATATCCGTAGTTAACAGGATAATACAGGTCTTTATGTTCCGGATGATAACTTCCAAGCGGTCTGTCAACGATGACTTTTACAATCTCTCCAATCATTCCAGCCTCTTTTTCTACAAAAACGTTCAAACCGTCTGATGCGTCTGTCCACATCGCGCTGCAGTGCCTTTGTCAGACGCAAGTCCGGCTCATACCAGATATTTTTTAGTTCCAGCTTTCCCTGCTTTTTATCATAAGCCATTTCTATCCTGCCTGCAAATCTGTCTCCATAGAGAATCGGCAAAACATAATAACCATATTTACGCTGCTGCTTCGGCGTATAGATTTCCCATTTATAAGAAAAATCAAAAACTGCTCCTATAAGCTTCCTGTCCCAGATCAGATTATCCAGCGGTGCAATAAATTCACAGCGCTTTTTCATCGGGGGATTTTTCAATATAAATTCTGCAAGTCCTGCATCCTCCCTGCGGCAATACAACGGCTCCCCAATCTCTTCCACTTTTACTTCAATAATCTTCTCTTCTTTTAACAGCATCTCGAATATAGCATTTCTCTGTGCAGCCTTAAGTCCCTGTATACCCAGCCATGCGTCAGAAGCACGGTTCCACAAAAGACCCACCGAACCAATGCGCTCTGACACCAGCCATTTTCTATAATCAAAATCCGAAGGAAAAGGCTCTGGTTGATTCAAAAACTCTGCCGGAATGCAATTTTCAATCAGATCATAATATTTCAGTGTTCCGCTCTTATGATGGATTCCCAGTTCTCCGACAAAATACATATGTTCCAACGCCGCTCTCGACAACCTGGTATCACTCCAATACCAGGAGACCTTTCCCGCTATGTCCAAATCTGCGCTGCACAGTGGTCCCCTCCGTGCAATTTCCTCACGCACCCGTTCCTGTACTTCCACAATTTCTGTATGGCTTCTCTCCCAGCTTCGGTGAGCCTGCCGCTCCCGGTCAAAATATTTCCAGTTCTCAATTGGAAGAATCGCAAGATTTTTATCAAAATAGTCCACCAGTTTCCGATCGATATATAAAAGCTCATAAAGCATCGTCTTTTGATAGTCTTTGATTCTGGACTGCAAAACCAGATCCGCATTTCTTCCACAGACATCCACCGGATCAAACTGAATGCATCCTGCCTGCCGGATAAAAGAAAGGATGCCTTCTTTTCCAACAAATTTGTAATCCCCCAGCAAGCCATGCTTTAATAACAAAAACTGCCGCGCCTGTTTTTTCGTAAAATAAATTCTGTCCATTTGCCCTCCCACCGCTAATACAGAAAACGGCAGAACCCGTCATCATACTGCAGCAACAGAATTAATCCATAATGTTTCCTATTTCTTATTAAGAACCCAATAGTATTTATACTGAGTGCCATCATGTCCGGTCAGCGCCTGATCTGATTCTTCAAACCCCAGTACCGCCAATGCCTGAATACGTTCTTTTGCGGTTGGCACTGCTTTCGTTGCCAGCATCCGGCAGGAAAACATTTCAAACGCCGGAGTGCCTATCTGTTGTAAAATTTCCTTTATCACATCTGCTTTTTCGTAATCACTTCGCAGATCCAGACGCAGCAGCCCGCAGTCTTTGAAATAATCCTCAGAATCCCTGTGGAATAATTCAACCGTTCCTATAACTTCTTCCTCTTTATGGTTGAAAATACCCCATCTCACAAATCCTCTTCTTTCATACTCCCAAAGCCAATAGCTGACAGCCTCCCTCATTCTTTCCAAGGATGTATAATGGAAGTCATCCCCACCGCAATTATCACTATTGAAAAAAGGAACCGCCTTCCCGTCCGAATAAACCTTCAGTAAATCCTCCGCATCACTTTCTGCGACCAGACGTAAGCAGTATTTTCCATCGTCAAAAACCGGGCACTCCTGATACACGTCCTCAAAAGTTCCCTGATCTCCAAGTAACACTTTCACAAATTCACTCATCTTATGCTCCTCTCTTTTTTACCTTCCGCCATACGCGCAGAATACTCCATGTGCCATAGAACATCTCCATCCTACCATACTTCTGCGACAGCTATATGTCGTAATTAGATAAAAATTTTTGAGCAGTCTCGATCAGTTCATTTCGGCAGGCTTCCGGAGAAATGACTTCCACACGGTTTCCCATACTCAAAAGCAGGGCTTTCCACGAGCGTTCTCCAGGCGGAACCTGAATCCATATTCTTGATTTTTCCTCCGACCATTCTTCTATTTGGCTGTCCGGAAAGTACTCTTCCATCAGGCACGTATCTTTCTTATCAAACGCTACCTCCAGTGTAATACAAGTTTCACCATATGCCCTGTCTGACTGCTCCATAAGCTCCTTTACCGCCGGATGCTTTCTGTCAGACTTTTCCGATGTAATTTGAGGCTTGCGGATTCGTGCAACTTTAAAGGTACGATACGCCTCCTGTGGAACAGACCATGCAAATAAATACCATGAATACCATTTATACTGGATAGCAAGAGGTTCAACCAACCGCTGTGTTTCTTTTCCCTGCGCATCCCTGTAGAAAAATTCAACCAGTGCCTTTGTCTCAATTGCCCGTTTCAGCATCTGGTTCACTTTTTGCACCTGTTGATTCTCCATGGCGATTCCAAAATCAAAAAAGATACTCTGTTCCTGATCCCTGTCCAAAAGTGCATGATACTTTTCAATTAAACCTGCCAGCGTTTCATTTGCATATGAGGTTGCCAGGCTTTCCAGTGCCTGCTGAATCAACTGCTGTTCTTCCTGGTGGATATTGCAGTTTCTAACCTTATACGACGGCAAAATGGAGTATCCTCCACCCTTTCCCTGATTGGAATATACAGGAATCCCTGCTTCTGCAATACTGACCATGTCTCTCTGTATGGTGCGAACAGAAACATGGAGCCGTTCTGCCAGGTCTCTGGCGGATACATTCTCATGATTCAAAAGATAAATGACAATTTTCAACAGTCTGTCTATTTTCATTTGAATAACTCTCCCTAATGATATCGATTCGCAGTTTTTGTTTTAGCCCAATCAACTGTAATTTTAATGTTTGTCATTTTTCTTCAGTCTTATTTTGCCTGTTACTTTTTCTACTACCAGTTTAAAAACTTTTGTACGGGGCATTACTGCCTTATTGAACGAAAATTCTTCTTGACCATAATGCTTCATCAAAATATATAAAGCATTGCACTTTTCATCATCAGAAAGCATTTCAACACGCCCTTGTCCAATAACACTCTCATATTCCATTGTGCAACTTCCGTGTTCAACCTCTGTCACTAATTTATGTCCACAATCCATTTCAAAACTGGCTCTATTGTCCTTTTCAATTAAATCATATTTTGTACCCTCCATAGCTCCATGAAAATACAACTCGATTTTACCTTTTTTTATACACATTCCAAAATTAAGTGGTAATATATATGGGTAGCCATTATTATTTAAGGCAATTCGGCATACATCACATTTTTCCATGATAGCTACAATATCTTCAAACTCTTTTACTTCCCTATCTGAACGACGCATTTTTACCTCCCTACTACAATATTGCAAATACCGATTTGTTTATTCGTCCCATGTATTATCTGTTTAGAAGTTTTGTCAAATCCTCAATAGAAGCGTCCATTTTCACAGAAACTTCTTCCATAGTCATGCCGGAAGCAAGAAAACGCTTTATCACCATTTTCATATCCTCGCCAACCTCAATGATGTGTCCGTCCAAATCGTAAAACCGAATCACCCGCTGGCCCCAACTATGCTCGATCACTTCTCCCAGATATTCAATATCCGGGTATTCTTTCAACTTGTT
>ERZ778514.669-NODE-669-length-29622-cov-6.186728_pt1 | contig 29622 bp, 21 predicted proteins | sample MGYA00510344_ERZ778514 | MGnify/ENA primary metagenome ERZ778514 (study PRJEB29527, sample SAMN07138968) | mouse gut metagenome | material: feces | host: mouse | place: China:Nanjing | collected 2016-01-25 ...
AACTTGCTTCCTGTTACTTAATATAACTCAAGTCCAAATATATGTTCTTTATACGTAATACCTGGCAAAAAACTTATTATATCATAATAAATTACAAATATACTATTAAATAAAATAATTTATAAGTAAACCAAGATTCATTTATGAAAGAAGCGTTACTATTCAACCTTATGGCTTTATAATAACATAACAGTGTTTTTAGCACTGTTATGTATACATTTTGCATAAAAACGTGCAAAATGACACCATAAAACTTATATTTTTTTCATAAAACATGTCAAAAATCTTCACATTTTGTTGAAGACTAAACTGTTACAAAGAAGCAAAAAGTACATAAATGCCAAGTACACAAAATTAAAAAAATTTTTAATCAAATTCATAATAAAAATGCCAGAAATTTTTCTCTTAATTTCTTTAACTAAAAAAACACAACAGCTATCCCTCAAGATAACTATCATGCACTTTTAAAATTTGTTCTACCATATGGAGTACAAATTCTATTTCCCACTGGCTGCGTCTTTCTACCAGAAATAAAAAACGTGCTGCATAATCTTTTGTATGCCCCTGTTTCATAAGTGAAAACGGTGCTGCACCTAATGCCTGTACAATATTTAAGTATGTATCAAGACTCATTGCCCGCCTCCCATTTTCTACACTCTTAATTGTATCCACTGAAACATCTGCTTTTTCTGCAAGCTGTCCCTGTGATATATGGAGACGTTTTCTTTCTTGTCTGATGTTCCCTGCTATAATTCCATATAAGTTTTCCCTTTTATCCATCATAGTATCCTTTCTGGTACTGCATTATACCAGAAAATACTATAATTGCAGGCAAACTGTAACAATTTTACAGTTAAGTGTAATACTTTGTATTTATTTTGTCTGAAACTAAAAATAATGCCACAAAAATTATGCCTGCATACCCTGCATAAAAATACCTGTATATCCCCATACAATACAATAAAACCAGAAAACAGGCTTATATTATTATAATACAATGGCTGGTTTTCCTGTAATATTTTTTCCTCTTTATTATTCGGTTTTTTATTTTTACTCTCCATAAGGCTTAATATAAAGATTACCAGAAAAGCAGCAATCCGGTATGTATATGCATGGACTCTGCCATATAATACATAATAAACAACTGTTATGTATTATACCAGGTAATCATCTCTTTTTTGTTATACATAATAACATTGCCGCCCTGGCTTCTGGTGTACATCCAGGCTTATCAAGAATATAAGATATCCTTTCATCTGCCTCATCTTCCCCAAGCAGTCCAAACTTACATGAAGCTCCATTATAGGCTAAATCACAAATACGCCATAAAGTTCCAAGGACACTTTCCTCTTTGTCATATACCCCTTCTTCTCCCAGCATAATACAATTTAACTTTTTTACTGCATCATAAATATATATTATATGTACCATATCTTCCATTGATAATATTGTTTTATCCCCGTCTGCCTTTTGCTCCACACCAATCTTTACCCCATCCTTTACTCCGAGTTTGTATGCAGTTTCTGCATACAAAGATATATATTGTATAACCTTATCCTCTATTTTATCATATAGCTTCAATGTTTCTTTGGACATCCCTTTGCGCCATATTTTAGTAATTCCTGTAATTTCTTTCAGTTTTTCCCTGTACCCAGCTTTTTCCAGTTCATCCTCTAATGCCTCACTTGTCCTGTTCATTACAATTTCATCCAAAAGTTTGTCCATAAACCATTTCCTCCTATTTTTAATATACATCCAGCCATAGCATAAATTATTATAGGGTTATTTGCTTGTTATCATAGTTTTAAAAAATTACATTTTTCAGCATACAACACCACAGTATCCTGGATTTTATATAATACAACAATACTATAGTCCATAACCTTCTGGTATTTCTTATTATCAGTAATAATAAATACTTATTTGTACATATATTTCTCCAAAAACTGGATTTGTCTCACTTTTACAACCAATGATAATACAAAACCGAAGTAAAATCAATACATATAGTGCAAAAAATGAGACAAATTTAGAAAAGAGGGTTATTATGCCAAAACCAACATCTTTAAGTGGCAGCAAAAATCTTATATCCCTGCGTCTTATTGGGTTGAGAAAACAGCATGGTCTTTCGCAAAGAGCACTTGCACAAAAGCTCCAGCTTGCAGGTTATGATATAGATAAAAATGTAATTACAAGGATTGAAACTAACAAAAGATATGTTACTGATATTGAACTAAAAGCCATCGCTTCTGTCTTTAATGTAAGTTATGCTTATTTAATTGATGGGACAGAATAGTCTGTATGTTTACTTGGTTTTGCGATAAATAATAATTATAAAGGTTAATACCAGTTAATTGCTGGCACTTCACAATTATTTTTTCAATGATGTGCCTTTTATGTTTTTGTATATGCTGCATAACACCCATTAGACTGTTCCTTTAATGTTTATATAATGCTCTCCTGAATGCTTTTTTTGCAGTCTGCATTGCCGCCTCATCCAGCAGATACACATAAACTTACTTCCATCCTGATGTACCATCTGGTATAATCTTAGTTAATATTCTATTAGTCTGGACACCGTCCTGATATAAGTTTTATAAGTTTTCTGTGTTTCAATCCTGTCTTATGCTGCTTCTAATTCCTTTTAATAAAATTCTTTTATTGTTCCCGGATTTCACATTTCAGTCCACAAACATATCAAAAGATTTATTATCCTAAATCTTTCAAAAATACAAGCTTTTCCTCTATAATAGTTTCACTATAAAGTTTGCTTTACATATTTTCTTAGCCATTAACATCATAAAGAAAAACTGTATAGTTGATATATGTCGGAAAAAACAAAGATTTTCTTTTAAGAATTATTCCTGTTTCTGTCAATAATAAGTATATTTTAACAATTCTGAAGCTAAAAAATTATTTTAATCTTATTAAGTAAGCCCTTTAAAATACACGCTTCTTAAGCGATGGGTAGGGACTTATTTGTTTCAGTAGAAGTACAAGCTCCCACTGAAAAGCTGTGATGCAGCTATGAAGTTGTTTTGCAAGTAGACAAGCATCCAATGCCTGCTTACAGGCAAAGCGGATTGCGAATATCCGCTTGACTCATAATATTCAGATTATTATATAAAATCCTTCATAATAATCCTTGTCCTAAAATCTGCTATATAATAAATGGTTATGGGAAAATGTTATAAAATAACCTTTACAGCTACATATAGTATTAAAAAATAAAGAAATTTGTTTTGATAGCTGTTACTTAAAATCAATTTTAGGTAACTTGTCAAATAGAATACTTCTAATTATATTATATTCCCAAAACCAGAAAATGCATGAAAACTTACCTTAGCTGGCTTTCGGAAATTTAAGAAAAGCATTTAAGCAATTTTGAATAAAATTTTGTTGATACTACTTACACATTTAGCCCCATCAAGCCAGCATTTTAAAATGCACGTTTCTATATTTACGGAAACATAAAGTGGCAGGTTGTTTTATCGGGGCTGGTTTGTTTCAGCGGAAGTCCAAACTCCCACTGAAAAGCTACGGCAGCAGCTATGAGGCTGGTTTGTAAGTGTGTAAACAGATAATGCCTGCTTGCAGGCAAAGCAGATTAACACATAAATTAAATATTCAAATACCCTTTCAAACCATACAATCTTCTTTAATGCAAACCAAAAAATAATAAAAATCATTCTTTACCATCAATCAGATAATCATAACTTACATCAAATATATATGCCAGTGCTTTTAATTCAATATCCGTAACATACCTTTTATTAGTTTCAATCCTTGTGATTACATTCCTGTCCATGTCATAACCTGCAAGCTGGAGTTTTTGCGCAAGTGCCCTTTGTGAAAGCCCATGCTGTTTTCTTAATTCAATAAGACGCATGCCTATAAGATTTTTATTTCCATTTAAAGATACTGGTTTTGGCATAATAATCCTCATTTCTAAATTTGTCTCATTTTTTGCACTATATGATTTTACATTAGTTCTACACTATTATTAGTTGTAAAAATGAGACAAGGCTTATTTTATATCAATATATAAATAAATGTATAGTTTATTATGCTTAAATACAATTTGCGTTAAAAAATATCCGCCAACGATATATACCCATGATAAATTCCTCCTTAAAAATCTGTTGTAAAAACCAGAAAATAAAAAAAGCAGGATTAAACAACAATCCCACCATATAAAAATTCCGACTTTGTCATAATAATTACTGCCATGCTATTAAACAAACTCTAAACAACAGATTACATGCTGTGCTGGTCTGTTCCCATAATCAAAAAAATGGCAGGGACTGCTATAAATTTATCCCTGCCATACGGTTAAATTAAAATTAAACTTGTTTTCTTCTGTCCGTTTACCTGCTGTTTATATCTGTCTTTTTGTGGTAACTTCCAGCTTCCGCTACCATACTTGATTCATTTCCTTTGACAGCATTTTCTGTCCGGCCATCTTCCAATCTAAGCTGTATATTTAACTTATCAAGCCTTGCTGTCTTTTCTTTAAATTCTGCTTCCTGCATAAAAGGCTTTTCATATTCTGCCTGCGACTGTTCCATATCCCTCTGGTACTGTCCTGCACGTTTTTCAAGCTCTGGTATTCCTTGTGGGATATTGTGGAACAGGTTCTCAAGCTTTACCATGTTTCCAACAGGGCTTGTGGACAATTCTGCCTTATAATCCGCCTGTCCACGGAGCACCATATTATGCAGCCCGATATAATTTTTCTCTATAAGCACTTCAAAACCTTTATATTCCCCGATATGGCTTGTTTCCCCGTTTTTACATCTGCTTATTGCTTCCAGCATGGCAGTCCCTCCGTCTGTGCGTTCTGTAAAACGTATCTTTCCTATCTGGACAGCAAAGTCTGGTTCTGTAAGAATCACCGTTTCCATTGCCCTTGCGTCTTCTTTCACACAGGCAAGCTTTGCTTTTGTAGCTGCTATTAATTTGGGATATCTCACCATAAAATTGTCCTGCAGGGTATAACGCTGGCTGTCATAGCTGCTTTTTAGCATTTTTAAACGCTGGACATCGTTTTCTAACTGCATTTTTTCACGTATCAGAGGGTTTCCTGTTGCCACTGCCTTGATTTCAGCGTAAGAAAGCACAGATTCGTCAATATCGGCACAGGTACGTGATACAGCCCTGCTTGTCATTACCTGGGAAATAAACCGCTGCTTATTTTCCACAAGCGACCATGAATAGGCATCAAATGTACTTTTTGTTACATATCTGTAAATGGCAATTTCCTTGTTTTCATTCCCCTGGCGTTTGCCCCTGCCTTCCCGCTGTTCTATGCAGGAAGGTTTCCAGGGGCAGTCTACATGGTGCATTGCTGTCAGGTGTGTCTGTACATTAACGCCTGTGCCACACTGGTCCGTAGAGCCTATCAGTATTTTCTTTTTTCCTGTCCTCACCTCTTTAAACAGCGTTTCCCTCTGCGCATCTGTCTTAGCGTCATGAATATAAGCGATTTCCACAGATGGTATCCCAAGTTTTACTAACTCTGTTTTGATAAAATTATATACATCAAATTTCATGCCCTGCTTTACTTTTTCTTCCCAGTCACTGCTCCATGATACTTTGGGCGTGCCAATATCCGAAAAGACTAACTGGCATCCTGTTTTTCCGTTTTCATTTCCCTTAAAATATTCTTCTGCCACATTTTCCACCACTTTATGGAGTTTCCCATCCGGATTATCTGGTGCAGAGGAATCTAAAAGCCTTGCATCCGTTCCAAGCAGCCTTGCTTCGCCTGTAATTTTAAGGAAATTATCAACAGAAGGGTCTATGTTGCCTGTCCTTATTGCTTCTGCCCTTTTTACAAAATCCTCCATCACAGTTTTTACATACCAGTCTGGCCCACTTTCTACAATAATGGGTTTCCCGCCCCTGGTTCCAGGCACAGGAAGCTTTAACATATCTGGCGTCTGTACATCAGCAACTTCACGGAATGTCGTCATAAGTTCTGGCAGGTTTGTAAATTTATTAAAGCGGCTTTTAAAGCGGAAACCGCTTCCCTCTACTGAAAGTTCCAGTGATGTTGTAATCTCCCCGAAATTTGCCGCCCATGAATCAAAATGGCGGATGCCCCTGTTTTCCAGTGCCTGTTTCTGAAGATAAAGCTGCATTACATAAAGTTCGCACATGGTATTGCTTACCGGCGTTCCTGTGGCAAAAACAATCCCCCTGCCTGGGTTAATTTCATTTAAATACTGGCACTTTAAAAACATGTCCATTGCCTTTTTTGAGCCTGAACTGGAAATGCCGGATACATTGTTGATTTTAGAAAAAATTGACATATTTTTAAAATGGTGTGCTTCATCCACCATAACAGAATCAATGCCCAGTTCTTCAAATGTGATAACATCATCTTTCTTTTCTTCATCTGTCAGTGACTGTAATTGTTCTTTCAGTTTTTTCTTTTGTATTTCCATTTGCTTGACAGTCCACTTTTCCCCTCTCTCATACTTCATTTCCTGTATGCCCTCTGTAATTTCCTGTATCTGTTTTTCAAGCATATCTGCCTTACGTTTTGTGGAAATTGGGATTTTTTCAAACTGCGAATGTGACATGATAATACAGTCATAATCCCCGGTTGCAATACGTGACACAAACTGTTTCCTCCTGCTTTTTTCAAAGTCACGCTCTGTTGCCACAAGGATACTGGCAGATGGGTAAAGACGTAAAAATTCACCTGCAGTCTGGCCAATTAAGGACTTTGGCACAACCATCACATTTTTACCGGCAATCCCCAGCCTCTTCTGTTCCATGCAGGCTGCCATCATGGTAAAGGTTTTCCCTGCGCCGACACAGTGGGCAAGCAGGGTGTTTCCTCCAAGAAGGATATGTGCCACCGCATTTTTCTGGTGCTGCCTTAGTGTTATTTCCGGGTTCATGCCTGGGAAGGCAAGGTAAGAGCCATCATACTTCCTGAGCCTTGTATTGTTGAATGTTTCATTATAATAATCCACATATTTTTTTCTTCTGTCCGGCTCTGAAAAAATCCAGCTTTTAAAGGCTTCTTTCATCTGGTCCTGTTTTTCCCTTGCCAGCATGGTTTCTTTTTTATTTACTTCATAATGGTATTTCCCGTCCCCGTCATCAACCCTGTCACGCACAGTAACTGTGCGCAGGTTTAATGTTTCCTCAAAAATACGGTAAGCATCCATGCGTCCGGTCCCGTAAGTCTTTGTGGCCGCAATGGAATGTTTGTCCATTTGTTTGTTTTCAATATGCCATTCCATGTTGTACGTGCTTAACTTTACCTGTATGCCCCCGCTGTATCCAGGCATGTCATTCCTTGCACTGGCAGGTGTCTTTAAAAGGCTGTAGATAAAACCTTCATAATCCACAGGTTCTATCCATGTAGTCCCAATCTTTACTTCAATTTCAGAAGCATCCAGCCATTCCGGCTGCACTTTTTCCAGTGCCTCCACATTGGCAGAGAACAATTCCCCGTCTGTCTTTAAAGATGCCTGTGCAAGCCGCAGCTTGTTCCTTACATTGCCGGACAGGTATTCGTCTGCTGTTTTCCATCCCATATTAAGATTTTCCGGGTTATATTCTGCCGGGTCAAGGTAGATTAATCCTGAAAGCTCTTTTAATAAAAGCGTCCTCTTTGTTTCCGCTTCCATCGTAGCACTGCATGGCGGCTCATAGACAGAAAGCATAAAAGGTATATCCACAGCGCCATGCTCATTTACAGATACATTTAATGCTTCTGCTGCTGTTTCTACCCTGTCTATACTGTTTTCCGGCCGTACTGTCCGCTTGTAAAACATATCTGCTTTTTTTGTCTTTCCATTTTCATCCATAACTTCCAGGGAGCATAACAACGGATAATCTGCATCATCCTGGAACGCCTGCCTGCTTGCCCTGCCAGACAATGGGCCATGCTTTTTTACATAGGCATCATATTTTTCATTTAACAGTCCCTGCTGTGCTTTTAATTCTTCTGTGCCGCATCCCTCCATCTGTAAAAAGATAAGCTGTCTTGTAATGGTGCGTATTTCATTCATCAGCCTGATGCGTTCTTCTGCCGTGGCTGATGTTTCTTTTTTATACATTTTTGAATTTTCCCTGTAATAAAGCTGTCCGTCCACAAAAGTATACGTGTAATTTTTCACATCCGGGTCTGCATCAAGCACATCTGTCTGCAGTCCTTCCTCTGCAAATCCTATGCTGTCCGTAATCCTGCCGTTTAAGTTTTTCACCGCCTTATCCAGCGCTGTTTTTAAATCAAAGTTTTCTTCATGGTTTATGCAGGTGGTATAACGGCTTTCTTTCCCAAACATCCTGGTATCATATTCCATTGTGCCAAGCATCATTTCCGGATGTCCTGCAAAATAAGCATTGACAGGGATGCTGTCTTCTGTCCTGCCAAGATGTACCCAGTCTGGTTCTGTTACGGTTTTCTGTTCTCTTTTCTGCAGGAAAATAATATCACTGGTTACATCTGTCCCTGCACTATCACGGAACGCTGTATTAGGAAGCCTGACTGCGCCAAGAAGGTCTGCCCTTTGTGCAAAATATTTTCTGGCAGAGGCATTGGCCTTGTCCATAGTGCCCTTGCTTGTGACAAATGCCACTATGCCGCCTGGCCGTACTTTATCCAGTGCTTTTGCTAAAAAATAATCATGTATCTGGAATTTATGCTTTGCATAGCGGTTATCATAAACACGGAAATCCCCAAACGGCACATTGCCAATGGCAATGTCAAAAAAATTGTCAGGAAACTGTGTTTCCTCAAACCCACGTATTTTAATATCCGCCTTTGGATACAGCAGTTTTGCAATCCTGCCGGAAATACTGTCTTTTTCCACGCCATAAAGCCTGCTTCCTTCAAACTTTTCTGGCAGTGTGCCAAAAAAATGGCCTGTGCCAAGCGCAGGTTCCAGTATTGTCCCTTTTTGGAAGCCAAACTGTTCCAGCGCTGTATAAATGGCCTGTGAAATAACAGGCGAAGTATAAAACGCTGTATTGACGGTTTCCCTGGCATCTTCATATTCCTTCTCTGTTAAAAGCCCTTTTAATTCCCCATATTCCTTTTTCCATCCTTCATTGTCCTTGTCAAATGCCTGCGGAATGCCGCCCCAGCCAACAAAACGTGCCAGTATGCCCTGTTCTTCAGGCACAGCCGCTCTTTCTTCATGTTCAATCTTCTTTAAAAGCTTCACTGCATCCACATTCCACTGGTATCTGGTTTTTGCCCCGGCCCTTCCGTTTTTTGTAAGGCTTGTTTCTGGCAACCCTGCACCATTAAAATGAAAATTCCCTCCAGGAAGGTTTTTATCAATGAAGGCAAGTTTTTGTGTAAATTCCTGTTCTAATGGTGTTTTCTGTTCCATGCCTTTATCCTGGAACTCTTTTTCATATTCCTTCTGCCGTACTGTCCCAACAAATACATTTGCTTTAATTAAATCTCCCATAACCAAAAAAAGCTGCCCATAAGTGACAGCTTCTTTTTTTCTTTCCCCGGCGCTGGTTTTATAATTCACTTCCAAGCCGTTTAAAGAACCTGTATATTCAATTAAACCATAGGCATTGTTATGGTATGATTTCCCGCCTTGATTATTTACAATCTGCTTTAAGAAAGACAGTTTTTCGTCTTTGGAAAGGCTGCTTTTATATACCATCTGCAAAAATGGCTGGTATGGCACGGCAGCAGAACATTCCTGCAGGTAAATCCCCACAGCTTCCAACAATTCGGGACTTACTGCATCCATCTTATCTGCCTGCCCCATATCCTGTGAAACATGTGAAGATTCTTCTGTATGGATTACACTGCCGTCATTATCTAAAATACCGCCCTGTACATGTCCTGTATTTTCTATATCTCCATGGCTATCCTGCGTCTGCGTTCCAGTTCCTGTAACTTCCTCTTTGTCCTGCAAAAAAATCCCGTCTGTTTCCAAAAATGGATCCTGTTCCATGCGTTTTTTATAATCATGGTAAATCTCCATAAACCAAGGCATGGCAGTAAAGGCTTCCGGCGCTTCTTTAAAGCGTTCAAACATACCCTCTGACAGATATTCATTTTCTTCAATCATATGGAGGATTAAATAAGCACAATATTCATAGCCAGCTTTCTTTTCAGCCTTTCTGCCGTCTGCCTGCGGATAAATAATTGTAATACCATCCCTGTCCCTCTCCATGCGGCATTTCCCATAAACATTGTCTGCATATCCAGCCATTAAAAACCCATCCCGTTTTTCACCATAAATACTGGCAAGAAATCCTGTTTTTTCTTTCATATCCAGATTGGTTGTAAAAATATCATAAATCAAAGTTTTTACTGCAATATACTGGCTTTCATGGTTAAAATAATCTTTAAGCGGCTGAAGCCATAACGCATCCTTTTTTCTTCCATTTTCTGCACTCCGGGTTTCTTCTCTTTCCTCTGCCTGGTTTATATCTCCTGTAAAAGCCTGTTCCGGCGGCTGGTAATATTCCCCAGCAGTGATTAAAGCAGAAAGCTCCCTCTCTATCTGTTTCCAGCTGGCATAACCCTCTTTTTCGCCATGTCCGTCACGCCAGAAAAAACGCACCCCTTTCCCATGTAATGTATCATATCCATGAAGCCCTGCGCCATCAAGCGGCCAGCCGGCGCCACTTTCACCGTATTCCTTTTTTAATGCCCTGATACGTTCCCCTGCATCGGAAATATCCTGGAAGATATGGTAAATACGGTCTCTGCTGCCGCTTAAACTGCTCCCACGAAGGAGCATGTGCCTTATATATTCCTTCGGGACAGCAAGCTCCTGTTCTGGTTTTTTGTACTGGTATTTTTCCGAAAAGGAAAGCTGCCCGTCCATGCCAAAAGAAAAGGAAGCCTGCATATAGCTTCCTTCCTTTATGCCAGGGCTCAATGCCCCGTCTATTTCTTCCAGTTCCCGTTTTATTTCCTGTTCCAGTTCTGCTTTCCTCTGGATTTCTTCCTGGTTTACAGAAAATATTCCCTGTTTTAATGGTATTTCAGAACGGTTTCTGTCATCACGGTTTCCTCTGCTGACATCCTCGCCTGTTGTCTTAACTGCCACATCTCCATCGTGGATTCCGGGTTCTGTGGTCTGTGGGTTTTTAAGAAACTGTCCTCCAGCACTTCCATCCTCCAGGCTGCCTCCTCTTCCACTTCCTGCATCTTCTCCCCCAGTCTCCCAGATATAACCAGAGCCAGATACCTGTCCCTGTAATGTTCTTTCAGGTATTCTGCCGCCCTCACTGCGAACCTGCCAAGCTGCGTCATTTTCACGCCTGTTTCCGGCAGTTCCAAATCCGGGTACAGCATCCCGTCCGCCCCTTCGTGGTATGTTATTTCTGTCTTTTCCATAAACAATGCCCCTTTCTTCTATTTTCAATAAATCATTGGAAATGCACTTTAACACTTCACAGGAAATGTCACTGGCAAGAGAGCCTAAACGGTAGATTTCCTGCTCATCTCGGAACGCAGTGATAAATGAAAAATCCTGCATTTCATCCGTCATGGTAAATCCACACCTTGTACCAATAATATATTCTATACTGCGCCCCAGCGCCTCCTCCGCCGTAATTTCCCGCATAATGCCGTTATCCAGGAACTGCCTGCTTCCGGCAGCCTGGTTAAACTCCTCTATCCTTTCCGCAAATTCTGAGTCTATTATGACTCCTGCTGTCTCTTCTGTAAAGGCTTTTACCACATTTTCTGCAGTTTCTTTTCCATATTCCCTGCCGGCATCTTTCCCACCCTGAAGATAAAAGGCATAAGCTTCCATCATATCTTTGCCAAGCTTCCAGCCAGGCTTTATGCCTCTCCCGCCTGTATCACTGATATCAAATACATAATGTATATGCGACTCCAATGCCCTGGAAGAAAATACAGCAATGCCTTTGCTGCCACGCCTGACATACCGGCCGGTGCGTTTCCATGAGTCGTAATCTGTTACCATGGAAGAACCCGGTTTCTGCATATAAACCATTAAAATATTGATAAATTCATAATGGTACAGTTTCCCTATCAACGTACATACTTTTTTCCACTCCTCCCCGTCTGATGCCGCCTGTACCACAGCAGCATCATACAGGCGGCTGATTTTGTTTTGGTATTCATATCCCATAATAGTCCCCCATTCCTGCTATATCTCCAGAATACTCTCCCTGATATCCCTGCCGTCAATTTCATCTCCCAGACAGTCCCAGCCATCATGCCTCTGCCTTGCAAACAGTTCAATGCGTGGTACGTCACCACAAAGCGCCACTATCCTGTCCCTGATTTCATCTGGTTTTCTGCTGTGTTCCATAATCCTTGCATCACATACCTGTGGCACTGCCTTTGATACCCTTTTTGGCCTGCCTTTTGTACCAAGCAGGCAGATTTCTGAATTGGAACGTGTCCAGAAGCCAAGCCCCAGGAAGAAACTGTCTGCCTTTTTGTTGCGTTTAACCCAGTTAAACCCACAGGTTTTATAAGTAAACCCCCAGCTTTCCATAACAGAAAGCCCTTCCAGCAGACATGGGAATGTCACCCATAAAAAAAGAATACAGTCCTTATCAGCGATATCTGCTACCGGCAGTGACCGTATTCCTTCTATATCCATTGTATGGTAATGGTTTTGCGCACTCCTGCCTTTCCCTTTTTCTGAATAAACATGGTAAGTCCAGGGCGGATCCGAGTATATAATTTTATATTTTTTACCCACAGGCATCACCTTCCTTCCCACTGGAACATACGCTGGAACAGCCTGTATTCCTCTTTGTCAAGCTCCGTTGTAAACTCTTTTCTTTGTTCTTTTAATGCCATATCTTCTGCTGCTTTTATTTTCTTTCCAAAACGCAGCAATATATAACATTCTTTAGAAAGCGCCATGCTCTGCTTAAATGCAGCTTCCATGCTTTTCATCTGCTCCCCGTTTTTTCTTATGGCGGCTGCAATCCTTTTATTCACATATCCCATTTCTGAAACTTTAAAAACCACTCCAGCCACAGCCATTCCGGAACGCTCCCATTCCTTATGCAGCAGTTTTGTAAGATATTCCATATCATCCACCATAATGTTTATTCCTGTTTCTTTTTTCACAGATGCCCTCCATTCCAGCAGTACACCAGAAGGCATACTGCTTGTTTTTCCTGTTTTTGCTTGTGTTTCTACCTGCTTTTGCCAGGCATTTTCCTTTCCCTGTCCGGAAACATCCCATCATACCTGCCATTTTCTAACATCCTGCCAAATTCACTTCTGTCCTCAGTAGAATAACGTTCCCATAAGGTTTCCCTTGCGGCAGCCCGCACTTTTTCCGAAAGATTTTTATTGTCCGCTGTATTCCTGTGTTTATAAAAATCCTCCCTTGTTTTTTCCCTGGATCCATATATGCCTGTTATTTTCTCTGGCTTTCCATAGTCCTGTTTTAAAATATCACAGTCAATTTTTGTAATATCGCTGCCAAGGTATACCCCGTGCTGCCATTCCACTGCCACTACCATACCGGTCCCCTCTTTCATCTGCTCTTTTGGGTATCTTTCATACATCTGTACGCCAATGCCTGCCACAAACTGCCCATCTGAAATACCCATCAAAAGCAGATTATCCGGGCTTAATACGGATAAAATACGGTAATCTTTCCCATTGAAGTTGTGGATAATTTCACCATTCTTAAAATCATGTTCCAGAGGTTCATAGTGCATGGAGCCAAACAGGTCATGCCCACTGGTATCAAGCCCATACGCCTGCAGTATCCCAAAACATTCCACGGAGCACCTGTCCCCATCAAAAATATAAGGTATATTTTTATTCCCTGTCTGGTTATACATCCCTAAAAGAAAGCCCTGCAGTTCACTTTCCGAAGCACAGAAGCGTGCGCTGGTTATAGTATCCCGGCTGAAATAAAATTCTGCCCATCCCTGCAGGTCTGTTTTTGTTGCGTACAGTTTCCTGGCTGCATCTGCCATTTCATGCGCAGCGCCGGAGCCATTTTTAGAAACCTGTACAAAATAATCTGACAGAGTGGATAAATAATTCACTTCTTCCCCGTTCTTATTTCTTTCCTTTACAAGCAGCATTTCTTCTAATTTCATCTTCTCTCCTTTTTTGCTTTCACATTTTTTTCCTGTTTCTTTTTTACAATCTCCTGCGCCTTCCCTGCACAGGCTGCCAGTGCTTCACAGTATTTTTCTGCACCATATGCGTGGCGGCGCATTATAATTAAATCCCCGTTTTTTATTGCGTCTGCAAGCCCGGACACATAATGAAGCACATTTTCCAAATAAATATTGTCCTTCTCCTTTTTATCCAGCATATTCTCATGTGCAATAAGATAAGCAAAATTCCTGTCAGAAAGATACATTTCCAGTGCTTCCGCCGCTTTATCCCGTATTTCCCATGACTTTGCCATATAGCTGTTTTCTGATTCCGGCGGTGTGTCACGGTAATAAATATCCGGGTATTTTCCGTAAGCAGGATCATATTCCTCCGCCATCTTATTCTTGTAATATAAAATATGATTACGTACCAGGTTCATATTAGTCCCATCCGCATAAAATGGATCTCTGCCGCCATACTCCCTTAAATATTCCCACCTGTTATAATGCTTATTTAATTCTGCTTCTAAGTCCTGTTTCTTCTGCTTATTACCCAAAGGCTGCCTCCTTTCCTGAACCATTTTCCTTACCTTGGCCTGCCAATGAGGACAATGCTGTTCCTGCCCTGCACTGGACGGTATACTACACCAAGGTTTGTATTTGCCGCTTCCACCACCATGCCATTCCCGGCATAAACAGCAACATGGCTGATATCCATAAATCTTCCATTCCTCTGGTAACTGTAAAAAATCAAATCCCCAGGCTGCATTTCTTCATAATGTACAAGCAGGTTATTATCATAACAATATTGTCCTTCCGCCGCTGCCGTGTTTGCGCCATGGTACATCATGTCCACGCCTGCATGTTTCCACGCATAATAAGCAAGGGAGCTGCAGTCAAAATGTGTCCCGCTGTCACGCAGCGGCTGGCTGTATGGATATCCAACTTTTGAAAGTGCAAATTCCAGCACTTTCCTGCCATTTTCATCTGAAACGGAGTCTAAAACTGCCTGGTACTGTTCTGGCAGAATGCCTGCACCTGGACTGTCACTGCCTCCATTTTCACTATATCCCAGCAGGCTAAGATTTTCTGGTTTCATAATTTCCGCCAGAAGTTCCTGTTCTTCCTGTCCAAAGTTATAAACAGAAACCATGTCCTCCCAGCTTTTTAACACTACATTGACATTTTTTATGGTGTAAACAATCACTGAACCATCTGCAAAACTTACTACTCTTGTACTTGTAGTTATATAATAACTGCACATATCATCAAAAACCGTCTGTAAGTTTTCTTTTGCCCGGTCTGTCATATCCGTTGCTGTATCGCCAATCCCATGTTTTACCATATAAACTGCCAGGATATCATAGTAATTGTCTGGTCTCTGTCCTGCCGGTGCATCCACATACACCTTCCGGCTGCTGCTGTAACCCCTGCAGTCTGAAACCTCCCTGTCCACTTCCTGGTTAAATTCCTCTACACAGGCAGAAAGCACAGCCTGTGTGGTATCACCTGATGAGATAGAAGGAAAAAATATGGCAAATGGGGAATTATACAGAATAGCAGTAACAAGAAGCACAGGAAGGATAACTATTGCCACCAGCACAGCCACAGACATGAAAAACACCCCTGCGTAATGCACAGCCTGTTTTGCCATAATAAAAAAATGTTCCCTCACAATGTCCTTTGCCAGTTTTCCTGCGTTCTCCTGGTTTTCTTCTTTACGGAGCCTGTCCGTAAACAACTGCACCATGCGCCTCCTTGCACCATTCTGTTTTTCTTTTTTATCTGCCGTCTTATTGTAATGGCAATGTTTTACAGAAGGTGTGTTTTCAGATTTTATATGGCTGTTTCCCTGCCTCTGTTTCATTTTTTTCTGAACAGAAACCTTTTTTACTGCCATATGGCGTGATTGTCCATTTTTTTCTGCAGTCTGTTTTTCTTCTGTTTTTTCCCATCCCACAGCATCATTCCCTGCCTGCAAGGCAGTTTCATTTACAGGCGGCTTTATCCCTTTCTGTCTGCCAGCATTTAATGAATTAATTTCTGCCGGTTTTATAGTCTGGCTTGCCCTGCCGCTTTCATTCTGTATAGCTCTTTTTACAGGCAGGCTTATTCCTGTTTCCCCTTCCTTATTTGCAGATTTTATAACAGTCTTTTCCCGCTGTTGTTTTACGGTCCTTTCCTGTTTTTGGAATTTTTTTGCTGCTGTCCTGTTTTCCGGTTTGCATAAAGTTGTTTTTACAGCTTCTTTCTGCCTGTCTGTTTTTTGTATCTGGCAGGGCTGCTTTCCAGCTTCTGCATCATCTATAACCAGACTGTCAGGCTTCACCGCTGCCACGGACTGTTTTACTGCATCCCTCCCTGCCATCTTCGTATAATCCGCTGTTCCTCTTTGTTTGATCCTGCTTATGGCCTGCACCTTTCTTATCTTTTGTTCTTTTATTTTTATTGCCTTCCACCGGCACAGATACTTACCAGCTTTGGCTGCATCCATGGCAGGAACAGCCATGACGGCTGCGGCTGTACAGGAATCTTTAAGCTCATCACCACCTTCCAGCTGGTTTAAGGCAGTATGTGAAACTGCCTTTCCTGCCATTCTAAGGACTGCTGTTTTTTTGATGCGACCTTTTCCTGTCATGTTCTTCTTATGTCTGGTATATATTTCATTTTCCCTGTTTATGCACTCCCTGACATCTTTTTTGTAGTCCGTTTTATCCTGTGTACCATGCGGAGCCGCCGGAACCGCTGCCCGCCTGCTTTGTATGCCGCCTGTAATATGCTGTACATTCTTTTCTGGTGCTTCCTCTAAGACTGGCTGCTTTTTACCCCGAAGCAGTTTTTTATTATCTGAAATCCTGTAAGATATCATTTTATTATCAGTTTTTTTGCTATTTACAGCAGAAATCCCCTGCACTGCATAAGAGCCTGCCCGTTTTATCTTCATGCCCTGGCTGCATTTTATATGGACTTTTGCCCTGGCTTTTGTATGGATTACCATACGTTTGTCATCAACCCGCCTGATTTTCAATAACCGCACCACCTCCAGACGCAAAAACAGCGCCCTGCTCTGCCTGTTTATCCTGCTGCATAGAAATTTTTTCATGTATATTTGTATTATACAGGTTATACAATCCGCTTTCCTTCGCTATGGTATTGTCAAACGGCACTACCACATTCCCGCATTTCATAAGCCCCATGCCGCTCTGCGTATTGGTTACAAACCTAAGCTGTGCTTCTGAAACACCAATGACTTCCGCCATTCTGGAACTGTCTGTGTTTGCCTGTTTTAACAAAGCTACAAACTCTGAATTTGCAAGCATGGTCGTTGCCGTATAATTCTGTAAAAGGTCTAAAAGATTCTGCGTAATCCCGGTACACAGTCCCCCCTGCTTCCTTACCTTTTTCCATAACTGCTGCAGGTATCTGGCTGAATACTCCGAATTAAGCAGGACATGGAATTCATCAATATACAGCCATGTGGCAACACCTTTTTTCCCATTTTCTATGATACGGTTCTGTATGCTTTCCATCATAACCAGCATGGTGATAGGCGACAGTTCCATGCCAAGGTCCCTTATGCCGTATACTGTAAAACGGTTATCCACATCCACATTAGTCTGGTGGTTGAAGATATTAAGCGAACCGTTGACAAAAAGTTCCAATGAAAGCGCAATATCTTTTGCTTCCTCTTCAGGCTGTTCCATTAAAACCTCATAAAAATCCGACATAACCGGCACATACTTTTCCCTGCTTCTGGCAATTCCAATATAGAGCTTCCTTACACAGCGGTCAATAATTGACTTCTGCCTGGAATCAAGGTTTTCGCCCATGCACTGCTCACAAAGCCCCAGCATAAATTCACCTTTTTCCCTGACCATGCCTCTGCTGTCATTTAAATCCAGTTCCCATACATCCATGTCCAGCGGGTTTACATAATTGTCTGTATAAGTGGACATATTGACTACTGTGCCATGGTAAGTGCGTGCAATATCAAAATATTCGTTCATTGGGTCTATCACAATAATCTCATCTTTCCCGCCTAAGAATACATTACCCATTTCCATCTTACAGAAAAACGACTTCCCGGAGCCCGGCACTCCAAAGACGAAGCCATTGCCGTTAATGAGTTTTTTACGGTTTCCTATATTGATATTTTTTGACACCTGGTTAATCCCATAATAGCAGCCCTGCCTGTCTTCCAGTTCCTGCACATTGAACGGCATCAGCACCGCAAGGCTCTGTGTCAGCATGGTACGCATGGTTTCCACCTGCCTTACACCGATAGGAAGCGCTGTATTTAATGCTTCCCTCTGTTTTAAATAATGTTCCTCAATGACAACGGAATTTCTTTTTCCCACCGTCTGTACCGTTTCTGTCATGCTGTCAAGCTCTTCTTTGCTGTCTGCCATTAATATTATAGTCACAGCCACATAAAACAGGCACTGGTCATTGTCCCTGACATCATCCATGATTTCCTCAATCTCCTTTTTTTCAATGCGCTTGTTATAGGAGATTTCTGTGGAAAAATCATTGTTGCGGTTTCTCACTCTCTGCTGTTTGATAATGTCTGCTTCAATCCCAAGATATTTTTTCTGCAGCACCCTGGTGGTCATATCCTTTGGCACAGGCACCACATCAATGCTTGTAATGGAATGGACCGGAAGGCTTGTAATTTCATTCAGGAAACGGTCAGAGAGGCTTGAAGGATATTTCTTTAAAAACAAAGCACGGCAGAATTTCTTTCCATCTTTAAAATAATCCGGATAAAATTTAAGCAGGCCGCCTGCTAAATCATTACGGAAGTCGGCACCTGTCTTTCTGGCTTCTTTAATGTCAAAACTAAAACTTCCCTCCGCCCCTAAATGGTAATACCCATACAAAATACGAAGCCTTTCATTCCCTGACATGGGGATAATTTCTGCCCCAAGACCATTAAATTCCTTATGGATAGAAGCTTCTATAGTTGCAAACTGGGCTTTTGCCTCCTCAAAGTTTTTACGCTCTATGGTGACAGTCAGGTAGCGCTCCTGGTCAATGCCCTGCCTGCCCTCTTTGATTTTCTGTTCCATAATGTCATTGTAAACCTTGCGGAAACCATTAAACCCATCATCCTGGCACTGTAAAAACACATTATCCTTCACTTCTTCCATGTCCTTGTTTTTATTATTAATTGTAATCTTAAAACATACATCCAGTGAATTTAAAAATTTGCAGTACCTTTCAAAAATATCCATCTGCTCTGTTTCATCGGTTGTTGTATAATTAATATCCTGGAACAGGTAACATTTGGAAAAACGGTTTTTTGCGACCTCAAAAATCCCATTTTCCGCCACTTTCATAATCTCTATGGTTTCCTGTATGGACTTTGGCGTTTTATAAAGCGGTTCACTTGCTTTTTTAAGCTCTTTAAAACTGTCTGTAAATAATCCCAATTAAAAACTCCTTTCATTACCGCAAGTACAAAGTGGTATCTGTCCTGCCACTTCTGTACCTGCCATAACTGCTAACAACGTGCCAGTCAAAATTTTTACTGTTTTTTTCTTCTTTTTTTGTCTGCTTTTTTCTTCCCTGCCATCTTTTCCGCCTGCATTTCCCTTATGGCTTCCCCGCCTTCTGTAGAAGAATACAATAACGTGCGGTTTGCAAACATCATTTTTAATTTCCTGCCCATGTACTCATAAAAACCCATACCGTTATAAGAATAAAATCCACCCAGTGCTATCGGGGCAGCCACAGGGATTGCAATATAGACTGCCAGTGTCATGCCAATAAAACACTGCAGCCCAAGCACCAGGCCACCGCCTGCGGTTACAGAAGCTGCCGAAAAAACAAGCTGCTTTGCAGTAAGCCCCATAGCCACTGTTTCCTTGTAACGGTCAATATCCCTGCTTATTTCAATCACCATGCCTGTTTCCTCCTCCCATGCCATCATCCTGCCTGTAAACGCATCTGTTACGGCATCTGCCAGTTTCTATTTCCGCAATATATTTCAGGACAGGATATACCTGCTGCGGCACAACCGCATTGCCCAGGGAAAGCATACGGTTTCCCCAGCCAGGCTCTTTCCTGCATACCCTGCTGGTATTTACTGGTTCTTTTCCCCAGAGCATATGTCCGTCCATCCAGGCGGAAAGCCCATCAGCCATTCCACCCAGACCGGGCTTAACCTGTGTGTTTTCATATCCAGACTGATAAGCTCTGTAAATAACTGCCTCTGCTCCTCCGTCTTTGGCAGTTCCGGCTCCGTCCCCGTCTGCTTCATTGCTTCCGGGCTGCAAAGCACCATCATTTCCAAATCCGGAGACCACATTTTCCCTGTGGAATTTATTTTCTTCACTGTGCCATTTTTCTTCCTGCCAAGCAGCACATGGGAACGCTCCATTTTCCCCGTGCTTGCAACAGGCGTCGGGTACATGGTTCCTGTATCCGACGACAAAGACACGTTTCCTTTCGTGCCATGCACCGACGCCAGCAGCTGGCAGTACGAATGTCCTGACGCTGTAACCTGCTCCCTCCAGGTCAGATGCCGTCTTGTGGAGCCCCATATTGAGGAATCCTGCAACATTTTCCCCAAGCACCCAGGCTGGTGACAGTTCACGGATGACACGCAGCATTTCCGGCCAGAGGTAACGTTCATCATCAAATCCCTTTCTTTTCCCTGCAGTTGAAAACGGCTGGCATGGGAATCCCCCTGTGATAAGTGTTGCACTTCTTTTTCCTGTTTCTGCATATAACCCCTCCTTCGTAAGTTCTTTAATATCCCTGAACCTTGGGACATCCCTCCAGTATTTTTCCAGCACATGGTTCTGGAACTCTGCCTGTTCGCATTGTGCTATGGTACAAAATCCTGCTGCTTCCGCTGCAATGTCAATCCCGCCAATGCCAGTAAATAAACTAATGTGTGTTAATTTTTCCATTCAATTTTCCCTTTCCAGCAAAAAGGGCAAAACCAGCGTTCCGCCCTTGCAAGAACTGCAAAGCATTGCTTTGCAGTTCTTGTTGATGCCCACTATGATTACAGCAATTTCCTATACAGTAAAAAAGGCGTTTCCCATTGTGAAAAATGGCCTGCCTTTTCCTGCTTCCAGACATGCCGCCACAGGCGGCACAAACATCCAATGAAAAATATTGTTTTTACAGTCCCAGTGCTTTGCTTGTCAATGACTGCGCTCCTTTCACACTTCCTGCTGTAAGTGCAATGGTAAATGTCATTTCACATAAATAAATGAGTGTCTTTGCCCAGTCTGAATAGCTCCCTGTAAATGATGGAAGCCCGGCACTGATAAAGGCATTGCATAACATAACTGCCAGTGCCATTGTGACTGCTTCAAACACTACGGATAAAAAGTATTTTGCGTAGGCACTGGCTGTGTTTGCCACATTCCTGTTACCTGCCAGTGTAGAAAATGCAATGGAACCAGCTGGCACAATTACCATGATTTTTAAAAAACGGAAATAAACCGTATAAATCATAAAGAAGCCGCAGATAATCACTATGATGCTTAATAATGCTGCCAGCACCAGCATAACCAGGCTTTCCCCAAAACCCAGGTTTTTAATGATATCCGCCTGTGTGCTGTCTATGGAAAGTGTGGTATAGCTTCCTTCTGACAACAGCCCTACAAGATTCCCTATGGAAGTAAAAAATGCTTTCATAATGGTGACATTATCTATTACAAGCCACTCTGCCAGCGCCAGGCGTATGAACATGCGCAGTATTACTTCAAAACGCATGTCTTCCCGTATATCTACGCTTTCCGAGCAAAAACCTATAACAAAAAATAAAACCACCAGTGAAGAACCCACTGCTACAAAAACAGGTTCCACGCTTTCTACCATTCCCCACGGCCCACCGCCTTTAAAATCCACTGGCGACTGCCCAAGCAGTGAAAAAACAAGGCTGGCCTGGTGGTTCCAGAATCCAAATACTATTTCCAGAAGGTCTAAAATCTTCTCCCCAAGCTTGAAAATATCCAATCCCTCACCTCACTTCTTTCAGAAGATACAATTTTTCTGTCCCCTGGTATTGTTTTTCTCTTATTTTTTAGAAACCAAGGAACGTAAGAACGCCTGATATCCCCGCCATTATAACACCTGCCACAATTCCTTTTAACGCCGAGTTCATAGTAGAAGAATCCTGCTGCTGGTATGCCTGTGCAAATTCCATTACATTTTTTGCAAGGATAATCACTCCCACAGCACCTATCACTGCAACCACAAGCGTTTTTAAATTATTTAACGGCTGTGTCACTGCATTGGTTCCACCGCCTCCTGCGGCAAACACTGCTGCTGGTGATGACATTACTGCCATATAAGCTGCCACACACACGCTTGCCATTGCTTTTTTTATCCCTGCTGCTTTTTTAACTGCCATTTTCATTGTTTTAACCATATACATTCTCTCCTTTTCTTGTCTGGGCAGCAAAAATAGAAGCCATGATATACGGCTTCCACTTCTGCTATGGTATAAATTGTTTTTTGTTAAAAATATTTTTTCTTGTCCCCTTTTAAGTTTCTTAGAAACCAAGGAATGTAAGGACGCTTGAAATCCCTGCCATAATAACCCCCGCAACAATTCCTTTTAACGCCGAGTTCATAGTAGAAGAATCCTGCTGCTGGTATGCCTGTGCAAATTCCATTACATTTTTTGCAAGGATAATCACTCCCACAGCACCTATCACTGCAACCACAAGCGTTTTTAAATTATTTAACGGCTGTGTCACTGCATTGGTTCCACCGCCTCCTGCGGCAAACACTGCTGCTGGTGATGACATTACTGCCATATAAGCTGCCACACACACGCTTGCCATTGCTTTTTTTATCCCTGCTGCTTTTTTAACTGCCATTTTCATTGTTTTAACCATATACATTCTCTCCTTTTCTTGTTTAGGCAACAAAAACAGAAGCCATAATATATGGCTTCCATTTCTGCTATGGTATAAATTGTTTTTGTTTATAGGAAACAAACTGGTCTGTTTCTTTCTGCGCCAGCCACATGACACTGAAAGTGTCTGGTTGCTTTATGCTGCTGTATACATACAATATTGGACAGTTCAAGAAACTGTATTTTGTGCCACCTGGTACGTTTTTTGCAGCTCCCGTAATATTTCCACATCTGTTTCAGGATAAAAAACTGCCAGTATAGTTTCTTTTGGCATCCCAAGTGCTGTCATTTTATGCAGCTCTGCTTTCTGTTCTTCTGAATAATGCCACTGTGCCATACGGTTCATAAGGCTGTCACCGCCTTCTGGCTTCTTTCTGTGTACCTTTGCTTTTTTAACCACAGCTTTTACGGCATCACTTGTATTTTCTCCATGCCGGCAGGCAGCCTTATCATACAGTTCCATATCCCTCTTTTCTTCATGTCCTGTTCTATCAATATTTAAGAAACTCTTTTCCATCTCTATCCTGGAAAGTGCTTTAAGCTCCCCGACGGAAAGCTGGTCAATAAATACAGGTTTCCCCTGTGCTTTTAACCTTTCATAATAATCCACAGCCTCCTGTCCAAGCAGCCTGTATCCTGGCTTATCCCTTATTCCATTTGCTGTGGTTTTATGCACATAAGGCTTTCCTTTCCCATCTGCTGTCTGGTTAAATGCAGGGTGTGTAAACGGCACAAATTTATTATCAACCACAGGATTAAAACCACGGATAAAAATAATGCACTTTTTATTATCCAGCTTCCTCACTTCATCTGGTGTGAACAGTTCCCTGCCAAGCACATCATAATTGCGGCTTGAGCTTCCCTGCCTGCCTTTGGTTTCCCCACTGGATTTTTTATCAATAGTCCCTTTTCCCAGCAGCTCTGAAACATATTTGTGCGTGCTTTGTTCGTTGCCGCCTAAGTAAATAAATGTATCACAGTTGCCCGGCACGGTTTCCCATGTGTCTTTAAACAAAGCTTTTAACTGTGCGAAATTCTGAATAATTATGATGCTGGAAATTTCCCTGGAACGCATAGTAGAAAGCAGAGAACAGTAGTCATCCGGCAGTGCGACGTTTGCAAATTCGTCTAACATAAAGGTTACATGCACCGGAAGCCTGCCACCACAGTGAAAATCCGCCTGGTAATACAGTTCCTGGAAAATCTGGGTATACAACATGCCTATAATAAAGTTATAAGACTTATCCGAATCTGGTATCACACAAAACAAGGCAGTCCTGGTTTTTCCATCCCCGTCCACGCCAGTCCCAAGTTCTGCCAGGTTTAAATCATCCCTGGACAGAAGCCTTAGTACCTGCTTGTTTTCCAGAAAGGCAAGCCTTGAATTTGCAGAAATAATAATAGAGCGCACCGTATCGCCTGCCCCACGCATACATTTGTTGTACTGCTTTACAGCAGGATGCGCAGAACCAAGCGGAGACGTTTTCTCTAACTGTCCCATGCGCAGGTCCAGCTGTGACGGCTGCTCCTGTTCTGTCACTTCTGCTTCACCTAACAGCATCAGGACTGTTTCAAAATTCCTCATGGCAGGCGGCATTTCCAGCCATACATAGTAAAAAACTGCCTGTAAAAACAGTCCCTCTGCTTTTTCCCAGAATGGATCAGACGGTGCTGCCCCTTTCGGCGTGGTGTTGCTTATAAGGTTTGTAATCAGTTTCACCACATCAGTTTCTTCCCTTATATAAGAAAACGGGTTATAACAGTCCGACTGCCCCATTTCCAGCAGGTTAATAACTTTGACATTGTAGCCGTTGTCCTTTAACATCTGCCCACAGCTCCTTAAAATTTCACCTTTTGGATCTGTACAGATAAACGAACAGTGGTGCGGCATCTGCATTAAATTAGGCTTTACTTCGTAAAAAGTTTTCCCTGCACCAGAACCGCCACAGATTAAAATATTCCCATTCAGTTTCAGTCTGCGGAAATTTAATGACATTTTCACATTCTGGCTTAAAATGCGGTTAAAATTGCCATCTTTATCCGCAAGCATTTTATTAACCGCCTTTGGTGATGCAAACTCTGCCGTACCATACTCTTTCCCTGGCATAAAATTTTTCCCGCTGGTAATATAAACCAGAAGGATGGCAGCGTAAACCGACAGTGCTGCTATAACAGCTTTAAAAGTAGTCCCATTATAATAAACTGCAAACGGTTCTGCACACACCTGGTTAAATGACTCCAAAAAAGCGTTTAAATCCTGTCCCGGCTTCCATGCCCCGTTTAAGAGATAACCGACATAACCACTCAAAGCTGCGCCCAGAATGGCAAGCCATGCTGGAAGCTTCTTTTTATTCTGCACCATATGCTGCTACCTCTTTTTCTGCCCGGATTCTTTTTTCTTTTTAACTGGTTTCTTCCCTGGCTGCTTTTTGCCTTCTGTTTTCATTTTCTTTTCTTTTTCATAATTCTTCCTGACTTCTTCTGCTACCCTGTCAAAATGCTTTTTATAAAGGATGCTTCCTTTCATAGTGCCAGCAGGTTTATTATCTGCGGAATATAGCTTGTATTCCTTATTGCAGTCCAAAAAGGCAAGAAGCGTTTTCCCGTTATGGATTTCTGCTGCCTGTTCTTTTGGAATCCATAAATACCTTGCATTTTCTCCCCATGTGCCTGGAAGCCTTACTTTTACCGCATGGCTGTTTTCTTCTGTGGCCAGTTTTTTTGAAAGCGTGATGTCAACAAAATTATTCTCTTTTGCCGCTGCCGCCTTTATGCGCCCTGCCAGTTCCTGGTATCTGCGTATCCTTTTTATAAAAGCTTCCTGGTCCATTAATACCTTATGCTGCCCATTATCCGCACTTGAAAGGACACCTATTTCTTCCAGCTTCCCGACAGCCTCCTCTGCCTGCTTATAACTGATATGGAACTTTTTCCTTATTTCCTCTGCACTGATATCTTTTTTACTGCTGGCATACATACCAGCTTTTTCAACCAGCCCCAGAAGATGTTCCCCTGCCCTGGCATCTTCCTCTGTGTGAAAACGTCCGCTTTTTGGTTTTTGCTTTTTTAAAAATGACAGAACTTTATCCATTTCTTTCTTATCCCCATTGTTTAAATAATCATCAAATGTGGCAAGCCTTCCAGATTTTAATTTCTGCAGCATCATATTCACCCTTGGTACTGTCTCTGTATGGAATATAATTTCGCACATCCCATCATGTTTATTGATATCCGGCAGCACGGAATATAAAATCCCATATTTTTTTGCCAGCTTTTCCACCTGCCTCTGTTCCCCTGCGGCAAACTTAAGTACCTGCAAGTCCCCGCCTTTCACCAGCAGTTTACGCATATCTGTCTTTCCCATAGCTTTTTCATGGTCCATAACTGCAAACAGAAACCCTGCAAATTTTTTTATCTGTTCTATGGAAGCCCCTCCAAGCTTCATTGCAATCTCAATACCATCATACCCCACACGGATAATCTGCACCGCTTCCTGTATTTCCTCTGCCATATCTTACCGCCTTTCCTTTTATACAGACAGCCTGCCATAATGCCACTGCCCGTGCTTTACTGTATAATGCCTTTATTTTCATAAACGGCAATGTTAATGATTTCTTCCATCTGCTCTGCTGGAAGCCTGCTGTTTACTAAAGTAAGCATCTGGTTTTCCGTCAGCCCTTTTTCTATTGCATTTCTTACCTGGACCAGCTGTCCGGTTTCCAGGTTTTTACCTGCCAGGAGTTTTACAATATCCAGCCTGCGGCGGAAAAACAGGCGTGAAAACAAGCCAGATAACATGCTGGTATTCTCTTTCTTTTCTGCATACTCTATAGGAAGAAGCTTCACCACTTTCCCATCCTGGCCAAGCACTGCCATCTGGCATCCCTCACTGGAAACGGACTGTGCCTGCTGCCTTATTTTTTCCCTTTGTAAAGCTGTGCTGCTGGTTTTACTGGCTTCTGGCTGTTTTATGCCTGCCGCCGGGCTGTTTTCTTCAACTTGCACTACCGGTCTGTGGGCTTTTTCCTGCCCCTTTTTAAGCTTTGCAATTTCTGCCATTGCACCGTTTAACTGGTCCTGCTGGTCTACTAACATCTTCTCCCTTTCAGCAAGCTGTGCAAGAAGCCTCTCCTGTACTGCCGTATCCTGCTTTTGTGCGAGCAGCTCCTGCAGTTTCTTATCCATGGCATCATATTTTTCTTCATATAATGATATTTTTGTTACAGTTTCCTGCACCTGCTTTAACAGGCTTTCTACATGGTCCCTGTCCTGTCCACAGCTGTTTTCCAATGTTTCTTCTGCATTTTTTAATCCACCAGATTTTATAAGCTCCTGCTGTAACATGCACTTCATTTCATCAATGTCCTGCCCTGCAGTTTCCATAATGCCTGCAACTTTGGCAAGCGGCACGCCTTTTTCATAAAATTCTGCAGCTGCTTCCATCTGTCCTGCACTGAAAGTATCCTTTAAAATCAATTTTTTTGCTTCCTGGCTGTAGCCTTTGCGCAGACATCTGGAATACACACACATCTGCTGGTAACTGTACCTGCCGCTGCTGCTGTATTCCTCCGTTTTTTCTTTGGAAACCCCTGCTTCTAAATCTGACTTTACCAGCTGGATTATTTCTTTTGTAAAATTTGGATTTTTTTGAAGGCTGTTAATATAAGCAGCCCGGTCCCTGCCGCTTAAGACTGTTTTTTCCTGCATAACCTAACCACTCCTCCCTGAAAAAACCAGAGAAAAACAGCCCTAACGGCTGCCTCTCTGGTTATTCCTTTCCTGTCCTTTATTTTCCTGTGCATACGGAGCATCCTGTTTTTCCGTCTTCTTTTCCATCTCCTGCTCCCTAAGTTCCAGTTCTTCCATTATACGGCTGGCAATACGCAATTCCCTGGTGGTTTCTTTCTCTTTATGCTGTATAATAGATATCCTTCTTTTAAACTCTTCCTGAAGATTTTCCAACCGCACAACTGTATACCCTTCTTTTTCCATCTGCCCCAAAAGTTCCATATAACGCCTGTGTTCCTCCTTAAATACCATATCACCCCGCTGGAAACAGTTTTCACACGCCTGCAGTCCTTTTATTTCTGCTGCTGCATCAAACAGTGGCTTTATCTTTGTGCGTTCCCTGTATGCAGAGCTCTTTTCACTGGATATACTTTTTTTATCTTCTGAAATCTTTCCGGCCACAGCAGCCAGGTCCCCGCTGGTATGGATATCATATTTACACAGAAACAGGTAATCTTCCTGAAGTTCTTTCATGCGCATGATATCCTCCCGGTATTTCCATGCCTGGCTGTATGGGCGTTTTTTTAACACCTTTACCCGGCAGAGCCTTGTAAAATAATATTCCTGTATAACAGAATGGGCTTCCTTTTTCCTGTGCTGTATTCCACATCCATCTGTCTGGTGTATGGTTCCTTTTTCATACTGTAAATAAGATTCAGGACTGTCCCCAGCTGCCCGACTGCACCCCTGCTGGATTCTTTTCTGTATATTTTCCCTTGTATACTCTTCCCCTAATGATTTACAGCGCCGGTATCCTGCCATGCCCATTGGTTTTACAGCCAGGTATTTCCCTTCCTGCGGATAAGTGTTTTTAATCCCATATCCCATGCCTGCAAGCACAGAGAGGAATGCCTCATAACTGGAAGCTTTATCAACAGCAGCATCAAGGTCCCTCCTGACCATATCCGCCCAGATAAATTCCCCGTTTTTAGAAACGTCCCACTCCCTGTCTTTGTTTCCATCTTCCTGGCTGCCCCTGCCGGTTTCTGGTATTCCAATAGTGGATAAACCATACTCCATGCACAGCCGGTTTGTAACAGGCTGTATCTCTTTTGCCCAGTCCCCTTTTTTGTAATGGTATTTGTTCCCTGTACGGAAACTTACACTGTTAAATATAATATGCGCATGGATATGGTCTGTATTGTCATGCACAGTATATAATGCTTCATAATCACTGCCGAGGTACTCCCTTGCAAACTTTCCTGTGATTTCAAATACAGCTGCAGCATCCACTTCCCCTTCTGCAAAAGATAAAATAATATGGTAGCCCTGGCGCTTATCTGTCTTTCCAAAATGTTCCTTTGTCTGCCGCATCTGCTGGTATATATTCCCCGGCAGACAGTTTAAGCAGCCCTCCCACCTGCCATCCCCGGTTTTTTCTTTTTTGGAAATATACTCCAGCGCCTGGCTTAAATGCTTCCCTGCATAACCTGCCCCACAGCTCCCAATACATAAAATCTTACTGACTGCCAACCTTTTCCGCCACCTCCTGCACAGCCTGCTGGATTTTTTTCATATAAGCAGCAAGTAATTCTTTATCTTCCCTGCTGTAAAAATAAGAATTGTTTGCTCTCGTAATCTGGTTTATATTATTCCCCACAGCATTGACTTCATTGATTAATGTCTTTAACAGACTTCTTGTTTCAGGGTAATCATATGGTTTCTGTGTAATCAGCAGCCTTAAATAACCCGCTTCGCACATGCCCGCTTCTGCCGCCTTAGAAGCAAGGACTTCTGCTTCTGCTGGTTTTAAACGCAGTGTTTTCTTGATACAATGGATACTGTCTGCCATTTATCCTGCCTTCCCTTTCTGCTTCTTTTTTAACGGTTTCTTTTCCATATCTTTTCTCTTTTTCCTGGATTATACTGCCCACAAAAGTTCTATGCGA
>ERZ778514.670-NODE-670-length-29584-cov-4.685259_pt1 | contig 29584 bp, 27 predicted proteins | sample MGYA00510344_ERZ778514 | MGnify/ENA primary metagenome ERZ778514 (study PRJEB29527, sample SAMN07138968) | mouse gut metagenome | material: feces | host: mouse | place: China:Nanjing | collected 2016-01-25 ...
AAAGGGATGTGTCTGCAATGCTGTTTTTCGAAGTGTTCACGTCTTTTATGCTGCAGGGGATGCCCCTGTAAGACAGCGACATATGGGAATTGATGCCGGTGAGCATAAGAAGGTTGATCTGGGGCGGCTTTTCCCCATCCTGGTTGTATCCCCCAGCGGACAAAGTCGATCTGTTCGCTGCAGGAGGACACACGGGTGATATCCATTACATATACATCTTTCTGGCGGTTTGCGTCAGTCCACCTGCAAAAGAAATCCTGTTGCAGCATGGGCGTGGTTGCTGCAAGGAGTTACAGCATTATGGGTTGAACTGTGTATAATTTTTCCGGGAGATCAGGCTAAAGATTTACGGCTTTTCTTTTCCGGAAATTTATATTAGAATGAGTAAAACGGGATTCAATCGGTATCCTGAACTGGGAAGAAAGGCAAAAGCATATGTTTATAGCAGAGAACTGGAAAGATTATGAAGTCATTGACACGTCCCGGGGGGAAAAGCTGGAACGGTGGGGAAAATACCTTCTGGTCCGCCCGGACCCGCAGGTGATCTGGGATACCCCAAGGGAGCACAGGGGGTGGAGAAACAAAAACGGGCACTATCACAGGAGCGCAAAAGGAGGCGGAGAGTGGGAATTTTTTGATCTTCCGCAGCAGTGGAGCATTTCTTATCCGAACCTGAACCTGACCTTTAACCTGAAGCCCTTCAGCTTTAAGCATACCGGGCTGTTTCCGGAGCAGGCGGCGAACTGGGACTGGTTTTCGAAGAAGATACGGACGGCAGGGCGTCCGGTCAGGGTACTGAACCTGTTCGCCTATACAGGCGGGGCGACGCTTGCAGCAGCGGCAGCAGGAGCAGCCGTAACGCATGTGGATGCTTCGAAAGGAATGGTCGGCTGGGCAAAGGAAAACGCCAGGTCTTCCGGACTGGAAGCAGCCCCCATCCGCTGGCTTGTGGATGACTGCCAGAAGTTCGTGGAACGGGAGATCCGCAGAGGGAACCATTATGACGCGGTTATCATGGATCCGCCTTCCTATGGGCGCGGGCCAAAAGGTGAGATCTGGAAGATTGAGGATGCAATCCATCCGTTGGTAAAGTTGTGTGTAAAGCTTCTGAGCGAGCGGCCTCTTTTCTTTCTGATCAATTCCTATACGACCGGGCTGCAGCCTGCGGTGCTTGCCTATCTGCTGGGAACAGAACTTGGAAGTTATGGAGGAACTGTAGATGCGCAGGAGGTGGGGCTGCCGGTCAGTGCCAATGGGCTGGTTCTTCCCTGCGGAGCCAGCGGCAGGTGGGAGAAATAAAGCGGCTCCGGTATTTTTTTCACTGTGATTGTGTATAATTCCCTGATTTTGGGAATATATATGTAAGGAATGGTTTTTATAGCCGTTCCTTATTTTGTATGCATGGAAAAGCACAGGGCCGTTTTCTGCTTTGTGTTCATGCAGCAGACAGTGAAGAAGGACTTTCCTGTCTGATTATAAAATTCAGGAGATTTGCGAAATGAGGCATTTATGTAAATGGCTGGCGCTTGCAATCTGCGGGGTGCTTGCGGTTCTGACCATTCTTCTGGTACTGCCGGGGCTGTTTGGCATTCATCCGCTGATCGTACAGAGCGGAAGCATGGAACCGGTGTATCCAAAGGGGAGTATGGTCTACATCAGAAATACAGATCCTTCTGGTCTGTCGGAGGGAAGTACCGTAACTTTTCATCTGGAAGACGGCGAGACTCTGGTTACCCACCGGATCACGCAGATCGATATGGAGAGGGAGGAGATTTATACAAAGGGAGATGCGAATGAACTGGAAGACGGTGCGGCAACTTCGTTTGCACAGGTGGAAGGAGTACCGTTTTTCTGTATTCCATACCTTGGTTATCTTGCCGGTTATCTGTCCAGTATGGCAGGAAAAGCAGGGATCGTCCTGCTGGTTATCATGGTGTGTCTTTTATCCTGGATGGACGGGGCGCTTATGAAACAGAAGGAGGCTCTGGAGGAATGAGAAAAAGACAGATTCTTGCAGCCGGTCTTTTTGGATGCCTAGCATTGACCGCGGGGATCCTGCTGACGGTCGTATGGTTTGTAAAGGAACAGAAGACCATCAGCGCCGCTTTCATGGAACCGGTGCAGCTGGAGCTGTGCCTTCTGCATTCGGACCAGCCCGGCACAAAGGAACAGGTGACCGGGCTGCTTCCGGGGGAAAGCCTGGACTGGAAGCCGGCTGTGATTCTGAATGGGACATCCCCTGGAGCCTGCATCCGTGTCAGCCTGGAATTCGGCGGAATTCTTGGAGATTTTCCGGAAGAAAGCGAGGAAGAGGAGCACGACCGTCTGGAAAGGATTCAGGAATTGTGTGCCGGGATCCGTTTCTGTGACGGCTGGGTGGAAGGAGAAGACGGGTATTACTACTATCAGGAGGCCGTCGCTCCCGGGAGCATTGTCCAGATCTGTGATCAGGTGACCATACCGGAAGACTGGGACAATGAGATTGCAGAAAAGCTGTTTACGATAGAAGTGTCTGCAGAGGCAATTCATCTGGACGGCCGGGAAGCATGGTTTTGAAGACATCCGGAACCGGAAGGATTCTGCTTTGCAGCCGTTTTCTGTGAACCACAGAAGATATAAGAGAGAAACAGATAAGACCATCTGACTGAAAACAGAATCAGATGGTTTTTTTATTTCTAAAATATCTGGATGACAGATTTTCAGCCGGAGATTCCTTGCGAAAAAGAAGTGAAAGAGATTGAGAGAAACATGTTTTTGGTATATACTGGACGGAGGAAATGAATTATTATTTTACATGGCGCCTGACAGAAAAGGAGCAGGCATTTTCGGGGAAAGGAAGAAATCCATGAGAATCAGACCTTATATCGAATCCAAAGATTTTGAACATGTTGAACAGTGGATCGACACGGAGAAGATCCACGCCCTGTGGTGCGCAGGCCTTATTCCGTATCCTGTGACCAGGCAGAATCTCCGCATCCTCCTGGAAAAAAATGCCGAGGACTGGACGGACAGTGCGTATGTGGCAACCGAAGATGATGGAAGTGTGACCGGCTTCTTCTGCTATTCCGTAAACACAGAAAATAACGAGGGATTTCTGAAGCTTGTAGTCGTTGATCCTGCGAAGCGGGGCAGGGGTTACGGCAAAAGGATGCTGAAACTGGCGCTGCAGTATGCGTTTGACCTCACAGGCGCAGAGCAGGTCCAGATCAATGTATTTACCGAAAATTCTGCAGCGAGGAGCTGCTATGAGAAGATTGGTTTTAAAGAGCGGTCCCTTACAGAACATGCGTTCTGTTATCGGGGGGAATTCTGGGGCAGATACAATCTGGTCATAAAAAGAAAGGACGTAAAAGGGGGATTCGATGAAATTCATCCATCTGTCTGATCTTCATCTGGGAAAACGGGTCAATGAATATTCCATGCTGGAGGATCAGAAATACATACTGACAAAGGTGATCCACATCATCGATGAGGAAAATCCGGACGGCGTTCTGATCGCCGGAGACATTTATGACAAAACGGTGCCGGGTGCGGAGGCAGTGCAGCTGTTTGACGATTTTCTGTACCGTCTGTCCGAGCGGAAGCTGCAGGTATTTGTCATCAGCGGCAACCATGATTCGCCGGAACGGCTGGCATTCGGCGGACGCCTTATGGACCGAAGCGGCGTGCATCTGTCTCCGGTCTATGACGGGACTGTGTCCTGCGTGGATCTGGAAGACGCATATGGAAAAGTGCATGTCTACATGCTGCCTTTTCTGAAACCGTCGCATGTGCGCAGATTTTATCCGGAGGAGAACATCGAGACTTATACAGAGGCCGTCCGGACGGCGCTTCTGAACATGCCGGCAGAACCGGCAGAACGAAATGTGCTGCTTACCCATCAGTTTGTGACGGGCGCAGAGCGGTCAGAGTCCGAGGAACTGTCTGTGGGCGGTTCGGACCATGTGGATGCGTCGGTCTTTCAGGGCTTTGATTATGTGGCGCTGGGACACATCCATGGGCCTCAGAATGCAGGAACGGATCATATCCGGTACTGCGGGACCCCGCTGAAATATTCTTTCTCGGAGGCGGGGCATCAAAAATCCGTAACGATTGTGGAGCTTGGGGAAAAGGGCAGTCTGTCTGTGCGGACAGCGCCGCTTAAGCCCCGGCATGACCTGCGGAAGATCCGGGGGACCTATATGGAGCTGACAGCCAGAAGCCTTTATGAAGGTGCCCCAGTGGATGATTATCTTCATGTTACGCTCACAGACGAGGAGGATGTTCCGGATGCAGCAGGCAGGCTGCGGGTGATCTATCCGAATCTGATGAAACTGGACTACGATAACGAGAGGACGCGGGCGCATATACAGATCACGGATGTGGAGGCTGCAGACAGGAAGACGCCTCTGGAACTGTTTATGGAATTTTATGAAAAACAGAACGGACAGCCGATGAAAAAAGAACAAAAAGAATTTTCCATGGAGCTGATTCGGAAGATCTGGGAGGAGGAAGTATGAGGCCCATAAAACTGATTATGTCGGCGTTTGGCCCCTATGCGGACCGGACAGAGCTTCCTATGGAGCGTCTGGGGGAAAACGGGCTTTACCTGATTGCCGGAGACACCGGGGCGGGGAAGACGACGATCTTTGATGCCATTACATTTGCACTCTATGGAGAAACCAGCGGAAATGACAGGGAGCCGGTTATGATGCGGTCCAAATATGCGGCTTTGGAGACGCCCACTTATGTGGAACTGCTGTTTTCCTATGGGAAAAACAGGTATAAGATCCGGCGGAATCCGGATTATGAGCGTCCGGCGAAGCGCGGCAGCAAAATGACGGTCCAGAAGGCGGAGGCGGAACTTACTCTGCCGGACGGGCGTGTGATCACGAAAAACAGAGAAGTCAACGAAGCAGTCCGTGAGATTCTGGGGGTGGACCGGGAGCAGTTTTCTCAGATCGCCATGATCGCTCAGGGAGATTTTCTGAAGCTGTTATTTGCTCCCACAGAAGAACGGAAAAACATTTTCCGGCAGATTTTCAAAACGGAACGGTTTTACAGGCTTCAGGAATGCCTGAAGGAGGAGTCCGGCGCACTGAAGGTTCAGTGGGAAAGGCAGCAGGAGAGCATTCGGCAGTACATCGGAGGGCTGGTCTGCCCAAAGGACGATGTGTGTGAAATCGAGCTTGCCAGAGCCAGGGAAGGAAAGCTTCCGATGGAGGAAACGATCCTGCTGATCGACCGGCTTTTACAGCAGGATCGGGAGACAGAACAGGCAGCAAAAGCGCAGATGAGAGAGGTGGAGCAGCAGCGCCGCAAGGTTCATGAGGATCTGACCAGGGCAGGCGAGATTGAAAAGACCAGAAAGGCGCTGGTGCAGGCAGAGCAGTCTTTAAAAGAGAAGGAAATGCTTCTGGAAACCCGAAAGTCTGCATGGGAAAGAGAGAATGCGCAGAAATCTCTTCAGGAGAAACTGCAGGAGCAGATCACAACGCTTCAGAACGTCCTGCCCCGGTACGAGGAACTGGACTGGAACCGGAAAAACTTAAAGACTGTGAAAAAACAACAGGATGCGGCCGGCGATGTGCTGCTGAAGCTGCAGGAAGGGCTTCAGAACCGGAAAGACGAGCTGGAAGATCTTCGGAAGGAACAGAAAAGGCTGGAGGATGCAGGAGCCAATCTGGAACGGTTTACGGCGCAGATGGAAGCGGAGGACCGGCGGCATACAGAGCTGGACAGACTGAAAAAAGCACTGTCAGAGTATGCGGTTCTTCAGGAGCAGTATGAAAAATTACAGAAGGCATACCGGCTGTCTGCGAAAAAAGCGGCGGAGCATCAGCAGGTATATCTGTCGCTGAACCAGGCGTTTCTGGACGGACAGGCAGGGATTCTGGCGGAGCATCTGACAGAAGGGAAGCCCTGTCCGGTGTGCGGTTCCATATCGCATCCCCATCCGGCAGAAAGAGGGGAAAGGGCTCCGGCAGAAAAAGAGTTGGAAGCTGCGAAAGCGGCCAGCGAGCGGGCCCAGAAGGACATGTCTGAAAAAAGCGCCGCCGCAGGAACCGCCCTGGGCCATATGAATGGAAAGCGCGGGGATATTGAGGAAAAGCTCTCCGAACTGCTGGATGGCTGCAGCTTTGAAAAAGCAGAGGAGAAGGTCTGCCAAAAGTGCGAAGAGAACCGTCAGAAAATGGAAGAACTGAAGGCTCTGGTTCAGGAAGAACAGATGCGGAAAAAGCGAAAACAGGCGCTGGATACCGGGATCCCGGAAAAAGAAGCGTCCCTTCGGCAGGCAGAAGAAGCCATAAGCTGTGAGAGAATTGCCTTTGCAGAACGGGAAGCCAAGATGAAAACGCTTTTGGAACAGACAGAGAAGCTCGCCGCATCTCTGAGTCTGAAGAGCAGAAAAGAGGCAGAGGACAGGATTTCAGAACTGTCAGAGCAGAAAAGCGGACTGGAGCAGGCATGGAAAGAGGCGGAAGCTGCGTATCAGAATACACAGAATGAGATCAGTCACTGCAGGGGCCAGGTCCTCTCTCTGAAAGGACAGCTGAAGGAAGCACCAAAACTGGATCAGGAGGAACTGCATATCAGATGCAGTGCGCTGGATGAGCAGTATGGCAGGCTTCAGGACTGTCTGACGGATGCGGGCAGCCGGCTTGCTGCCAATACCACTGCGCTGGACCGCATCCGCTGCCAGTCGGAAGCTTTGTCGGATACGGAAAAAAGGTGGGGATGGATGAAGGCGCTGTCCAGCACCGCCAACGGCAATCTCTCCGGGCAGGAGAAGGTTATGCTGGAGACCTATATTCAGATGACGTATTTTGACCGTATCATTGTCCGGGCCAATACACGATTTATGGTCATGTCCGGCGGACAGTACGAACTGAAACGAAGAGCAGAGGCGGATAATAACCGGCGCCAGAGCGGGCTGGAGCTGGATGTGATCGACCACTATAACGGCACGCGGAGGAGCGTAAAGACCCTGTCCGGCGGGGAGAGCTTTCTTGCGTCCCTGTCTCTTGCGCTGGGGCTTTCGGATGAGATACAGTCTTCTGCAGGCGGAATCCGGCTGGATACCATGTTTGTGGACGAGGGCTTCGGGTCTTTGGACGAGGAGTCCCTCCGGCAGGCGCTCCGGGCGCTGTCCGCGCTTTCGGAGGGCAACCGGCTGGTGGGGATCATTTCCCATGTGGCGGAGCTGAAGGAGCGGATCGACCGGCAGATCGTGGTTACAAAGGACCGGGACGGAGGCAGCCGGGCACAGATCAGGGAGTGAAGATCATACAGTTTATGGAGGAAACGGCATGGAAGAGAAGAAAAAGAAACAGGTCAGAGGGATTCGGATCAGTACAGTGAATATGATTATGATATTCATATCCTGTGCACTGTATGTTTTGCTGATTACAGCCACTGTCCGTGTCTCGGACAGATATAAGGATGTACACAGTTCAATGGACGACTATATTGCCTTTGAGGAAAATGAGGCACTCCTGACAGACGGATCGGCCTATCTGACGGAACAGGTACGGCTCTACACCGTGACGCTGGAACCGCAATATATGGAAGCGTATTTTACGGAAGCAAACGTCACAAAGCGCAGAGAGACGGCGCTGGAGGAGCTTAAGACCAGTCATGAAGGAAATAAGGCGTATGAGTATCTGGCGGAGGCGCTTGGGCATTCCAACGATCTGATGAACGATGAGATCTATGCCATGCGGCTGATCTCGGAGGCGCAGGGATATCCGGAAGACCGTCTGCCGGAGGAAGTACAGGCGGTTCCTCTGAACGACGGGGATCAGAATATGAGTCAGGAGGAGATGATCCGAAAGGCAAGGGAGATCGTCTTCGGAACCTCCTATCAGGAAGTGAAGACCCGGATCTCCGACAGTGTGAACAGTTCCGCGGAGAGTATTCATGAGATGACGCATCAGCAGATGCTGGGAGACGCAGAAGAGCTGGAATCTACGATGGCCATTCAGCGGAGGCTGATCAGCATACTTTTTGTGGAGACGATTGCCACGTTTCTTCTGATTATCATGCTGATTATCAAGCCGCTTCGGGTTTATGTCAACTGTATCAAAGAAGAAAAAATGATGGAGATCACCGGTTCCTATGAATTTAAGTATCTGGCGCTTACATACAATGATATTTTCGAGATCAAAAATGCCAATGAAGCCATGCTGCGTTACCGGGCGGAGCACGATCCGCTGACCGGTATCGTGAACCGGGGCGGATTTGAACAGCTGAAAAACATGTTCCGGGTGAAGGATGTGGCGCTGGGCCTTCTGATTGTTGATGTGGACAAATTCAAGCTGGTCAATGACGGGTATGGCCATGAAGTTGGAGATCAGGTGCTGAAAAAAGTGGCAGCATTTCTGAAAGATGGATTTCGCGCTACGGACTATCCGGCGCGGATCGGCGGGGACGAATTCGCAGTTATCCTGACCAGCATGTCGGAAGAGATGCAGGGGGCGGTCGAGCGGAAGATCGCAGAGATGAATGACCGGCTGATGCATCCGAACGACGGACTGCCGCAGGTATCTTTAAGTGTGGGCGGAGCATTTTCAGAGAACGGTTTTACGGACGACCTGTATCAGAAAGCGGATGCGGCTCTGTATGCGGTCAAAGAGAACGGACGCTGCGGGTGCCGGTTCTATGAGGAAGGAATGAAAACCTCATAAGATACAGCGGAGGAAGGAAAAGCCGGATAAAACAGCATGATCTCAGGGAATGCCGGAACACTTTCCTGATACGGAATGCCGGGAGGCTGTTATGAAAACACAGGGCGATAAAAACAGAAAAGAAAGAGGAAACAGGGCGATGAAATATCTGATAATCGGAGCCGGAGGGACCGGCGGATGTATCGGGGCATATATGACAGAGGCAGGAAAGGATGTGACGCTGATTGCAAGGGGCGCGCATCTGGCGGCCATACAGGCGGACGGGCTTCGCATGGAGACGACAAAAAAAGGAAATTATACAGTAAAGCCTGTGAAGGCGGCAGATATGGAGCATTATGGGGAGCAGCCGGATGTGGTCTTTGTCTGTGTGAAGGGCTATTCTCTGAAGGAGACGGTGCCGTTTATCCGCAGAGTGGCAGGACCGGAGACTGTGGTCATACCGATTCTGAACATCTACGGGACCGGCGGCAGGCTCCAGGAACAGCTGCCGGAACTTCTGGTAACAGACGGATGTATCTACATTGCGGCGGAGATCAAAGAACCGGGCTGTCTGTGGCAGAACGGCGACATCTTCCGGGTGGTGTTTGGAGTGCGTAAACCTTCAGAGTACCGTGCGGTTCTGGCAGAAGTAAAAAAGGACCTGGACGACAGCGGAATTGCAGGTATATTATCAGATAATATACAGCGGGATGCACTGCAGAAATTTTCGTATGTCTCACCGGCAGCGACGTGCGGGCAGTACTATGACGCCATGGCAGGAGAGATGCAGAAGCCAGGAAAGGTTCGGGATACTTTTGCGGCGCTGATTGCAGAGATCGATGCATTGGCAGCGGCTATGGGGATTCACTTTGAAACGGATATCGTGCAGACGAATCTGGATATTCTGGACAGCCTGACACCAGAAGCATCCACCTCCATGCAGCGGGATGTGAAAAAAGGAAAAGCTTCCGAGATGGACGGTCTGGTCTTCGAAGTGGTCCGGATGGGAAGAAAATACGGAGTAAAGCTGCCGGTTTATGGAAAAATTGCCGGGGAACTGAGGCAGAGGGGATTTTCGTAAGGAAGATGTTGATGTCCCCGGATATTCTGTATATAATAGAACCTGAAAAGAATTCAGAAAAAAGGAGGTCATCAGGCGATGAAGATTGGTGTGACTTACGAGAACGGACAGATTTTTCAGCATTTCGGACATACGGAGCAGTTCAGGGTGTATGAAGTGCAGGATGGAAAAGTGGTATCCTCTACGGTTGTGGATACAAATGGAAGCGGGCACGGAGCGCTGGCGGGATTTCTGAAGGAACAGCAGGTGGATACCCTGATCTGCGGGGGGATCGGCGCAGGCGCACAGAACGCGCTGGCAGCAGCCGGGATCCGGCTCTACGGCGGCGTATCCGGCGATGCGGATGCGGCGGTGGAGGCGCTTCTGAAAGGGGAGCTGGACTACAACCCCAATGTGCAGTGCAACCATCATGGAGAGCATCACGGCGGAAACTGCGGAAACCATGGATGTGGGGAGCATACCTGCGGGTGACGGCTGAAAAAAGACAGAATGACAGAGAAAAGGGCATTTTACAATGCCCTTTTTACGGAGATCAGATGAAAAAAGAACTGGATTATTTTCAAGTTGAACATTTATACGGCGGGTGTCAGGACTGGTTTACGGATCCCATGATGAAGATGGGGGGATGTGCAGCAATCGCCGCATGCGAGAGCTGCATTTATTTTGACCTTCATTATGGTACAAAGCTTTATCCATTTGAGAAAAACAGACTTGGAAGAAAAGATTATATTTGATAGAATGAAGGGCTGTTTATCTGAAAATCGGCTGTTTGGCTTGAAATGAGGACATCTTAATAGTATACTGAAATCAGTAAGGGAAAGGAATACAGTATGGCGAAGACGCAGGACCTGAAGCCGGATACTGTACTGAAGAATTACTGGCGCAATAATGATCAGTTTGCAGATTTTTTCAATGCCGTTCTTTTTGACGGGAGACCGGTGATCCGGGCGGAGGAGCTGGAGGATGTGGACACGGAAGAGTCTGTCATTCTGGAGCATCGAAAATATGCAGAGAGTATCAAAGCGTCCAGGGATAACATAAAGATACAGAAGAGATCCAGAACACATGGAGTAGAATTTGTCATGCTGGGTCTGGAAAGTCAGGAGCATATCCATTATGCCATGCCCATACGGGTCATGGGATATGATTACAGCACATATAAAAAACAGTACGACAGCAATGCGAAAAAGTATAAGACAGCAGATGGTATGAAGCCGGATGAGTATCTGTCCAGAATGAAGAAGATTATCATGCTTTTGAAAAGGAGGGCGGCAGAATGTGTACATTATTTGAAGAGATTGCGAAAGAGGGCAAGATGAAAGGAAGAGAAGAAGGAAGAGAAGAAGGCAAGGCAGAAGAGATCGTCGAGACCGGCATGGAATTTCATCTTTCCGAGCAGGAGATTCTGGATAGACTGCAGAGAAAGCTGAACATAACGCCTTCAAAAGCACAGGAGTATTACCGACAATATAACAGACAGACGGTGTAATCACCGGTCAGGGCACAAGTCCGCAGACAGGAGCTTATTGATCTATGAAAACACGCATCACCCTTGAAACACTTCTTGCCCGGAGCCGGAAGTCGGACTACAAAGAGCAGTACAGCTACATCACCGGGCTTCTGGGAGCAGGCAGGATCAGGCCTTTGAAAGCATCCGGAAAGAACGGCAAGAAACCGGCGCTTTACCGGGAGTACTGGCTTGTGGAGGAAAAAGAGAACTTTGGTCCGCTTCTGGAAGAACTGAAGTTTTGTCTGGTTCCGACCATTTCCGTTGATTATTATCAGTCACATCCTGAAGTGTATCATCAGGAACGGCCGTGGGTATTATTGCTGGATGCATGGCTTCGGAAGAACAAAAACCGCCCGTTGATTTCGGAATCCATGAATGAACGCAGTTTTGAGATCTGGGGCAGGGAAAAGTTCCTGACGAAGGAACAGGGGAAGAAGATCCTGAAGCACTGCGGGATACCTCTGGAGACGCTGAATCTGTATGAGACCACCGAGCCGCTTTCTTACTATGCCCATACGAGAACGGTTCCTCAGAACCTGCTGATTCTGGAGAACAAAGATACTTTCTACAGTATGCGCCGCCATCTTCTGGAAGGAAAGGAGTCGGTCTTTCGGATTCCCATAGGGACCCTGATCTACGGCGCCGGGAAGGGGATTTTACGTTCCTTCCAGGATTTTGACCTCTGTGTGGAGCCTTATATGACGGACCGGCGGAATCAGATCTGGTATTTCGGAGATCTGGATTATGAAGGAATCGGCATCTGGGAGAATCTGTCAAATCTCTGTCAGCCCCGCCGGCAGATTCGTCCGTTCTGTCCGGCATACGAAGCCATGCTTAAAAAGGCAGAATCGATCGGAACGCTGCCAGCTACCAAAGAGCAGCAGAACCGGAACATTGAAAACACTTTTTTTCAGTATTTTTCTGATGAAATTTCAGAAAAAATGAAACGGATTCTGGAGAATGAGACTTATATACCGCAGGAAATTTTAAATATTACAGATTTTTCATAACCATGTATACACTAAAATATGAGAATTACAGAAGGGATCTGTCGCTGTCCATAAACGGCGGTTTTGGGTGGGCCTGTATCCTGGCCCCCGGATTGCGTCCAGGCAGATAGAAACAAGAAAGGATATCCCATGCAGTACGATTTTCTGAAACATTTTCCCCGCCGCATGAAAAGCGTCGGGCTTCATTTTATGCTGATTCAGAACAGCATCCAGAAGACTACCTGGAAGCAGTATGGTTTCTCGACTGGTCCGGAGCAGATCAACATCATCTTTGCGGTCCTTCTCTATATCATGGAGCAGTCTCTTCGGGAGGAAAGCTGCACCATGGATGACATCGGGGCTTATATCGATACCGTCAACGTACAGCATTTTCATAAAAATCTGAATTACGACGACTGCAAACAGCTGGGGGATTTCATTGTCAATGTCATCCTGTCCAACGAGGGAAAGGCCATGTACTTTGACGGCTTTGATTTTGAAGAAAACGAATATCAGAACATGCACATCAGCTATGTGGCCAACCGCATTGTCTATGTGGATCAGGAATTCCGGCGCACTTCTTATTATCTGACCGATGATGGATACAATCTGCTGCTCTCCACTCTGGAAATTGAAAATAACATGAAGCTGACCGTCCACGAGATGATCTTTCAGATGCATCTGGAAAAGCAGAGCTATGACAAGGCGGTGGACGAGATCAAAAATGTCTTTAATCTGCTGCGGGTACAGCTGCAGAAGATTCAGGAAGCCATGGGAAAGATCCGCAGAAACGCACTGAACTATTCCGTGCGGGATTATGAGACGGTCCTTCTGGAGAATCTGGATACGATCCAGGATACCAAGCAGAAGTTCCAGAATTACCGGGAGATGGTGAAGGGCCGTGCAAAGGAACTGGAGGAGAAAAATATCAATGTCCGGCAGCTTCTCCCCAAAGAGGAAGACAACCTGAACCATCTGCGGGAGATTGAATCCTATCTGAACCGGACCATTGACGAGCATCAGAAGATCTTAAGCAGCCATTTTGACCTGAAAGCGCTTTATACAAGGGAACTGGAGCAGCTCTCCCAGATGTCGCTGATCCGGCGTTTCCCTCTTCGGACCGCCCTGTATGATGAGGTGCTGAAGAATGCGGATACGCTCACGAGGCTGGATTATTTTCTGCGGCCTCTGTTCAATCAGGATGCGGACAAGACTTATAACCTGAATAAGGCCTTTCAGCTTCAGCGGCCGTCCCGAAGGCGGACGGAGACGGACAGTGAGGAAGAACTGGACTTCGATGAAGAGAGCTGGAGACAGGAAAAAGAGAGACTCCGTCAGGAAAAACTGAAAAAATATGAAGGAAGTCTGGGCTGTCTTATCCGCCATGCGTCTGGAAAAGACGGGATTTCTCTTCAGGAGCTGAGCGGCAGACTGGAAGAAGAGGAACGCAGGGAGCTGATTCCGGATGTGGGGATTTTCAAGGAAGTCATGGTGGAGCTGATCAAGAACCGGGAGATCGACCTGACTGCTCTTCAGAAGGAGCGCAGCGAATATATTCAGGAAAATACGGAGGATTTTCAGTTGAATGACATGCTCCTGAAGCTGGCAGATGCGGAAGAAACCAGAGGACAGAAACGGATCCTGCGGGTGCATGTGTCCCGCATCGAAGATGGGAGTGTTGTAACCTTTTCCGGAATCCCGGAAAAAGACGGCGGAATGAAAACAATCCGATGCTCCAATGTACAGCTTCGGGTATTCAGAGAGGAATGACGCGTATGGCATATGAATTTAATACGGTAAAAACAAGCCAGGAGATCTTCTGTTATCTGCTGGAGCACCATGAGTTAAAAGAAGAGGAGGAAGCCGCTCTCTACCGTGCCTACACGGAACAGGAGGATGTGCAGAATCTGGTGAAATCCCAGGGGGAGGCAGCGGACAGCAGCATTGAGCGATATGGAAACGTCATTTATCTGATCCCGGGGGAAGAGAACGATTTTCTGGGATTTTCCAAAGGACAGCTGAAGAGCATTCTCTGCCGTTCCGGCGCTACAGACAAGGATTATTATCTGTCCCAGTTCGTCATTCTGACGCTTCTGGTGGAATTTTATGACGGGCAGGGGAGCAGCAGCAAGGCACGGGAATACATCCGCACCGGGGAGCTGCAGAACTGTATCTCTGCACGCCTGAAGGAAGGGGCAGAACATACGGACGACGAAGAGGAAGAACGTCAGGGCATCGCTTTTACGGACATGCTGCAGGCATACGAAGCGCTGAAATCCGATGAGCGGGGTTCCAGGGCAAAGACGACGAAGGAAGGATTTCTCCACTATATCCTGCTCTTTCTGGAGCGGCAGGGGCTGGTGGAATATGTGGAGCAGGACGAGATGATCAAGACGACAAAAAAGCTTGACAATTTTATGGACTGGAACCTTCTGAATCAGAACAATTACGGAAGAGTTCTCAGGATACTGGGGGTAAAAAAAGATGAGTAAGATAGGTGCAGTCCGGCTGATCAATGTGAACTATAATAACAACGCCATCCGCATCAGCGATGAGACCTTCCATTTTCATGGAGAGAGTACGCTTCTGTCCCTGCGAAACGGTGGGGGAAAATCCGTGCTGGTGCAGATGATGACGGCGCCTTTTGTGCATAAGCGGTACCGGGATGCCAAGGACCGGCCGTTTGAGAGCTATTTTACCACAAATAAGCCCTCCTTTATTCTGGTGGAGTGGGTGCTGGATCAGGGTGCGGGCTGTGTGCTGACCGGAATGATGGTCCGCAGAAGCCAGGATTCGGAGACGGACAGCAGTGAGACGCTGGACCTTCTGACCTTTGTCAGCGAATATCGGGAGCCGTGCCTGCAGGATATCCATCATCTGCCGGTGGTGGAAAAAGGAGCGAAGGAGATGGTCCTGAAAAGTTTTGCGTCATGCAGGCAGATGTTTGACATGTGGAAAAAGGACAGTTCCCTTCGCTTCTTCTGTTATGACTGTACCAATCCGGCACAGTCCCGGCAGTATTTTGACAAGCTGATGGAATATCAGATCAATTACAAGGAATGGGAGTCCATCATCAAGAAAGTCAATCTGAAAGAATCCGGTCTGTCAGAGCTCTTTTCCGACTGCAGGGATGAGAAGGGGCTGGTGGAGAAATGGTTTCTGGATGCAGTGGAGGACAAGCTGAACCGGGAGCGGAACCGGATGAAGGAATTTCAAAACCTTCTGGAAAAATATGTGGCGCAGTATCAGGACAACCAGTCCAAGATCCGCAGGAGAGATGCGATCCGTCTGTTCCGGGAGGAGGCGGCGCCCATCCGGGAACAGGCAGAGCGCTATCAGGAGGAGGAAGAGAAGGAAAAGGAGCAGATGCATCTGCTGGCACGTTTTATTGAGGAACTGAACCGTCTGAAGCAGGCGGCGGCGGATGAACAGCAGACGGTTCTCGGGAAGATGGACGAGATTCTTTTGCAGATCGCCCGGATCGAATATGAGAAGCTGTCCGGGGAATTTTACGGACTGGAGGAGAAACTCCGTTATCATATGAGCAACCGGGATATGATCGAGGCGGAGCAGGATGCGCTGCGGCGGGAAGCGGAGGAGATAGAACAGAGGCTGCATCTTCTGGCATGCGCCAGACAACAGGAGTATGTGGATGAGATTCGGGCTGAGCTTCTGGAGATCCGCCAGCGGATCCAGGTGTCCAGACAGGAAGAGGCAGAGCTTAGGCCGGAACGGGACCGGATCGGCAGGACGCTGTACGGGCATTACGGCAGGGTATTTGCGGAAAATGAGGACAATCTCCGGAAAAACCGGGAACAGTATGAGGAACTGACAACGCAGGCAGCAGAGGAGAAGAAAAAGCTGGCCGGTTATGAGCAGTCTCTTCGGGAAGAGGCATCCAGGCAGGGTGCCCTGAAGAGCAAAGTGGAGTCCTATGACCGGCAGGAGGAACAGTATAATCAGGCTTATGGGGAGCAGCTTGCCCGCAACATTCTGGGAGAATATGAGCCGGGAACGCTGGACATCCGGAAGAAGACCCTGGAAAAAGAGATGGAAGAGTGTGTCCGCAGCCGACAGAGAAAGAAAAAACAGCAGGAGACAGGACTGGAGAGGCAGAAGAGCCTGGAACGGACGCTGCAGGAACTGCATACGGAACAGGCGCGCAAAGGAGTGCAGAAGGAACATGAGGAGCGGCTGCAGGAGGAGTATCAGAAGGAGCTGGATGCCAGGAAGATCGTGCTTCAGTACCTGGGTCTTCCCGGGGAGATGCTCTTTGAGACCGACGGGATCCTGCAGGCCTCCGGCAGAAAATTAAAGGAACTGGACGGTCTGCTTCAGAATATGCATCAGGAAGAGAGGCAGCTGAAAAAGGAGCACCGGCAGCTGACGGAAGGGCGGACGCTGGAGCTGCCGGAGGCGTTGGAGGCGGAGTTTCTGGAACTGGGTATCCCCATGGTCTATGGTATGGAGTGGCTGCAGAAAAACGGATATACAGAGGAAGAGAACCGAAAACTGGTGCACAGCCATCCGTTTCTCCCCTATGCGCTGATTCTGTCAAGGAAAGAACTTGACAGACTGTCAAAACATACCGGGGAAGTCTGCACCTCATTTCCGGTCCCCATCGTTGTGCGGGAGGAACTGGAGGAAAAACCGGCGGAGAAGGCAGGCGGTATTCTGGATCTGTCCGGCGTGCATTTTTACCTGCTGTTCAATGAAAATCTGCTCAATGAAGAGAAACTGCGCCTGCTGGTGGAAGAAAAGGAGCAGGAGATCCGGAAGAAGCAGGGGGCCATCGAACTCCGTAAAAAGGAATACGACGAATATTATGGAAGGCAGGAGCTGGTGCGGAACCAGTCCGTCAACAAGGAACGATATGAGGAAAATGAAAGATGCCTGCAGGAACTTTCTGCAGAACTGACGGAGCTGGAGGAACAGATCCGCTCCGGCAGAGAGGAGGAACAGAGGCTTTTACAGGATCTGAAAGCACTGGAGAAAGAACTGGAAGAGTCGAAGGAAGAACTGAACCGTCTGCAGAGACGAAAAACGGATCTGGAACAGCTCTGCAGAGATTATGAGCAGTATGAACAGGACCGGCAGGAACTGGAGCGGTGCAAACGCGCAATCAGACGTCTGGAGGAGCGAAAGGCGCTGGCAGAATCCAGTCTGGAGAAGCTGAGCGGAAGGCAGAAGACGCTGGATCTGGAAGCGAACCGTCTGGAGGAAAAATGCAGAAGGTTAAAGGAAAAACAACAGATTTATGAGAAGTATGCAGAGGATGGGATGACCGGGGACGGACAGCAAATTCCCCCGGATCGGGCAGCCGGGCAGGGAGAGGAACCGCCCTCTGCTCTGGATGCGGCGGATATAGAACTCATGGAAGCCAGATATCTGGCCATTACCGGCAGCATGTCTCAAAAGCTGCAGGATATGGAAGCGCAGGAAAGCCGCACGGCGAAGAAATATGATTCTGCGGCGGGAGATCTGGAACACCTGAGACTGCGTTACCGTCTGGAGCCGGAGGCGTGGAAGAGCATCCCTTATAATGCAAAGGAAGAACTGCATCAGGAGTCTCTTCTGGAGGACTGCAGACGGAAGCAGGAACGCAAACAGGGTCTTTTGACCGAAGAAGTAAAATACATTGCTGCTGCGGAGCAGCAGGAAAAGGACTGCATCAGACGGATGCAGGAGGCATGCGGGAAAGAAGAACCTCTTCCGAAACAGGAGATTCAGGATCAGGATTTTGAATCCCGGAAAAAAGAACTGGAGTATCAGAAGAAAGAACTGCGCCGTCAGGAAGAGAAGCTGAAGGAGCGTCTTCAGAGCTATGAGGAAAATCTGACGGCTCTCTCCGCATACAGTGACTTTCCGCTCGGCGAGCCGGTGGCGTGGGAGCAGGAGATCTCAGAGATGGATCGTCAGGAGCTGAGAGATTTTCAGGGCATCCGGCTCCGGGATTACCGCCAGAGTACGGCTTTAAGACAGCAGGCAAGGAGCAGGCTTTTTGAAGTGCTGAACCGGGTGGTGCGTATGGATGCGTTTCAGGAGGATTTTTACCGAAAACCTCTGGAAGCCATGCTGGAACTGACCGATGAGGCAGGACAGGTCCTGCGTCAGCTGTCCACGACGCTGCAGTCTTACGAGAGCCTGATGGAAAAGCTGGAGGTGGATATCTCTCTGGTGGAGAAGGAAAAGGAGAAGATCGTGGAGCTTCTGGAGGACTATGTCAGGGAGGTTCACCAGAATATGGACCGCATCGATGCCAATTCCACGATTACCATTCGGGAACGTCCGGTGAAGATGCTGAAGATTCAGCTTCCCCAATGGGAGGAAAATGAAAATCTCTACCGTCTGAAGCTGCAGGACATGATTGACGAAGTGACGAAAAAGGGACTGCAGATTCTGTCACAGAACGGAAACGCCCAGGAATATTTCGGAACGCAGCTTACGACGAAAAATCTGTATGACGCAGTGATCGGCATCAGCAATGTGCAGATTCGTCTCTATAAGATCGAAGCACAGCGGGAATACCCCATCACCTGGGCGGAGGTAGCGAAGAACTCCGGCGGGGAGGGATTCCTGTCAGCCTTTGTGATCCTGACCAGCCTGCTTTATTATATGCGGAAGGATGAGACGGATATCTTTGCCGACCGGAATGAGGGCAAAGTTCTTCTGATGGACAATCCGTTCGCACAGACCAACGCCGCGCATCTTCTGAAACCACTGATGGAGGTGGCGAAGAAGACCAATACCCAGCTCATCTGCCTGACCGGTCTGGGCGGCGAATCCATCTACAGCCGGTTCGACAACATCTATGTGCTGAACCTCATTGCAGCCAGACTGCGCGGCGGGATGCAGTACCTGCGGGCGGAGCATCTGCGGGGGAACGAGCCGGAGACCATGGTCGTATCGCAGATTGAGGTGATGGAGCAGCAGGAACTGATTTTCTGATTCGGACGGTTTTATGCAAGGCCGGGTGTCTGCTGTGGACCGACAGCAGACACCGTTTTGTTGTCAGAAGACGTACTGCATTATGACAGAAATATATCGGAGGTCTTAACACACATGATTACAAATGAAACACATATGGCACAGCTTCAGTTCCTGTTTACGCCGGAGGGATTTCTGGTGGATCCGTCTGTGCAGAATCTGAAATCTGAGCATCAGAAATTAAAAGAACGATTTGACAGGGACAAATACAGAACACTCTACCAGGCTGGACTGGAGGAGAAACCGGGGGACTTGAGCGCGTCTGCTTTCTTTCTGTTTCTGGTATCGGATACCTTCTTTCGGGTGCTGACCAGCCTTCCGGAGCTGGAGGTGGCAAGGGAGAAGGTAAAAACAGAACCATCCGAAGAAATATGCCGGCAGCTTCTGGATGCGGTTCCTTTTGTGATCGGTTCCGAGCACCTGACGAAAAAATGGGTTCAGCGGCTGTTTGGAAAACTCTCGGACATTTTTCGGGAGGAGATCCGTTCTTATGAGGGGACGGTTGCCATGTATCTGGCGGAAAAAAGCCAGCATCTGAGGGTTCCGGAGCGGATCTTCTTCCATCTGGTGGAGAGCAGGGAGGAAGCGTACCCCTTTGCATTTCTGGCGACCTATGCCACCAGACAGGAGAATGGCAGGATCCGGCATATGCCTCTGGAGTATGCGCTGGTGGAATATAAAGATCACAGGGAAAAGCTTTTAAATCTGCTGTCCTGCCTGAATCAGGCAGCGGAGGTGTCGGATTTGATCTCCAGTTTTATGGAGAGCGGCGAGCTGTTTCATCCATTGCGTCTGACTTCCGGCGAGGCATATGAATTTCTGAAGCAGACAGAAGAGATCGAGCGTACCGGGATTCTCTGCCGGATTCCCAACTGGTGGAAGAAAAAGGCGGCGTCAGTCTCCATGTCCATCAGCCTGGGGGAGGAAAAACCGGCCATGCTGGGATTTGACACGCTGGTTTCCATGCGGCCGAAGCTTATGGTGGACGGTCAGGCGCTGACCGAAGAGGATGTCCAAAACCTGCTGGCACAGACGGAAGGCCTGGCATTTTTAAAAGGGAAATGGGTGGAGGTAAACCACGAAAAGCTGAAAAAACTTCTGGCGGAGATGGAAGCGTGTCAGGGAGAACTGACACTGATGGAAGCCCTGAAGCTGGAGCTTGGGAATGCGGGAGAGGCCGAAAATTCCGGTCCGGTGATTACGAACGGGGCATGGCTTTCTTCTCTGCTGCAAAGCCTTCGAAGTCCCGGAAAGATTCGGAAGCAGGCGGTGCCGAAAAGCTTTCAGGCAACCCTGCGCCCCTACCAGAAGAACGGCTATACCTGGCTGAATTATATGAACGAACTGGGCTTTGGGGCCTGTCTGGCAGACGATATGGGCCTTGGAAAGACCGTGCAGGTGCTGGCTTATCTGGAGAGGCTCCGGGCAAAGGAGAAAAAAGCAAGAGTGCTTTTAATCGTTCCGGCTTCGCTGGTGGGCAACTGGCAGAAGGAGGCGCAGAAATTTGCGCCTTCCATGGAGCTTCTGGTGCTGCATGGAAGGACGTCTGCCGTACTGGAACAGATGCTTCGGGAGCAGCCGGCATTTCTTACCATTACCACTTATGGGATGGCAACACGGATCCGTGCACTCCAGGAGATGCCGTGGACGGCTGTGATCCTGGACGAGGCGCAGGCCATCAAGAATCCGGCAACGAAACAGACGAAGGAGATTAAGAAGATCAGCGCCGGTATGCGGATTGCCATGACCGGTACGCCGATTGAAAATGACCTGACGAATCTGTGGTCTCTGTTCGATTTTCTGAATCAGGGACTTCTGGGCACGCCGAAGGAATTTCATGAATACTGTAAAAATCTAAGCGACCATCCGGAAGGCTACGCAAAGCTGAAAGCCATGGTGACTCCGTTCATGCTGACCAGAGTGAAGACGGATAAGAAAGTTATCGCGGACCTGCCGGAAAAACTGGAGAAGATCGACTATGTGACCATGTCGAAAAAACAGGTGGTGCTGTACCGAAAAGCAGTGGCAGAACTGGAATCGATGCTGGCGGAAGTGGATGGAATGAAGCGCCGTGGACTGGTGCTGGCAACGATCGTAAAATTAAAGCAGATCTGCAACCATCCGGATCAGTATCTTGGGCAGCAGGCTTTTCTGGAATCCGAGAGCGGAAAGCTTCAGATGCTGCGGGAGATCTGCGAGACTATCTATGAAAAACGGGAACGGGTGCTGGTATTTACCCAGTTTAAAGAGATCACGGAGCAGCTGGCGGATTTCCTGACGGGAATCTTTCATGCAAAAGGTTATGTACTTCATGGAGGAATCAGGGCAGCGAAGCGGACGGAGATGGTGGAAGCGTTTCAGGGCGAGGACTATGTGCCGTTTATCGTCCTGTCGGTCAAAGCCGGAGGAACCGGGCTGAATCTGACGAAGGCAGGCCATGTGATTCATTTTGACCGCTGGTGGAACCCGGCGGTGGAAAATCAGGCTACAGACCGGGCATTTCGCATTGGTCAGACGAAAAATGTCATGGTGCACAAGCTGGTATGCGAGGGAACGATAGAAGAGAAGATTGACGCCATGATTGAGTCAAAGAAAGAGCTGGCGGAAAATGTTATCGGAACCGGTGGGGAAAAATGGATCACGGAACTGGGCAATGAAGAACTGATGTCGCTGTTCCGGCTGAGTTAGAGACAGGAGGCAAAAGGAAAGAATGAGCAGATACTGGAATGATACGTCTTATTACAGTCAGCCGACCATATCAGAGCTTCAGAAGAAATCTGCAGAGAGCCGAAAAAAGGCGAAAAAGGGCGGCAAGGTGCTGGAGCCGGTGGTTATCAAAGGCCGGTCCATTGTAAACAGCTGGTGGGGCATGGCGTGGTGCGATAATCTGGAGCGGTATGCCGATTATGAAAGCCGCCTGGGCCGGGGGAAACGCTATGTCCGGACTGGTTCGGTTATTGACCTGAAGATCCAGAAAGGAAGGATTCAGGCAAGCGTGCAGGGGACCAGAAGGACTCCCTATAAAGTGGAAATAAGGATCAGTCCTCTGTCCGAGGAGAAATGTCAGGCGATCATAGAAAAATGCGGCAGAAAACTTCAGAATCTGGAAGCGCTGACAGCCGGGGACTTTCCTGAGGATATGAAGGAGCTGTTTCAGGGAAAGGACGGACTGTTCCCGTCTCCCAGAGAGATCAGCTTCAACTGCAGCTGTCCGGACTGGGCGCTCATGTGCAAGCATGTGGCAGCGGCTCTGTACGGCGTGGGGGCGCGTCTGGACGAGCAGCCTCTTCTGTTTTTTGAACTGCGGGGCATTGATGTGGGACACTTTATCGATGTAACGCTTGCCAATAAGGTGGAGGCGATGCTTGCCAATGTGGATAAACCAAGCAGCCGGATTATTGAAAATGCAAATACAAAGGAGCTGTTTGGGGTATTGTAAAACGGTAAAATGCAGGAACGGCATTTGCCTGACAGATCAATGAGAGGGATAAAAAATGGGGAAGAAAATGAAAATTTTATGCTTTGGAGATTCCAATACATTCGGCTATATTCCGGGAAGAGGCGGAAGATACGACCGTCATACCCGCTGGCCCGGGCGGCTGCAGGAACTGCTGGGCAGCACATACCAGGTCATAGAAGAAGGGCTGTGCGGCAGGACGACTGCGTTTGACGACGTAACGGAGCCGGGCAGAAGCGGGCTGGACCGGATCCGGGATGCGGTGGAGAAGAATGAGCTGCTGGATCTGCTCATTATCATGCTGGGGAGTAATGACTGCAAAGCGCAGTTTCAGGCGTCGGCAGAGGAGATCACAAAGGGGCTGGAGCGGCTGCTGGAAAAGGCCGAGGATGGTAAAACGTCGGATTTTCGTATACTGCTGGTTGCTCCCGCAGCCATGACAGAACAGGTCATGCACAGCGGTTTTGGATCGGAATTTGACCGGCGTTCGGTGGAGGTTTCGAAAGAGCTGGCAGGGACATATGAGGAACTGGCGAAAAAGTGCGGATATGATTTTCTGGATGGAACGAAAGTGACGCAGGTCAGCGGGATTGACGGGCTGCATCTGGATGCGGATGGGCATGGGAGACTGGCGGAGGCGATTGGAGATTGGGTGAAGAAGTAATTGCAATAAATGATCAGGGCATCCGTCAGTTGGCTGGTGCCTTTTGGAAGGGAAGGTATCCTGGCTGTCTCTTTGAAAATTGCTGTGGTTATGAAGGTTACTTTATGATAGAATAAATTATCTGAGTTATGTTAAGAAAATAAATACAGGACAGGGAATCTTCGCACTCGAAAGGAGAGTGATCTGATTATGAACAAAACGTTCAATATAACAGCGGACTGCAAACCCAATCTGCATTATATGGTGGATATTCACTCTCGGCTGGAACAGATTAAGGGGTATGTGGACAGAGGCGAATACCTGTCAGTCAATCGCGCCCGTCAATATGGGAAGACAACAATGCTTCGTGCGCTGGATGAGTATTTGAAAAGCACATATTATGTAATCAGTATGGATTTTCAGATGCAGATGAGCGCTGCGAAATTTCGCAGCGAGAATGCATTTTCAGTGGCATTTGCGAAGGCATTTGTCCGTATTATGCAGCATCTGGATGTGGCGTTTCCGGAAAAGATGGAACAGAAGATGAATCATCTGAAAAAAGCAACGCAGGAAAGCCGGGAGGATCTGGAACTGGTAGAGCTTTTTCAGTATCTGAGTGATATCTGCCGGGAATCTGACAGACCTCTGGTGCTGGTGATTGATGAGATTGACAGTGCAGCAAATAATCAGGTATTTCTTGATTTCCTGGCACAGCTGCGGGGATATTATATTGACAGAGACCGGTCTGCCACCTTCCGGTCAGTGATTCTGGCAGGTGTTTATGACATCAGGAATCTGAAAAGAAAATTCCTACAATGCACTGAATCAGGCGATTGGAACAGCGGAAATGTTTGGTTTCGTAAAAAATGTGAATGGCGTAGTAACCATTGCAAACCGGATTTTTGAGATGGTATTTTACAACCTGTTTCTGACATCAACGGAGAATCAGAATACAGATATTTATAAAGCAGCGATACAGGATAAAAATCAGTTTATTTATGCAGGGTATCTGAATGTGGAACGATTGTTGGAACGGTTTGTGACGCATTTTGATGAACTGTATGGAGACCGCCCGGATAATTTTAAAGAAGAGGATGGAAGACGGTATTTTCTGTTATACCTCAGGCCGATTATTAATGGTACAGGTAATTATTATGTGGAATCCAGAACCCGGAACATGGAGAGGACAGATGTGATTATAGACGATCGGGGTGAACAGAGTATCATTGAGTTGAAGATCTGGCGGGGAAATGCGTATAACGAACGCGGCGAAGAGCAGCTTGTGGAGTATCTGAACCATTATCACCTGAAAAAAGGATATATGCTGAGTTTTAATTTTAATAAAAAGAAGACAATTGGGGTTAAGCGTGTGATACTCGGGGATAAGGTGCTGGTTGAGGCGGTGGTGTGAGAACCTGCTAAAACTGGTGCAAACAGGTATTTTATATGCCATTTCACTACAAAGGATAAAATTATGTTTGAACAGTCAAAAGAAGCGAAAGAACAGATATTGCGGGATAAACATACCCTGCTGGAAGGTTATGTGACGGAATATTTATTCGAAAAACAGTTTTTAACAGAGAAAGATAAAAGTTATACAAATGGCTGGTGGTCCGCTCTGAGAGGGAAAAAGAGATTTTTCTTTCTTGTAAAAGAGGAACCGAATGATCTGGATGAAAAAGTATTCCGTTTATTAAATTCCCGATATACCTGCTGGCGGGCATATCCTGAAAAGGAGGAGTGGTTTTTTTCTGATGGACAGAGTAAAATCAGTGAAAAAGAGTTTTTGACCAGGTATGGTTTTAAAGCGATACATAATCATTTATCAGCAACAAATGAGATAAAGGATTCACAACGCCAGAATCAGTGTATTGAATTTTTTGAAAATCATAATATAATGACTAAAATTGCCATTGAACGAAATTTTGCAGATGATTTTTTGACCGTGTATTTTAATAATTCGGTTAATATGGATTACATAATAATGAACGCCGGCGGTCATTTATGTGTCATGGAGATCAAATTCAAATATGAAAACAAAGCAGGTTATTTTGGTATCAATACCGGACAGGTGCAGATGTTTGAAAAACTGGAAGAGCTTGGGTTTGAAATTCACCATATGATTCTATATAATCAGACAAAAAATAAGGATCTTTCCATTTTTGGGTTTTTGAATAAAAAGTCCCTGAAAAAATACTGGTTATACAGTAAACTTACAGATTTTTCGAACAGGGAAAAAAGTACAGCGCCTGAGGCAACCTCGGTAGATGGAAAAAGACGTCAGGCATATTATCTGTTTGGTATGAATGAAATATCAAAAAAATGTTTACTTAAGCAATAAGCGGGAATGGAATGAAAGAGACTTTTGCAGAGAGCGGAAAAGCAGGAAACAATGATTTTCGGTCCGAAATATTTGCCTTTTTAGTTGCATAAGTGTATAATAAGGGAAAAATCAGGTACAGGATAATTCCCAGGAGTAATGTGAAATGAAGCAGGTACATTTTAGATTTGATGACAGTCTGTATTGTCTGGTGGATACGTATTTGAAGGAAACGCATCAGTCCATGCAGGATTGCATGAGAGAAGCTCTGATCTCTTATGTGAGTTCTGCAAGAAAAAAAACCGGACAGAACAGGAAAGGAACATTTACGTTTATTGATCTGTTCGCAGGGATTGGCGGAATGAGGATCGCATTTGAAAGAGCAGGAGGCACCTGCGTGTATTCCAGCGAGTGGAACAAATACAGTCAGCAGACATATCTTGCCAATTTTGCCGAGCAGCCGGAAGGCGATATAACCCAGGTAAATGCAGAAGATATTCCGGATCATGATATTCTGGTGGCCGGTTTTCCGTGCCAGCCGTTTTCCATAGCGGGGGTATCGAAGAAGAACAGTCTGGGACGGGCCACCGGTTTCGAGGATAAGACGCAGGGGACTCTGTTTTTTGACGTATGCAGAATTCTTCAGGCAAAACGGCCGGAAGCGTTTATGCTGGAAAATGTAAAAAATCTGTGCAGTCATGACAGAGGCAGGACTTTTCAGGTAATCTGCGAATCGCTGGAAGAGCTGAATTATGAGGTGTTCTATAAGGTTCTGGATGGACAGGATTTTGTACCTCAACACCGGGAGCGTATTTTGATTGTAGGGTTTGACCGGCAGAGATATGGAAGAGAGTATGAATTTGATTTTAAGATTACTCCTGTGTCGCCAAAACCCTGTATGAAAGATATTCTGGAAAGTAATGTGGACAGCAAATATACACTTTCCGATAAACTTTGGGTTTACCTTCAGAATTATGCAGCAAAGCATAAAGCAGCCGGTAACGGGTTCGGCTATGGAATTGCTCCTCTGGATGGTGTCTCAAGAACCATCAGCGCCCGTTATTATAAAGACGGTTCAGAAATACTGATTGCACAGGAGGGAAAGAACCCCCGTCGGCTGACTCCGCGGGAATGTGCCAGACTTCAGGGATTTCCGGACAGTTTTAAAATTCCGGTGTCCGATACGCAGGCCTACCGGCAGTTTGGAAATTCTGTTGTTGTTCCGCTTATGGCAGAAGTAGCAGAACTGATTGTGAAGGAACTGGCGCGCCTTGAAAAGGCTGCCGAAGAGAAGGCGGTATGATGCCGGAAAACAGTCTGAATCAGGCTGTAAAGTCTGTATTTGAAGCGAGAAAGCATTTTGCAAATTTCTTTCGGCAAACGATACCGGAGCAACCGGCGCACATCAGGTGGGAATATTGATTCCCAAATCAGCGGTTGATATCCTGTTTGATCAGAGTCTGGAGAATGAAACGATTTTAAAACGAATGGCTGAGATCAGATGGCAGAATGGACTGACGACTCAAAGCTGTTTTACCTGTTACAAAAGCAAAAATGAATTGAGAGCCAAAGCAGTGATTGAATGGACAAATACAGAATATTTTCTTTTTCGTGCACTGGAATATCATATCCAGGGGATTTGAAAACGTGGATGATTTTGTCAGTATGGCCAATACGGTATTGAATTGCAGAAAATTGTGGTACCGAAGCCGTATATCAGATTTTATCCATCCGACAGACAGAGCAGGATCTGGACGATGCGCAGATTTATTGAATACATTAAGGAGAAGGAGATTGAAGAGAGAAAATGGCCGATATCGTAAGTCCGGAACAACGAAGCAGGAACATGTCTGCAATTCGTTCCAAAAATACCAGACCGGAAATATATTTTCGAAAGCTTCTGTTTTCGAAAGGCTACCGGTATCGTCTGAACAGCAGTCAGGTGCCGGGACATCCGGATATTTATCTGAAAAAGTATAATACAGCGGTTTTTGTACACGGCTGCTTCTGGCACAGGCATGATGGATGTAAATATGCTTACACACCCAAGTCAAGAATCGAGTTCTGGATGAAGAAGTTTGAGAATAATCAGAGAAGAGATCGTGAGGTAACGAAAGAGCTTTCATCCGGACATATAAAACAGTTGATTATCTGGGAATGCACCATCAAACAGATGAACAAAAATCGTGAGAAGGAGAAAGAGATTCTGGGGCGTGCGGAACTGTTTCTGGAATCCGAAGAACTGTATCTGGAATTGTGAGGAAAATGGGGGAAAACATTTGAAGAGTGGTTATTTGTCTGGCTGCTTTAAAGGAATTGCCGGGAAGCAGCTTTCAAAAGTCGAAGCGAACCTTTTGTGCAGCAATCAACACGAATTTAATGGCGACAGAGGGCTCAGGCAACTCCTGGGTACCGGAAACGGGCTTCGGAGGTTTCAGACCACATTTCTGTATATGAGTGATATGGATGTGATTCACCAGGAAGGCGAGATGACCTGGTATGATGCCCGGGAGAAGAATCCGTCCAGAACAGAATGGCGTCTGTATTTTCCGACAACCGATGTGATGCTGAAGGCAAATGAAAAAGATACTTTAATTATATGCAGGAAAACGGATGAAACATTGCTGGTTATTGTGGCCCGGTGCGGCGATACCGTGGAATGCCAGTTGAAATGGCTGTTTGGTATTCTTGAGGAGAAGCAGAGGGAATTTACTGTTAAAGATACATTTGTATCATATGGTGACGGCCTGGATTTTGTTGCCGGAATTATTCTTGAACAGATTGGGATAGAACTGGATGATGCGGTCGGTAATCATTATCTGGAAGAAATGATTTCGAAGTTCAATGGCGTATTTCCCTCTGCCAGAGAGTTTTCCGAATATGCAAGAAATACACTGGATGATGTGGATCCTGTTTCAGAACCGGATGATTCTCTGCTGAGATGGATGGAAAGGGAAGAAATACTTTTTCGAACGTTGGAGAGGCATATGGTAAAAGAACGGCTGAAACAGGGATTTGTCAGTGAGAATAAAGTAGATGTTGACGATTTCATCCGGTTTTCTCTTTCGGTTCAGAACCGGAGGAAAAGCAGAGCAGGACATGCGTTTGAAAATCATGTGGAGAGACTTCTGATGGTTCATCAAATACACTACAGTCGAAATCCGGTTGTGGAAAATAAGAAACATCCGGATTTTCTGTTTCCGGATATCAGAGCATACAATGATAAAAATTTTCCGGAAGCATATCTGTCCATGCTTGGAGTAAAAAGTACCTGCAAAGACCGGTGGCGTCAGATTATGTCAGAAGCAGACCGGATTGAACGAAAACATCTTCTGACACTGGAGGCGGCAATCAGCGTGAATCAGACAGAAGAAATGAAAGCCGGGAAAATACAGTTGATTTTGCCGGAAAAAATTCATGGTACATACACACAGGGGCAGCGGAAATGGTTGTACAGTGTAGAACATTTTTTAAAAGAAGTAAAGGACAGGCAGAAAGCCTGTAACTGGTTATGAAAACCATAGAAGTAGCAGCCGCCATCATCACCCACAGCGGACGGATCTTCGCCACTCAGCGCGGCTACGGTGAATTTAAGGACGGCTGGGAGTTTCCCGGCGGAAAGATGGAGCCGGGGGAGACGCCGCAGCAGGCGCTGGTCCGTGAGATACAGGAGGAACTAGATACAGAGATTGAGGTCGGTGAGCTGGTGGAGACAGTAGAATATGACTATCCGGGATTTCATCTGACGATGCACTGTTTTCTATGTACGGTACGGTCCGGAGCTCTGGTTTTAAAAGAACATGAAGCGGCGAGGTGGCTGACCAGAGAGGAACTGAATGATGTGGACTGGCTTCCGGCGGATGTGAAGGCAGTGGAAAAGTTGAAGCTGAAAGCATTGTAAGGAAGAAAGGAAAACTCATGACAACCAGAAAACAGGCGATTGCCTACTGCC